>OIYG01002605.1_pt1 | contig 11208 bp, 13 predicted proteins | sample 1587861 | NCBI WGS metagenome assembly OIYG01 (sample SAMN03283272) | human gut metagenome | biome: human-associated habitat; material: feces | host: Homo sapiens | place: Peru | collected 2012 | reverse complement strand
GCCCCGCCGCTACTGTATGCGAAATCTGTTACACTTTACAGTTATCAGCTCTTTTACAAGCTCTTAGATATATTCATCATCACACACACACGGCATTTCGGCGCATTGTCAATACTCTCTTGCTCTTGTTTCAGGCGTGGTTAAACGGGTTATTAACCTGTTTCAAATGGCTTGTTTAAGCGATTTATTCCTACTCGTGGCAGAGATATGGCAGAAAGCCCGCTCCGCCCCTCTGTTATCAGACAGATACAAGGCGTATATGGGGGGGTGGGGGGTGGCAGGGTACCCTTTCCGAAGGGGTGGCGGCTCCAAAAGGTATCTATATATCTACTCTGACAAAAATCAGGAATTTGAACGCTTTAGTACGCTAAAGCAAAATACAATAACAGTAGTGAAATGCAAGGGGGGTATAAAGAATTATGCAGAATTGAGGGGGTGGGTGTCAAAAAACTCGGGGATATATAAAAAAGATTGCAAGATTTAGTGAAAATAGCTTGCAAAACGGTGATTTCAGACAGTTATTCGGAAATTCCGAACAAGTGAATACGGGCGTTATGGTGTAACGGAAGCACAGCCGAATTATAATCGGAAGGAGCGAGGGTTCAACTCCCGGAGCGCCCCAAACGGAGCGAAGAAGATGTTAGGAGGGTGCAAATCCCGCCCGCTCCACAAGAAATAAAAAGAAAGGAGAAATGAGCATTGACCAGAAAGAAAATGACAGCGGCGGAGAAGCAGGAGCTTCACGACAGGAGAAGCGAGGGAGCGAAGGAATGGCTTAATCCTTACTGGTTCAAGCCTGGACAGAGCGGAAACCCGAAAGGCAGACCTCCGCTGACTGAAGAGCAGAGGCAGGAGCGCAAGGACGCGAAGAAGATAATCAAGAGTGCCGCCGTAGAAGCCGCGGAGAAGCTGGTGCGAGTGATGCAGCAGGACGGCAACAAGAACAACTACGACGCGATTATAAACATTCTTGACCGAGCGATAGGAAAGCCGAATCAGCCGATTGGAGACGAGAACAGCGGCATTCACATTCTGATTGAGAGCAAAGACGGAGATGATTATTCGAGATGATTAACATTTCGATTAAGCCGAACGACCGTCAGAAGCTCTTTTTTTTATCGGAATATAAATACACCTTGTACGGTGGAGCGAGAGGCGGCGGGAAGAGTTGGGCGGTGAGGAAGAAAGCAATGCTTTTAGGTCTTCAATATCCGGGTATCAGAATGCTTATTGTACGCCGAACCTTTCCGGAGCTTGAGAGCAACCACATAACGCCGCTTAAAGAGGAACTGAACGGAATTGCCAAGTACAAGGAAAGAAACAAGACATTCTATTTCAACGAAAACCAAGGAAGGCAAAGCATTATTGCAGCCGGCTATTGCGCAACGGACAGTGACGTTTTGCAGTACCAAGGACAGGAATACGATGTTTTGTTTATCGACGAAGCAACTCAGCTTTCGGAATACCAGTACAATGCCCTAAAGGCGATGGTTCGAGGCGTAAACGGTTTCCCGAAGAGAATATATCTTACGGCGAACCCGGGAGGTCCGGGTCACAACTGGGTCAAGAGACTGTTTATAGACAGGATATACCGTCCGGGCGAGAATGCTGAGGATTACACCTTTATTCCCGCAAAGGCGCAGGACAACTACGCTTTGATGGATGCGCAGCCGGATTATCTTGACCAGCTTCGTTCTTTGCCGGAGGATTTGCGCAGAGCGTGGCTTGACGGCGACTGGGATGTTTACGCCGGGCAGTTCTTCACCGAATTTGACCGCAATATACACGTTATGCAGCCGTTTATCATTCCGCCGGAGTGGCAGAGATATTGCACAATGGACTATGGACTTGATATGTTTGCGGCATATTGGATTGCCGTAGACCCAAACGGCAGAGAATATGTATATAAAGAAATACATAAGCCGAATATGGTAGTTTCGGAAGCGGCTAAATACCTTAAAAGCGTTGACGACCCGGAAACGCTGATTTATTTTGCACCGCCGGATATGTGGAGCAGAAGAAACGACACCGGGCGCAGCGTTGCGGAGATATTCACCGACTTCGGAATATATCTTTCGAGGGCGAAAGCGGACAGGCACACCGGGTGGATTGATGTGAAGGAGCACCTGCATCCGGGATTTGACGAAATGGGTAACAAAGTAGCGGGACTGAGAATATTTGCAAACTGCAAAAACCTGATTCACGACATTCCTTTAGCGCAGTTTGATGAAACAGACCCGGACGATATGTCAAAAGACCCTCACGAGATAACCCACAGCCTTGACGCGATAAGGTATTTTTGCACCGGGCGGCAAATTCCGATGCTTTCCTCTGAAATTCACGAAGAAGACGACTACGACAGAGAAATTGACAGCTTTTTAAGCTATGGAGGTCAATATGCGATGTGAGGAATGCGGAACCGAAATGATGATTGACGGTTCGTTTTACACCTACCGGAAAGGCACGCTTGTTCTTATTCAGAAAACGAGCTGCCACAACAAAAAATGCGCAAAGTACGGTGAAATAAAAGAAATTATTCACCCTTTGCCGGTTGAAACCGAATAAAAAGCGACTACGCAACAGCGCAGCCGCTTTTTTAATAAAAATACTACAAATAAAGGAGAATTCTCAATATGTCAGAAACCATGACCAATACCGAAAGCGACACCAGCTTTGATATTTTTGAGGACGAAGACTTTCAGACCGAAGAAGAACAGGAACAGGGGAACGAAGAACCTAATCAGCCCCAACCCGAGCAGGAAGAGCCGCAGGCGGAGGAAACCACTCTACCCGTTAAATTTCTCGGCAAGGAATACCCTATCCCTCAAAGCGAAATCAAGAGCCTTGCAGAGCGTTTGAACATAAACGAGGACGAGGTTATATCCACCATTCAAAAAGGGCTTAACTACGACCACGCCGTGGCAAACACTCCCCTGCACAAGAGAATAGCAAGGCTTGCAGAGCTGAACGGCAAAACTCCGGAGGAATATTCGGATTTTCTTGACAGCGCCGCAAATGAAATCGGTCTGCGGCACGAAATCGACAATGTAAGAAAGCAGTACCCTGAGCTTTCTGACGAAGCGGTTGAAATTATTGCTCAGAAAAATGTTGAAAACGGAAAACTTTCCGAATACAAAAGGGCGAAAGAAACCGAAGAAAAGCAGGAAAAGGACAGAGAAAACGAGCTTGCGCCTTACAGAGCGTTTTGTGCCAAATACCCGGATGTAAAGGAATTCCCGCAGGAGGTAGCGGCTATGATTAACGCCGGAACCGACCCGACCTTTGCATACGAGCTTTACACCAAAAACCAAGAACAAATTAAAAATCTGACAAACGAAAACACCGAGCTGAAACAGAAGCAGACGAATTATTATTCATCTATGGGCAGCAGTAAAGCTTCCGCAGCGGGTGAAGATTACGACGACTTCCTTTCAGGCTTTTTCGGTGGATAAAGAAAGGAAAATAAATTATGGCAATTAACCTTGCAGAAAAATATGAAAAGAAGATAGCAGAGGGCTTTGCACAGGAGTCCGTAGTGGCGGCAGCCTGCAACAACGACTACAACTGGGACGGCGTTAGAGCAATCAATGTTTACTCTCCCGAATATCAGGATTTACAGGACTACAAGAGAACAGGTTCCAACCGTTACGGCGAGCCTAAAGAGCTTCAGGACACCGTAAACCGTATGGAGATAACCCGCGACCGCTCCTTTGCTATCACCATTGACAAAGGCAACAACAAAGAACAGATGGAAACCAAGGAGGCGGGCAGAGTTCTCCGCGGCGAGATGAAGTTCAAGGCACTTCCCGAAATGGAAAAGTACGCCCTCGGAAGATTCATCGACCACGCGGGCAAAATCGACGCGCTTACCGCAGCTCCCACCACCGAGACTATTGTCGAAAAGCTTTCCGACGGTATGGTACATCTGAGCAACAAGAACGTTCCCAACGACAGAACCATTTTCATCGGCTGGACTTATTTCGGTATGCTTCGCATTTCCAAACAGTTCATCGGAATTGACGCTCTCGGCGCCAAAGCTCTTGTAAAGGGTTCCCTTGGTACCTTTATGGGCGCACAGGTAATCCCGCTCCCCGATGAATATCTGAAAAAGGGCAATTCTCAGTGCTACTTCCTCATTGTGAGCAAAACTGCGGCGGTATTTCCCAAAAAGATTAACGATATGAAGCTTCACAAAGACCCTCCCGGATACAACGGAGCGCTTCTTGAAGGTCGTTTCCTTTATGACGCATTCATTATCGGCAAAAAGGTTGACGGCGTATATGCCGCCGTTGCCGCTTCCACCAAGCAGGCAAATCCGACCTTCGCTTTCTCCGGCAATACCCTCACCGTGACCTCCGCAGGCTCTACCGCAGTATTTGTCACCACCGACGGCAGTGACCCTCGGTTCAGCCTTTCCGCCATTAAAACCACCTCCGGCGGTGCCGTTACTCTGCCAACCGGAAAAACCAAGGCAAAGGCAGTGGCATTTGACGACGCGCTCTTTACCTCCGATGTTGTCGAGGATACCGAGAGAACTGTTTCTTGAGGACAATAATATAAGGGGGCTTAAAACGCCCCCTTTATTTTGTATAAGGAGGTAATACAGTGGCAACAGCCTTACAAAGAGCGGATATAAACGATTCGTCCGGAAAATATGACCGTTACTATAACGGTGTAATTAAAAGGAATCCTATTTCTGACCCGTTTTTCGAAATGAATTCTGAAAGAATTGCCAAGAAAATATTAAGCGGTGACAAAACGCAGAAGCTTAGCCCAAGTCAAAGAAATACATACAACGGATTGCTTAACGAACACGGTGAGGACAGAGCTAATTCCTATCTTAATTCCATACTGAACCCGACAAAACCTAAAGACGGCTTTAATCTTAACGGAACGCCTGCAAGAGCAGACCCGACTAAAAACCCGGGATATATTCCTCCCACAAAAAATCCGCCCTCCAATGGAGGTTCAGGAGGTTCGGGAGGAGGCTTCACCGATATTGCGCCCGGCGTTTCCGTGAGCGGTTCATCCTCCGTCGGTTGGGGAAGCGGCGGAAGTGCCGGAGGAACAGGAACACTTCCGGGAAACACAAATCCCGCCGTGCAGCCCTCCGGGGTGGATGCGGTGCAGGCAAAGCTGAGAGCGGCAACCGACCTTGCAAACCAAGGCGCGCTTGACATTTACAATTCCGGCAGGGCGGAGCTGAATGCCAACATTGAAAATCAGCTCAGGGAGCTTTACATAGCCCGAATGATGGCGGATAAGGCGCTGCCTGTGCAGATGGCGGCGCAGGGCATAAACGGCGGCGCGGCGGAAAGCACCCTTGCAGGAAACAGAAACCAGTATCAGACCAACAGAAACACGCTGTATCAGGATGCTAACGCAAAGCTTGCAGACCTTTTGAAGACCTACAACACCAGCGTAAACAGCAACGAACAGAACCTTGCGCAGCAGATGGCAGACCTTAGAATGCAGCTTGCCATTATGGAAGCGCAGGCAAAGTACGATAAGGAACTCGCACGAATGAGAAAGTAAAGAAAGCGGGGCAGTTATGAAACAAATAGATTTCGGGGATGCCCCGACCATAAGAAAAAATGTTTTTATAGTTGACGCTTTCAGAGGGGTTGACCTTTCGTCCGCCCCCTCAAGCATCGACAATTCCCGAAGCCCAGACGCACCGAATATGATTGCGGATTTGCTGGGCAAACCGATAAAGCGAAACGGTTTCGGGCTTGTGACCAAATATCCCGGCAGAATAAACGGACGGTGGGAACTTGACGGACACGAAATTATTCACGCGGGGACGAAATTTTATATAGACGGCACACAGTGTTGGGCTGGCGGAAATGATGAAAAGTCCGTCGGACAGATAATCGGCACAAATCTATATATTTTCGATGGCTTATGTGCTTTGAAATGTGACGGAAACGATATTTACCCCATAAGCTACGATGCGTATGTGCCCACGGTGACGATTTCACGCAATCCTATTGCGGAAAACATAATGGCGGGCGGAACGGCGTTTGAAGATGTAAACCTTATCGGGCGAAAGTGGTCGGAACGATTCACCGTTACGGAAGCACTTGCAACGGCAACGCAGTTTCAGCTTTCGTTTGCAAACCTTGACAATAATCCGGTTACGGTGCTTGTGCTGAACCAAAACGGCGGCTTTGACGAAAAGAAAGAGGGCACGGATTTTTCCGTTGACCGTGAAAAAGGAATTATAACATTCACCACAGCTCCGGGGAAAACCCCGCTGACAGGTGAAGATAACGTATATATAACCGCTTCGAGGGACTGGGGAGATTACCCGGACAGAATAAACCTTTGCAATAAGGCGATTGCGTACAACTCCGCAGGAACTCAAAACAGGCTTTTCGTTTCCGGAAGCGGCAAAAACACCGACTATTTTTCTATGGCGGACAAGCCGGAATATTTTCCTGACCTTAACTATTCCGCCATAGGCAACGAAAACAACCGCATTATCGGTTACAGCGTTGTAAAAGGGCTTTTGGCAACGCACATTGCGCCTGCGGACGACGGAAGAAGCATTATAATGCGCAAGTATTCCCTGGCGGAAGATAAACGAGAAACATTTCCGGTTACGGATGTTCTGCAAGGCGAAGAAGCCGTCTCTCCGAGAAGCTTTGTGTATATGGAAACAGAGCCTTTATTTCTGACGGAACGCGGCGTATACGCCGTTACAGCGGCAACGGTGGACGGCGCAATGTATACGCAGAACCGAAGCTATTACATAAACGAAGCGCTGAAAGAAAAAGGCGGCATTGCAGAATGCGAAGCGGCAAGATGGCAGAAATACTATGTAATTGCGCAGGGAGACAGGCTGTATTTACTTGATACAAGCCAAAAAAGCTATTCAAGAGGCGAACCGTATTCCTCATATCAGTACGAATGTTATCTTTGGACAGGAATAAACGCGCGGATTTTGTGGGAGGACGGAAGCGGAAACCTTTGTTTCGGCGACGAAAAGGGCAACATATGCAAGTTTATACCCGGAGTATATCACGATTATTCCGAGGACGGAAACAAAGCAATAGTGGCATACTGGACGATTCCGGATATGGACGGGAACCTTTTTTGGCGGAACAAAACCATAAGAACCGCCGCAATTCAGGCGGCGCCTTTTCCGCAGAACAAGCTTCGCTTGGAATACAAAAAGAACGGCGTGTGGACTACATTGAAGGAATGGGGTTCAAAGCTTGGGTTCTTTCAGTGGTCTGCCCTCAGTTGGAGCAATTTCACTTGGCACGCTAACGCAGAGCACAAAACCGTTACAGCGAAAATAAAGATAAAAAAGGTGGACAAAGCAGGATTTCGCGTTGTATGCGACGAAATAGACAAAGCTTTCGGCTTATACGCTTTTTCCCTTGAATATGTTGAAAGCGGCAGATACAAAAAGTGAGGTGGAAATATGGCAGTAAATAAGATTACGGACGCAGACCTTGCAGGGAAGGGCGTGCAGGGGCAGCCCGATGTGCCGGGGCTGACCGCGGCGGAGATGCAGGCGAAGATTGAGGAAATCGTTCGGAGCGTGGCAATTCCCAAAATCAACGAAATTATCGACAAATATGTTTCTTCCGAAACGCTGTCGCAAATAGTTTTAGCTTCCGGCAGTGTTTCGAGCGTATTCGGCAGAGCCGGAGCGGTGGCGGCGCAGACCGGAGACTACACCGCGGAAATGGTGGGCGCAGCCGCAAAAATACACGGTGCAAGGCACAAAAAAGGCGGCACAGACCCTGTAACTCCCGAGGACATAGGAGCAGTGCCCGGCGTTCGGAATGTGAACGGCGGCAATGTGACCTATGTTATAGACGGCACGATTAAAGCCACGGGAGGGATTGATTCCACCGGAGGGAACACCGCCGTAAAAGACCCTGTACGAGGCACGGACGCGGTGAACCTTGCATATCTGCAAAAGAACTGTGAGGCGAAGCCGGAGGAAAAGAGTGCCACAGGTGCTGTTACAATGACGGCGGAAAACAACAAGGAATACAAATTCACGGCGGTTACGAGCTTTAACTTCACCGTGGCGGAAACAACCGACTGTCACGGCTTTGTGAAATTTGCATCGGGAAAGCCCACGGTGACAATAAAGGGGTACACCAAAACCGGGGGCGACGATGTGACCAAAGCGGCGGCGGGGGAAACATGGGAGTTTGACTGCCTTGCCGGATATATCCTTTGGAAGAACTGGGGTGCGGGCTGATGGATAAAAAGACGAGGCGCAGGCTCTTGATGGGAAAGCATCTGCGGCTGTTCACCGGAAGCGGCTTTAACGGCTGTACCGTGACGGAGCAGGAGTTTATGACCTTTGAGGGCGGCAAAATAAAGCTTACGGCGCAGGCGGCGACCACCATAAATCATTCAGAACTGGGAGTTATACCGGCATACCCTGCGGCGTATATACAGCTTAAAGCTCCGGCGGCGGGCTTTGCGAGGTGCGTTGTGAAATACCGCATACGGAATGTGAAAAGCCTTTCGGGAGCGCACAAGCAGAAGAAATACGCCGTTATAGTTTCCGACACGCAGACGGACATAAAGCATATGGCAATCGACATAGGCTACTACATAAGCGTTGTTTTTGCCGAGGAAAAGGGAAACGCCAAAAAGGAAGAGTTTGCGGCGGCAAGTCCTCCCTCCGGAATGGGGGGAACGCTTGTGGCGGATATAAAGGGCTTTGACAATGTGTATATCGCCGCCATAACCGCCGAGGACGATGTGAGCGGCGGCGAAGCGGGATATGTGGAAATAACAGAGCTGTGGCTTGAGGGATAAGGAGGAATGAGGCTTGGCAATTTACATTATGCCGGGAGAGGATAAGCTTTTTTCCATAACGCTTCCGGACAAGATAAGCGCTGTTACGGCGATTACGGTAAAGTTTCAGCATGCAGACAAAAGCACGGTTGTCAGTTATACCGACACCAACACGGACAACATATTCACGCTGGACAGTAACGGATATACGCTTTGGGTGTTTGTGCCTTCGGCGAAAACCTATGACTTTCACGACGATGAAAAGGCGTACATTTGGCTTGAATGGACGAGCGGCGGATATAAAAAAATACCGCGCAGGCGCATAAACGTTGCCTGTGGGCACAACTACAACAGACCGGGGGTGACAGGATGAGCATTGCGGTAAAGAGCGGGCTGCCGAGCCTTGGGAGCACGGAGGGCGCGGTTATATCCGCGGACGAAGTGAGCGTAAGCGAGGACGGCAGCGCTGCGGCAAGCGTGGGCGAGGATTTGCCCCGGGGAAAGAGCGCGTACGAAATCGCAAAGGAAAACGGCTTTGACGGCACGGAGGCGGAGTGGCTTGCGTCCCTGAAAGGTGCGACAGGCGCAGCGGGCGCAGACGGCAAGGACGGTGAGAACGGCAAAACGCCCTATGTTGGGGAAAACGGAAACTGGTACATAGGAGAAAACGACACCGGCAAGCCGAGCCGAGGCGCAAAGGGCGAGCCGGGAGCAACGCCGACACTCGGCGTTGATAGTGTGGAAACAGGCGCGCCGGGCACGGACGCTGAGGTGACTATGATTGGAGACGCGCCTAACCACGCACTCAAATTTGTGATTCCCCGGGGAGACAAGGGTGCGAAGGGCGACACAGGAAGTCCGGGTGCGAAGGGTGATAAAGGAGATAAAGGCGAACCGGGAAGCCCCGGTGTGAAAGGCGACAAGGGTGACACAGGCGCAACGCCGAACCTTTCCATAGGCACTGTTACGACCCTTGAGGCGGGGCAGAACGCAACGGCGAGTATGGGCGGCACTGCGGAAAGCCCGGTGCTGAACCTCGGCATTCCGAAAGGGGCAAAGGGCGAGCCGGGAGAAGGCGGAGCGTGGTATGTGACAGTGACGCCGGGTACTAATTATAGTGCCACAGCGGACAAAACAGCGGCTGAGGTATATGCGGCATACGAAGCAGGAAAGGCAGTTTACTGTATTCTGTTAGATGCGATAGACATTGTTCCGGTGGTGCTTCCGCTATTAGCGGCGGTTAATGTTGGTGGGTATTTATTCTGCTTTGCGGGAAGCGGTGCACCAAGGGTAAGCGACAGCGCTCCACTTAGCCTAACAGTTACATATGACGGAACGTGGCATTATTTTCGTGATGAGCTTGTATCCGGTGAACTTGTAAATTCGGTTTCCTCTTCGAGCACTGACAAACAAGTACCCTCGGCGAAATGCCTGTATGACCTTGTGGGGGATATAACGGCGCAGATAGACGCAATGTGAGGTGATGGATATGAGCAACAATATAGCAGAGGCAATAGCCTCAAAGAACGAGGTTATAGCCGCACAGGGTACAAGCCTTGATACAGTGCTGACAGCGCTGGAGGGTAAAGCAGCGGGGAGCTCTCTAACTATGCACGCAACCATAACTCCTACAGAAAATACTCAGACGATAAAAATACCATTTACAGAGACTATAACAAAGTTCGTTGTTGTAGCATACTGCGAAAGCATCTCGGGAACAGGGGACGTGTCACGCATAAAGCAATTTTATTGTAATGAGTTACCTTTTAGTACAACTCGTAGTGGCAGAATAGACGTTGTAAATGCGGATGGGGCAGCTGATTATTGGTCACAGGTGTCCGTGACGGTAAACGAGGGGACAATTTCGTTGAGCACTTCTCGCCCCTGCTACTTTGCCGCGGGAGAAACATACAGCATCCAAATAACAAAAGTCGAAATATGAAGAAACACAATACAGGAGGCGCTGAATGAGCCTTAACGACAACACAACTAAAATAGCAAGCGTGCTTGCAAAGGTGAACGCACTGCCCACACAGCTTGACACTTCCGATGCCACGGCGGCGGCGGAGGATATAGTCAAGAATAAGATTGCGTATGTCGACGGAGTAAAGGTGACCGGGACACGGCTAAAACCGAGTACGGTTACTGCAAAAGGACTGACGATTGCAGGGGTGCAGGGCGCGGCTCACATTACAGGAGAGGCAACCAAAAACGTTGCAATCGACAAGGGCGGTAAGGTAACAATAATAATTGCAGGAGCGGAGCTTGGCGATGCGACCCCCGCCGATGTGGCGAAGGGGAAAACCTTTACCTCCGGAAACGGAATAAAGCAGACGGGGACGAAGGAGGAGGCTGTAATCCCAACATACGCCTTTGACCAGAGAAGAACAGAGGTTGCTAACTTTATAGACAATGTGACCTATAATCCGTCCG
>OIYG01002604.1_pt1 | contig 11208 bp, 7 predicted proteins | sample 1587861 | NCBI WGS metagenome assembly OIYG01 (sample SAMN03283272) | human gut metagenome | biome: human-associated habitat; material: feces | host: Homo sapiens | place: Peru | collected 2012 | reverse complement strand
ATCAAGGCTATTTAGACGATCGAGACGATAATACTTACGAATACAGTACAATTGACAAGTACTTAGAAAATGATTGGTACAATAATTTATCTTCTACAATGAAGGCAGCTATTCAAACAACAAGTATTAAACAAGCTTCATACTCAACAGGTAATGACCCAAACTCAAAACAAGAAACAGGATACAATGGTCAGGTATATAATACTATCAGTCGCCATGCGTTCCTGCCTAGCGTAAGTGAACTTGGAAAAGTGGTTGATTTTAATAACCCAGATAAAGTAAAAGCATTCACAGGTGGTTGGGATATGTGGACAAGAGACAGCTATCAGGGTAGTTATAGCGATGTGGAGTGTCTGGTTCCCGACAATGGTGGTTTGTTAAACGGCGACGCGTTCTCTCCTTATAGCGTCCGTCCTGTTTTCGTCATTGACTTATCTCAAGTCAACTACTCAGTCGTAAAATAACATATCAAATATCAAAACAGAATCTCATTATAGAGGTTCTGTTTTTTCATGTCTCTCTCCTATCAGTTCCCTATTAGTTTTCCCGTTTTGACACGTTTGCACTGTTTTGGTTTTGCTTAGGTGATTATTACTTAGGTTAAAAAAGTCATTTCTGACTGATTGGATTTCTTATAGGGGCCTTTAAGTTCTTGTAAAACGGAAAATAAGCGTAAAAAAAAGACCAACAATGGAAGTTGTTAGTTTTGGAGAGACACATTTGTTTTCGTGAAACTAACAGCTTCTTTAAGAAACTAACAACTTCTTTTAAGAAATTATCTTGTTTCTTCATTATGAAACTAATAACTTCTTTTACCAAAATATCTTGTTTACGTAATATGAAACTAACAGCTTCTTTTACGAAAATAATTTGTTCTAACTTCATGAAACTAAGAACTTCCAAAGTTTGCTTCGTTTGTTTGTGAAAGCACAAAAAAACAAAGAAACATAAAGTCTCTTTGTTCTTAGGTATTCGAGATGTAATCACAGATGTTCTTAGATGCAGGTGCTTTTGATGAAGGTCTTCTCTTTTTACGGGTTGGACTTCCTGTGATGTTTGCAATTCGAACAGCATCGTTCATCGTTGCTTCCATTCCTATACGTCTGGCACTACGAATCACCTGATCTTGTTGAGCTTTCTCTTTAATAAGCTCTTTTTTCTTTTCTTTGAATTCATCATAGGCACGTAGCGACTTGCCGTTGAACTCAAAGTTTCCAGCTCGATTCTGGTTCAACCATGCCTTAACAAGACGGTTGCCTGCAATAAGCCAAAGTGAGCCAACATTTCTTTCGTCAAGGCGACATTTCAAAGCTACTGAATTCCCTTTAGCTATCGTAATCTGTTCGCCAAGCCAAGGATCGTTTGCAATATAGAACAATCCGTTCCATTCGATACCTTTACGTGTGATACGAGCAGTCACTTCTCTACGGATAGAATATTCAAACTGGTCAAGGTTTGTGGTCTTGGTGCTCCAAATTTCTTACTGAACATATTAAATTCATTAACTCTCGTAAATACTAATTATGTATAAGTGCCCATTTTTCGATTGCGAATAAGTTTGAGTCACAAAATCTTACGAGTTGAGGTCTTATTTAATTATTGATTAGAGATCTTTTTTAATACATACAATCTAGCAGTATCATCTTTTAAGATGCGAATATCTTGATTATAACCAGTCCCCACAAAATGTTGTTTTAAACGAATACCAACGTGATTCAATTGACTTCCATATACTTGATAACTTTCTTTTTCACTGTCTAACATATAGTGATGTGACGCAATATTTACTAGTAGTCCATCTGGATTTACTTTGATTGGAGTAATTGTATTTAATAATGTTCCAAAAGTGCGAATATCAATCTTTTGGGGACGATTTTCAAAAGAATATAATTGATTCTCTTCTAAATAATGTAATCGTAGTGGTTTATTTTCACTATTTGGTTGTATCTTTTCTTCGTAATCTAAGACGATACTTTCTTCTTTTTGTACTAACCATCGATGATTTTTTAGATGATAGAAATGACCAAATTGTAAGGTGTCACGATGTTCTTTATAAAAGATAATTTGCGCTTTTACAATCTTCTTTTCTTCTGCAGATAATTGCGATAAATCGAGTTCATATCCTAAGATACCAAAACATGCCACATCGAACTTCGTTTCTAAATCTGTATTTCTTAAGGTTTGATGGTTTACAATAGCACTGACATGATTACTCATTGTACTGAGTGGATAGCCATAACTCGTACTAGATTGAATATGAAAACGCGTATTCGAATCGGTATTATCAGAAGTCCAAATTTGAGGACAGTACGATAGAATTCCTAAGTCAAAGCGATTGCCACCAGAAGCACATCCTTCGATTAATACATGCGGATATTTCCTAGTAATGGCATCTAAGATTGTATATAAACCTTTGATATAATCGAGTTCTAGTTTTCCATCATAAATATCACTCATATGACGATTCATATCCCATTTCAAATATGAAATGTTGTTTTCTTCTAATAATTCACTCAAATTTTCAATGATATAGTCTTGAACTTCTTTTTGAGTTAAATCTAAGATATATTGATTTCTACTTAAAGATGGCAAACAAAATGAATCTTGAATGATCCAATCAGGATGTTGCTTAAATAGTTTACTATCAGGATTCGTCATTTCTGGTTCTACCCATAAACCAAAATCTAATCCAATTGTATGCATCTTCTGGCTGAGTCCCTTTAAACCAGAAGGAATTTTCTTTTGGTTAACATCATAATCTCCAAGTCCTGATGTATCGTTATTTCTAGTGGAAAACCAACCATCATCTAAGACAAATAATTCAATACCTAATTCCTTTGCTTGTTTAGCTAGTTTTATTAAATCACTTTCTTTGAAATCAAAATAAGTTGATTCCCAATTGTTAATCACAATCGGTCTATGACGATGTTGCCAATAAGTGTGTATCAATTTATCATTCACAAAAGAATGCATGTTTTGACTTACACCATTTCTTCCTTGATTCGAATACGTCATAATCGCAAATGGTGTTTCAAATATTTCTTCATCTTTTATTTCATAACTTAGATTTTCATCACTGATACCAGCCATAATACGTAATCGTTCGTAGGGACCATAAGAAACCGTTGTTTGAAAAGAACCACTGTAAATGAGATTAAATCCATATACATTTCCTTGAATGTCATCACTATTGTTAGATGAAATCATAAAGAATGGATTACAGTAATGAGAACTATTTCCTGTTGTACTGCTTATTTCATAGATTCCTTTATGGATTGAAGTTGTTTCCTCATTTCTTTCATTTGCCCAAGTTCCTACAAATGTTGTTAAGTCATAATCATCATTTTCTATGTCTAGTTGATAAGACATACATCTTTTGATGGTAACAGATTGTTTGGATTTGTTGATGATTCTTGTTTGTTTCGAAATGATATTTTCTTTGTTATAAAGAAGATAAATGAGTTCAATTTGAAGATTTCTACTTGTTTCATAAGTAATCTTTAATGCATCATCATAATCTTTTGCGTGTGGATAAGTAGAAGAAATTTCAGTTAAAATTTCATAAGATTTGAATTTAATATCTAAAGTTGAGCTTCCATCTTCGAATTGAAGATTCAAACTATTCTTTTGATAATCTCCTTTTCGTAATGGAGATAGTTCTAAATTGTAATGAAGTAAGGATTGTCCTAAAGATTCATAAATCACATCTGCACCATAATTACAAGATACTTTAGCTTTTAAACTTTCTACATTTGGACAAATCTTACTTCCATAATGAAGACATTCCACAATATCATCATGAAGATATAAGTAATAGCCTGTCTTTTCTGTCTCTAAGAAGATGACATTATCCTTGATTGTGATCATGTTTGTTCCTCAAGAATGTTGCAATTTCGGCATTCTTTTCTTCTGTTAAGATATATTTCTTACGCATATATAGGACCGAAATGATTAAACCTACAATTGGAATAATGGTCATCATAAAGCGTAAGCCAAATAAGGTAGTAGAACTTTGAATGGTTGCTTGTTGATCTAAACCAATCAAATCAATGCCAATTCCTGCAATCAATACACTAATTGCACTTGCAAGCTTAACCACAAATGTCTGCATACTAAAGATAACACTTTCATTTCTTTGGCCACTTTTATATTCTCCATAATCTACACTGTCTGCTAAGAAGACCGTGGTTAAAACCGTTGTAAGACCAAAACCAATATAGATAATAAAAGCACTTAGAGCAAGCAATACTATATTTCTAGAACCAATTGTTCCTAATAAGAATAGTAATAAATAACCAAGAATGGTTACTCCGATACCACCTGTTAAGATATTCTTAGAGCTCCACTTCTTTCTTAACATTGGCAAAGACATCATACTTAGAATTTGTCCAACACCCCCAATTGTCCCAAATAAGCTATAGAGTGAATTATCTCCAATATCATATTTAAAGAAATATAATGCAAGTTGAGTTGTTAGATAAAGTGAAGCGTTAAATAAGATAATTCCAACTACAACGACCATTGCTTGATCATTATCAAATAGCGCTTGAAACATCTCTTTTACGGATGCACTTTTCGTATTTGTCACTTCTTTTTCTTTAATACCACATACACAAATTGTTTCCATAATTGCAAATAACAATGCAATCACTAAGGCAAATACACGGAATCCTTCTCTTTCATTTGCGCCTATTTTGGTAACAACTAACATTGTTAATATGGTTGGTATTGCAAAACCAATGGAAGCACATGTTCTTCCTACGACTGAGATATTTTCTCTTTCTTTCCCACTATCTGTTAAGGATGGAATCATAGCCCAGAAAGGAATATCCATCATCGTATATGTAACTCCCCACAAAACATAGAAAACACTTGCATATACTAAATTCATTGGTTGATTCAGATTTGGCATTGCAAACATACCATATAATACAAGCGCATTTAGCAATGTTCCTGAGAAAATCCATGGTCTAAATTTCCCGTATTTTGTATGTGTTTTTTCTACAATTACACCCATAAAAGGATCGTTAAAGGCATCAAACACACGTGCTGCCATCATCATAATGCCTGTAAAAGTTGCTGAGATTCCAAGTACTGTATTGTAATAATAAAGAATAAAACCAGATACTAAGGCATAAACCATATCTTTTGCAATAGCACCAATACCATAACTAATTGCTTGTCGTTTCATCTAAAACACCTTCTTTCTTTACTTGAATTTCTATGACTTGACTTGCAATACCATCTACTTCTAATTTCACTTTTGCCATTCCTTGAAGTTTAGATTGAATCATAAAGCTCGCATAACCACCCACAAAAGAAATTGAATGACTTCCAATGATTTCTACTTCTTTACTTGTGGTAACATTAAGAACTCGATTAATATAAGGAAGTATTTGATTATTTTGATCTAACAACGAAACAGACACAATTGCCATTTCATAAGTATCTTTTTCAACTAACTCTTCAGAACTTACATTTACTTTCACCTTCATTGTTTCAAATGGTTCTTTGATCACTGTTTTTACAACTTGACCATCTTTAATTCCTTCAAACTTCCAAGAAATTGTTTGATTTCCCCATGAGGCGATATACTTCCCGTAAAGTTCCACGCCTTTTTCATATGTAAAATGTTTAAAAGCCATTAATTTAGTGCATTTCATAAGAATATTGAAAGGTAAAGCAGCTTGGCCACATTTTGCGATTGCATTTAGAATCAACTTAATGTCTTTACTTGTCGCAGAATCGTATCCTTCTTTCTTCTCTAATAAACAACCAATCGTATCATCGATATGAATTGGTGGATGTTTCATATGTGCATACTTTTGACTTGGATAAAACTCTTTTACAAATTCATTATTCTTATATAGTTTTACACTATCACAATTGGTAAAGGCATAAATACGATTGATATAACCACTCGGATATTCTCCAATATCCATACTACTTGAGATTTCTAGAATATCTTCTTTCTCACTTTGTGAAGCATAAACATAAGCAGCTAACTTAGGATTACGATACATATCTAATACCCCGTGATAACAAACTCGATCCCCACTGCCAAATTCTTTATGTGTATTATAGTCAAACATACACCATCCAATACTTCCTGCAATATCTTCTTGCGCACATACGTCTTCTAATACTTGCGCATGTCTTAAGGCATGATTTAAGCGATGCGTTTCATCATCATAGCTTTTTGTTGGATACATATGACCATTGTATTCCGTAATCAAATAGCCTTTAGACATGTCACTCGTAACTTTCTTTTTTGCCTCACATCCATCATTTGTACCATTATGATAAAAGTCATTATAAGTATAAACATCTTCATATAGATGACTCTTCTTAAAATTTCTAACCCCTCCTGTAGGTCTTGTATTATCTAAACTCTTCGCAACTTCATTTGTCTTTTGGTATAGAGAATTTAAATCTGCACTTTCATTAATTCTTGTCCCCCAAATAAAAATACTTGGATGATTTCGATATTGCATAACCATCTTTTTCACATTATCAATCGCAATTTCTTGCCAACTTTCATCTCCGATATATTGCCAACCTGGTATTTCTATAAAGACGAGTAATCCCAGTTGATCACAAGCTTCAATAAAAGCTTTACTTTGTGGATAATGAGAACATCTAACACAATTAACACCTAATTTTTCTTTGAGAATCTTAGCATCATATACTTGTAAGCTATCGGTCGCACTATAACCAATGATAGGATAACTTTGGTGACGGTTTAACCCTCTAAGTTTAACTTTTTGACCATTTAAATAGAAACCATCTTTTTGAAAAGAAACATCTCTAAATCCAATATGACATGTATAAGAATCCGTATTTGTTTGAATGACTAAATGATATAAATTTGGATATTCAAGATTCCATAACTTAATCGTATCGTTATGATATGTTATCTTTTCTTTAAACTTCCCATTATAGATACATGTTTCATTTAAAATAATCTTTAAATTCTCATCTTCTAATTCATGACCAACAATTTGAAGTTCTAAGTCTTTTGAAGCACTTGCCTTAACAATCACATCTTCAATATATTGTTTTTCTTTAATTACTAAGGATACTTTACGATAAATACCACCATAAGTTAAATAGTCAATTACATTTCCAAAAGGAGGTTGGTTTAATTGTTCTCTTGTATCAAGTTTAATACTAATAAGGTTGTTTCCTTCGTTCAAATAAGATTGAATATCAAATTGAAAAGCCACATAACCACATTCATTCTTTCCTACAAATTGATGATTGACATAGACTTCTGCTTGATGTCCACATCCTTCAAAACATAAGAAGACATGTTTGTTTTTCCATTCCTTAAGATATTCTAGTTTATGATAGTATCCACATACCATTTGATAATTTTTTTCATTAATATAATTCAAATCCAGTTGTTTAACAGTATGAGGAATACGCACTTGTTGTAAAGTTTGTAATTGTTCTAAATTATAGTCTCGGTATTCTTCTGTAAAATACCAATTCTCATTGATATTTAGCTTCATTTTAATATTCCTTTCATTAAAATATCCATCATATCTTCCATTTTTTGGTAGTAATTACATTGTTCAAGATTACTTAAAATATGTTCCATCGTACCTTCTACGATTAGCTTGAAAACATCAATATTAAAGTCCTTTAAGATTCCTTCTTGAATTCCTTGTTGTAATAAATCTATCGTTGGATTCCAATCACTTTGTAAGTGATGAATCAGTACTTCATATACTTTTGGATATTTATCTTTTAATTCACCTACTTTATACCAATTCAGATTTTGATATTTCTCTGGCAAAACAATAATCAGTCTTCTTATTTTTTCTTCTAGTTCTAAGTTACTATCAATAATGTCTTTCTCTGCCTTTTTGATTTCTTTAAAACTATTGTCAATAACTTCTAATAGTAATGTTTCTTTGGAATCAAACATTGTATAGATGGTTTTCTTTGAGATTTGTAAGGATGTCGCTAGTTGACTCATCGTAAACTTTATCCCATTTGTGGATAAGTAAAATAAAGCCTGTTCTAAGATTTCATTTTTTTTCATGGAAACTCCCTTTTTAATTCTAGTTTCCTAAATTATAGATGAAATATTGAAATATGTAAACGGTTATATTTATATAAAACCTCAACTCGTAACATTTTTATGACTAAATTCAATAATGAATCTTTAGAAACAATCAATAGCGACTCGAAAGAGTCTTTTTTTTGTGTTTGTACCTCGAAATTTAGTCCGTATTCAGTACTCTTATGCCAACGTAAGCACTAAAAACAATCATTTGATGACAAAAGTGCTATATTTAAAAGCTACAATTGGAAGTTCTTAGTTTAAGGAAAATGTGTTCATTTCACTGTATCAGTTTTATAAGCGTAACGCTTAGTTTAAGGAAAACGGATGAAAAGGCAAAAAAAAAGACCAACAACGGAAGTTGTTAGTTTTGGGGAGACACATGTTGTTTTAGTGAAACTAACAGCTTCTTTAAGAAACTAAGCGGTACGTTTACTCACTCGTGCTCAATGAAGCACAAAAAAACAAAGAAACATTAAGTCTCTTTGTTCTAGGTATTCGAAATGTAATCGCAGATGTTCTTGGACGATGGTGCTTTTGATGAAGGTCTTCTCTTTTTACGAATTGGACTTCCTGTGATGATGGCAAAACCTCATATCAGATTTGGTAGTTCGTCAGAATCATATCTTTTGCAAACACAAATACATAGTGTTATACTAGGTAATACTAGATAAAGAAATCTTTTATTTAACTCATCTTAATTTTATCTAGCGTGTATAGGCCAATGCAATTTTTAAACCCTTTCTTTCGCATTGGTCTTTTTTTGTTAATAAATTCAAGTTTAATGCGCAAGTTACTTATAGTTATATAATTCTTTTGATTTTTTACATCAGTAACACTTTTTTTAATACCAACTTAATTATATCTATAATGAAAGTATATTTAGAATTGGCTAAGATGTAAAACTATGTTTTTAAATTGATGTTTGCCAAAAAGAAAACAACACCTGATTTTATGCAATTTAACGAATTTATATTTGAAGCTATTAAAAACATTAATGCAGGACTTACATTTAAGCGTGATGGTAAATTTTTTCTATCGAACAAATAAGTAAACAGGAATTGATTCTAAAATTAACATCTAAAACTTCCCTAACCAATCCATCACGAAGTATCAGTGCATTAACACGCTATCTAACAACGTATCATAAGGGTGTATTTGAAAGTTCCATCTTCAACAAAACACTTTTCAATATTGAACTCTTATCTTGTGAAAGTGTATCTTCATCTATTTTTGAAGAAATGTCGGATGAAGATCTTCTTAAAGCTATGATTGATTTATTATATGGATATACAGCCACAAGTAATGCGGACACTTTAGCTCGTAAGAAAACTATTTCAGAAATCAAGAAGTTGATGTTGCCATATATAAAGGGATAATTAGAACATTTCAGAAAATATTTTCATAAATATGACAAATGTCAATTTATTTTTCAAACAAACATGGTATAATTTTGGCAGTTAGATGAATGTTTATAAGCCAACAAACAATAATAATACGTCACACATAAACAACGCCAACTATCTCATGTGTGATTCCATCTAACAGTCGATTAGAGAACTAGTCTCCTCAAAAAAACACTAATACACTAGTTCTCTCCTCTTTTTATAGATTGTTTCATGAAACCTAGTGTATAGGTTTCATTTTTTTGTGTTTTTTCTTTGAAATCAAAAATACGAGTGGTATACTATGTCTTGCCGATAGGTTTTTTCTTTTCCTTTCTGATTAGACCTGTTCGGTATATATTTTTTCGAGCCAGCATGACCCACCCAATCATTGTTGGCTCTTTTTTATTTTGCTTGAAAATGGTATATTACTCTATGCAAGAAATGAGTGGATATTTATGAAATTGAAAATATGGATTGGAAGAATTATTCCTTTAGTCATCATCGCATTGGGTGAAATTGTATTATACTGTAATCTATTTAAATGGCTCACAACATCTTTTGTGTTTATTGAAATTGTTCTGCACATTCTATCCATTTTGATCGTATTAAATATCGTACGTACAAGCAGACACCTATCTTCAGATTTAATGTGGATCATGTTGATTGTCATATTCCCTGTCTTTGGTACATTTGTCTATGTATTGATGTTACTAAGCTTATTATTTGGAAAGACATTCCGTAATATTATTAAGGAACAAAAAAAGGCATCCACATATTATGTACAAGATGAATCGGTTATTGATGAAATTCGCAAAGACAATCCAGACTATGTATCGCAGCTGGCGTTTTTACATGAAGAGGGCTTCCCTTTTTATCGCAATACGGATTTTGAATATTATGCGCCCTGCGAAAATGGATTTAATGTTATGCTGGAAGAATTAAAGAAGGCTGAAAAATACATTTTTATGGAATATTTCATTATTGAAGAAGGTATTATGTTTAATTCAATTCTTTCTATATTAGAAGAAAAAGTAAAACAAGGCGTAGAAGTACGTATCATGTATGATGATATGGGATCCTTAGGTACACTTCCTGCTTCTTATGCCAAACAATTAGAGAAAAAAGGCATTAAGGCTGTTTCCTTCAATCGTATCTCACCCATCATTAATACAATTATGAATCATCGGGATCATCGTAAAATATTAGTGATTGACGGTAAAGTAGCCTTTAGTGGTGGTGCAAATTTGGCCGATGAATACATCAATAAGAAAGTAAAACATGGTCATTGGATGGACAATATCATTTGTATTAAAGGTAAAGCCGTTTGGTCTTATTTAGTAATGTTTCTAACAAACTGGAACGCTTTACGTCATGAAGACTTTGATTATTCTGTTTTCAAAAATGAAGATGTTGTAGATGACACTTTGTTTGATGGCTATATTGCTCCTTATGCTGAAACTCCGTTAGACGAAGAATTGACGGGACAATCCGTTTATGAAGATTTATTAAATAGTGCCAATAAATATGTATATATAATGACACCCTACCTCATCATTGATTCAGAAATGATTAATACATTAATTCATACGGCTAAAAAAGGTGTCGATGTTAGAATCATCATGCCGGGTATTGCCGATAAAAAGATTGTACATGATATAGGAACTACATATTATAAACAATTAATTCAGGGCGGCGTTAAAATTTATGAATATGAGCCTGGTTTTGTGCATTCAAAAGTCTTTATTTGTG
>OIYG01002603.1_pt1 | contig 11213 bp, 9 predicted proteins | sample 1587861 | NCBI WGS metagenome assembly OIYG01 (sample SAMN03283272) | human gut metagenome | biome: human-associated habitat; material: feces | host: Homo sapiens | place: Peru | collected 2012 | reverse complement strand
GCGGTCGCCTGTTCAACAACCGTCTGCTCTTCAACGGACAGTTCGGCTACAGGGACAATGCCAATGCCACCCAGAGCTTTATCGGTGACTTCGACCTGCGTTACCTCATCTTTCCGAATGGTAATCTCGCCGTGAGAATGTACAACCAGACCAACGACCGTTACTTCACCAAGAACAGTCTGAACACCCAAGGCTTCGGTCTTATCATGAAGAAAGACTTCAACGGACTGAAGGACCTGTTCGGAATCAAAAAGAAAAAGAAGAAGAACAAAAATAAGGGCAAGACTATAGGCAAATAAAAATCTGTGTATATCTGTGAAATCTGTGGGACAAAATTTTCATCGGATTTCACGGATGAATCAGAGACAGTCTTGCTTATCGGATTACTCGCGGATATTTGGCCGCTGGCCAATGGCTCGCGCCCGATATGTGCTGCTATTGTTTTTGGTCACGCAGATTTCGCTGATGACGCAGATTTTTCTTCGTGGGATTATTTTGTCCCACAGATTTCACAGATTTACACAGATTTTTTTGAATCTCAGGCGAATCGCTTTGTCCAATCCCAGGGGGTATCTGCAACGACCGAACAGGTCGCCTCTGCGAAATTCCGTGAGTAATCGTCGCAGCAGGAAATATCCGAATAAATTTCCGTGTCATCCGATGAAAAAAATCTGCGTCATCTGCGAAATCTGCGTGACTTAAAAAACGTCCCAATAAATATCTGTGTATATCTGTGAAATCTGTGGGACTTTTTCCAACCTCAGGGGGTATCTGCAACGACCGGACAGGTCGCATCCGCGAAAATCCGTGAGTAATCGCTGCAGCAGGAAACCTCCGAATAAATTCCGTGTCATCCGATGAAAAAATCCCCGATAAAAAATCTATGTCATCTGCGAAATCTGCGTGACAAAAACTCCGATGAAAAAATTCAGAATAAAAATCCGCATAACAAAAAAAATAATAAAAAACGATGCAAGATAATAATTCTATAAAGACTGTAGAAATACAGTTTACCAATGCCCAACTACTCCCAGAAATCGTAAAACTGCTGGAAGAAGGTCATACCGTAACCCTGCTGCTGCGCGGTTACTCCATGCGCCCGTTCCTGGAAGACAACAGAGACAAGGCCTTGCTGACCAAGGCTAAAGACATCAAAGTGGGCGATGCGGTACTGGCAGAAATCGGCTACAGGCATTACGTGCTTCATCGCATCATCAAGATTCAGGACCGGAAAGTAATACTGCGAGGAGACGGAAACTTAGGCATAGAGAAATGCAAAATAGAAGACGTGAAAGCATCCGTAATCGGATTTTACCGCAAGGGCAGAAAGAAGCTGGACAGAACCGACAGCAAAAAGTGGAAAATTTATTCGGCCCTATGGATGCGCCTCTTCCCTATCCGCAGATATCTTCTTGCCGCTTACAGAAGAATCTGGATTCCGATTCTTGGACCGATGTAGGATATAGAGAATACGATATATATAACAATATGCTAGAATAAAAAGCGGGGTTATCTTCAGTTTCCAAAAGATAATCCCGCTTTTTTATTATTTATAATTCTAAGCCTTTATGCTTCAAAACTTGAACTTCTATCAAAGCAGAAGCGCCTGATTTATAATCCAAAACTAAACCAAAGCAGAAGCGCTTGATTTACAATCCAAAACTAAACCAAAGCAAAACCGCTCGATTTATGCTTCAATAATTCCAGCCTGCAACCATAATTCGGTAAGAGCCTTCACGTCTTTCATCGCCGTAGCCTCATCCACCTCATACTCCTGAGTCAGCAGACCTACCAAGTCTTCATGAGTAAACTCCTTGCCCTGGATATTCTGCCACAAATAAGCAGAACTCTCATTCATACTAATGATATTGCTGAAATCAATATTCTCCTCTCCCTCAGCCACGATGATGTTCTCACCACAAACCACACGGAGATTGAAACCTGGTTTTGCTTTCATCTTTCCTTATTTTTTAATTCTTATTCTTTTATATTCTATTCTTCCCCCGAAAGGAGCCAATTTCTTTCCGAAGATTTCCCCCGGAGAAAACGATTTCCCCGAGGAAATTTCCTTTTTATTTCATGTGACTCTTAAACCAATCTGCAATCTGTCTCAACAGATGGTTGCGCGTATTGCCACCATAAATACCATGGTTTCTGTTGGTATAAAACAGCTCCTTGAAATCCTTGTCTGCCTGAACCAGCGCCTCTGAATATTCGAAGGTATTCTGAGGATGCACATTATCATCAGCCACACCATGGCAAATCAGCAGGGCACCATGCAAGCGGTCTGCACGCTCGATAGGATTCACCTTGTAACCATCCTCATTCTCCTGAGGAGTACGCATATAGCGCTCGGTATAAACCGTATCATAGAAACGATAGCAGGTAGGAGGAGCCACAGCCACACCAGCCTTGAACACAGGGCGACCCTCGCTCATACTCATCAACGTATTGAAGCCACCATAACTCCAGCCCCAGATGCCGATATTATCCTTATCAACGTATGGCAGACTACTCATGTAGAGAGCCGTCTCCACCTGGTCCTTAGACTCCAGATCGCCCAGTCTGAGATAAGTAGATTTCTCAAATTCTGCACCACGGCCACCCGTTCCGCGACCATCTACACAAACCACGATGAAACCCTCCTGAGCCAGATAATAGTCGAAAGCACCACCCTGGCCCATACTGCCCGTATTCCAGGCATTCAGAACCTGCTGGTTGCCCGGACCGGAATACTGGAACAGGATGACAGGATACTTCTTGTTGGCATCAAAGTCAACAGGCTTCACCATCCAACCGTCGAGTTTCACGCCCTCGGAAGTAGTAAACGAGAAAGTCTCACGCTTGCCCCAGTTGTATTTCTGAGTTTTCTCCAAAAGTTCCTTGTTGTCCTCCAGCATCTTGATAACCTTACCCTTGTTGCTGCGCACGGTAAACACCTGCGGATGGCTGTAAGAGCTCCAGGTATTGACGAAATATCTGAAATCGCCCGAGAAATTGGCAGCATTAGAACCCTCCGCATCTGTGAGTCGCTCCACCTTACCATTCTTGTGAGCCACATATACCTGTCGGTCGTGCGGATTGATCATCGCTGCCTGGAAGTACACGTTCCCGGTCTTCTCGTCCATTCCGTAAATCTCGGTCACATCATAATTTCCCTTCTCTACCTGGCGAATCAGCTTGCCGTTCATATCGTAGAGATAAAGATGCATATAGCCGTCGCGGTCGCTTGGCATGAGGATATATTTCTTGCCCACGATGCTGTTCTCCATCACCTCCTCTTTCACAAACTTAGGCACGCTTTCCTTGATGAGCATCTTGCTGGCACCCGTGAAAGGATTGACCGAATAGAGTCGCATATCGTCCTGATGGCGGTTCATCGTATAGACAATCAGACTATTGCGGTCTGGCGAAGTCTTGATGCGAGGATAATATCCGTCAGCATCCACTGGCACATCAAGGCGGATGGTCTTGCCAGCCTTCAGATCATAACTCCAGAGGCTCACCTTGGAATTGTCCTGACCCGCCTTCGGATACTTATAGGAATACTCGCCTGGATAATCGTGGAACTCAGGATGTGCTGGCTTGGCACCCTCGAAAAGCTGGAGGGAATAAGTCTTCACATGCGACTCATCGAAGCGGATCCAGCCGATGGAAGTACCGTCAGCATTCCATGCAAACGCCCTATTGAAAGCAAATTCCTCCTCGTAAACCCAGTCAGGAATTCCGTTGATGATTTCATTAAACTTGCCGTCGGAAGTAATCTGCGTTTCCTTTTCGCCATCAAAGACAAAGAGATTATTATCCTTTACGAAAGCGATGTGCTTGGAATCAGGCGACCAGGTAGCCACCTGCTGGTTTTCGCCCTCAGAAAGTTTGCGGAGCTTCTTGCTGGCGATATTATAGATGAAATACTCAGCCTTGAAAGATCTGCGGTACACAGCCTTGCTCTTGGTAATTACCAGAAGTTGCTTGCCGTCAGGGCTCATCACATATCCATCAATAGACTCAAAAGGAGCTTGAGCCTCATGAATATCAAAGAGGACAGCCACCTGCTTGCCTGACTTGAAGGAATAGCTGACAATCTGCTTGCCGTCATTACTGATAGAAGCATACAAATCAGTACCTTCGATAGGATTGATTCCCGTCACATAACTGGCAGAGAATTCGCCCGAAGTAATGCTCTTCAGATCCAGTTTCTCTGCAGCTTCCATTGCCGTTACCATCATGATAGTTGCAATAAAAATAGAAAATTTCTTCATAGTTTTCTTTATATAAAAAGCTTCAATATTATCTGTTTATTTTTCCTGTTTGAAATCTGCCACCCTTTTTCTTTAGCAGACTTCTCCTTCCTCCCTTCTCATTTGTCATTTCTAATTTCTCATTTCTCATTTGTCATTTAAAACAAATGAAGGACGAATTCATCCCCTATACATCAAGGATAAATTCATCCCAACTCAGAATGTTCCTGCTAATCTTTGTGCAAAGCCTTGATAGCAGAATAGTCTTCATCTTCCAGTAATTGCTTGACCGTAATTCTCGGATTTCGCTTCACGAAATCGTTGATTGTCTTTACATATCGGGTATTGAAGACTTCCCTGTTCATCGCCCTATTGACCGTCCACATGATTTTTCCCATGTGCAGGTCGCGATCCAACTGCGGTCTGTTGTCAAAACCATCCATCGGATAAATACTCAGCAGATAGAAGGTCAGACAGTCTGGCACGATGTAGTTTCGGGTCATGGTGCTGCGTTGCTGGGTATTATAAAATTTCTTGTAGAGCGGATATTCAGACCCCATGTACTTATCGAGAGAAATGCCAACCGAAGACTCGCCTATCACGATACTCTGGTCTAAGGCTCCTATCTGCGCATAGAAAACAGGCTGCTTGATTTCCGGCAGCCAATCCTGCAATCGGTTAAAGGATTCCTTCAAGTCCTTATTGATATCGTCCATATTGGCATATTCAGCCTCAGCATCTGCTATGAGAGCCTGGAGCGTAGAGTCCTGGAAGAACATCAGGAAGCGGTTGCTGATGTTGGCATCGGTAATCGTACCCAGCTGGAGCATTTTCTCTATCAGAGTACGGGTTTCAATAGGATAATCGGTATTCATCTGCTGCAGGGCAGAAAAATCTCCGGTAGTAAGATAGCGGCTTTCCAAACGATCATAACGCTGTACGCAAAGAGGTTCAGCAACAAACTCCTCATTCGGCTTGAATTTAAACTCACAAGCCGAAGAAAGCAAGACAAGTGCCGCTATTATGATAATATGATATAAATTCTTCACGTAATTATAATTTTGTATTAATACGAGTGCAAAAATACTAAAAAATATTTTAAATTCCAAGTTTTTAAGCTAAAAAAGCACAAATTATGTGCAAAAAAGATGAATCTATTCTATAAATATTCACATTTGCAGAGATTTGAGCAACAAAATAAGAAAGACGGGAGAAATGAGAAAGACGATAAAATGAGAAATGACAAATGACAAATGAGAAATGAGAAAGACAAAGACGATGAAAGGAGAAGAGAGAAGGGAGAAAGGAGAAAGGAGATGAAGGGAGAAGGGAGGAAGGAGGAAGACTTTCCGCTGGAATGACCATAGCAGAAAGTCTCTCTCCTATTCTTGCTAAAATACTTTGACCAGTAATGGCTGAGTCTGAAGTTTCTTCCAATCCGCCAACCACTTATACCACTCCTTTTCTCCTGCGAAACCATAAGTTTCATTGGCGCTCGTATAAGCCAATTTGTAGGTCAACTTCTTTCCTACAGGGCGAACCAGCATCGTATATACATCCTTATTGGCCTCCTCCTGACTTACGAAATGAGATTGAGGCACATAAATACCTAAGCCAACTGTTTCCAACTTATGCTTGCCATCATCCTTGCCAGTAGGCCAGTCGCTACCATAACAGCCTCTCAATCCCTTGCCGTCAGACATTTCTGTAGAACCCTTCACGTTGATAAGTCCTGTAGAGAACACGTAATCATCCGCATTCTTATTGAAGAATACCTCCACATCAAAATCCCTATGGCCCGCATAAATCGTATAGCGGATAGTGGCATTTACTGGCTTTAATCCTGGAGCCGGAACCCAACCGTTGTCCACTACTTCTACCACGGCACGCAAAGGACCTTCGGAAATGACACGCTGCTCCTGATATTTTACATCTGTAAGCAACAGGGATTTCGTGCCGTCCCAACCGCGCAGGGCACCCAAACCATAGGTATTCCCTACCCAGAGACAGTCGTCGCCAGAACCTGCTGCCAACTGTTCTTCGGAAGGATAAAACTGAGTATCCTCTACCACCAGTCCCTTATTGATTTTGCCATAAAGGTCGATGGTCTGCCGGTTGTCGAAATAAACACGCATCGCCACCAGGTCGCTCTCGAAACATACGCCATGAGAATGTACAAAATGATAGACATCCTTGGTCTTCTTGTCGAAGGCAATACTGCGCAGGTAAATATCCTGCTTGTTCTTGGCTAACTTCTTGTTCTTGCTTGGCACAACCAGTTCTGCAAAGGTACGGGCAGGATAGGCAGACTGCTCGCCCTCGGAGAACAACTGAACCTGATAAGTCTTCGACTCCCTCTTGCCAAGATCGGCCAGAAAACAAAGTTCATCATTCACGCAGTCACGATTCAGATCATCCAACTGGGATGGAATTTCCTTGCCATCTACCGTAACGACGGCCTTGGAAACCTCGCCATACTTGCTCAAATCCAAGACAACCGGTTCGTCGTTTCTCTCTACTTTGGAAGGATTAGTCACCTGCACCTTCACCATCGTTTGCGCTTCCATTCCCAATGCCAGGAAGAAAGCAAAAAATGATAAATAAATACGTCTCATTTTATAGTCAGTTTCTAAGTTACTTCTATTTTTTTTACCCCACCCGCTTCAAAGGAAACCATCTGGCTTTATCGAAAGCTTCCATCAGATTTCATCCAAGAAGAATCATCACGCTTCATTCAAGAAGAATCATCAGATTTCATTCAAGAAGGATTATCGGGCTTCATTCAAATCGTTTTCAAATCCTTGAAATTCTTCACTCCTTTGGCGTAATATTGCCACAATATGGAAATCTTGAAAATCTGCGGAATCTCCTCCTCTACCCTTTGTGCCTGAATGCGCTTTCTCTCCTCATCAAAAGAGGAACGCCATTCTTTGAATGCCTTGCGAGCTTTGAACACAGCCTTGAAATCACCCCAATTTCGCTGGAGCAGCAACATCTCAAAAGCAGCCAGATAATCGAGGAACCATCTCACTCTCATTACATGCGATAACTCCCTATCAGACAGATTCTTATAAAGCATCGTTAGATTATTTCTGAAATTCAGGAAAGTCTTCATCGGATTGCTCTTAGGCAAAGTTCCTCCACCCACATGATATACTTCACTCTCAGGAATGCAATAGATTTTCCGACCCATCAGGCGCAAACGCCAACAAAGATCTATCTCTTCATTATGAGCGAAAAAGCGGCCGTCAAGTCCACCTGCCTTCCAATAATCCGCAGAACGGATCATCATGCACGCACCCGTAGCCCACAATATCTCCTGCTGATAATCATACTGGCCATTATCACTTTCTACTGTACCGAAAATCCTGCCACGACAGAACGGATAACCATATTTATCCAGAAAACCTCCACAGGCGCCGGCATACTCAAAACTGTCCTTGTCGTATTCTGCCAGCAATTTCGGCTGACAGGCTGCCACCTGAGGATGGGAATCCATAAACTCTATAAGCGGAGTAAGCCAATGATGACTCACCTCTACATCGCTATTCAAAAGCACATAGTAGTCGGCCTCTATCTGGCGCAACGCCCGATTATACCCTTCGGCAAAGCCAAAATTCTGCTCCAGTACGATAGTCTTGACCAGAGGAAATTGAGTTTCCAGCAGGTGCATGGAACCATCTGACGAACTGTTGTCCGCCACCCAGATTTCAGCATCCTGTCGGGAATACTCTATCACATTCGGAAGAAACTTGGCCAGCATCTTCTGACCATTCCAATTTAGTATTACAATTGCTACTTTTGCCATCTTGTATTGCTACTTTTGCATATTGACTGCAAAAATACAAAGAATAATTCAATTATGCCCCGATTTGAGGCATAATTAAGAATTTATAATGATAAAAAAATGCTTCAACGGCTCTTAAGCCTATTGTTCAGCAAATTAGTAAACTCATAATTCTTCAATCCCCATTTCGGAGCCACGAGCAATTCCTTAGGCGATTGACTTACAAATCTTTCGAGCACCAGATCTGGGCGCAGCAAACGAATAAACCTGACGATGACATCAATATACTCCTCTACCGAATAGACATGAAAAGGATGCTCAGCATATTCCTGCGCCAAACGGGTTCCCTTGATGATCTGCATCTGATGAATCTTCAGAATATCAAGAGGAAGCGAAGAAATAATAGGAGCCTGACGGAGACTCTCCTCCGCATCTTCTCCTGGCAGCCCGATGATAATATGACCGCCAGTCAGGATGCCGCGAGCATGCGTACGCTCTACCGCCTCACGGCTGCAGGCAAAATCATGTCCGCGATTGATGCGACGCAAAGTATCATCATTAGCACTTTCTATTCCATACTCCACCAATAAGAACGTGCGCTTGTTGAGTTCCTCCAGATAATCCAGCAATTCATCGCTCATACAGTCTGGACGAGTACCAATCACGATGCCCACCACATCTTCCATGCGAAGGGCTTCCTCATACATCTCCCGGAGCTGTTCTACCTTAGCATAGGTATTGGTATAAGCCTGGAAATAAGCAAGATACTTCATGTCCGGATACTTACGGGCAAAGAATGCCTTCCCCTCTTCCAACTGTTCAGAGATAGACTTCTTGCGGTCGCAATAGCTGGGATTGAACGTGCGGTTGTCACAATAAGTACATCCCCCGCTGGAAATTTTCCCATCCCGGTTGGGACAGGAAAATCCTGCATCTATAGAAATCTTCTGAACCCGGAAATCAGGAAACTGTTTCCGGATCCAAGTACCAAAATCATTATAATACATCATAATACATCACCATAGAACAAACACATCGCCCGAACCTTACGAGAGACTATATTCGAACGATATGATTCGAGCGTTATCATCATCACGAACTCTTAGAGCAATTCTGCCTTCAAAGCCGTTTTGTCGTGATTGAAATCGCCCAGGCGAACACGGAGCAACTGATTATCATACTCTTCCTTGGCAAGCGCTGGAGAAAGTTCTACCCTCACATAGTTCTTGGTAAAACCATGCATGGCCTTACCGCGAGGAGCCTTCTCAAACAGTACCTCTGCTTCCGTACCAATATACTGGGCATAAAACTCTTGCGTCTTCTGGTCGCTCAACTCCAGAAGTCGCTTGGAGCGCAATTTCTTCTCTTTGTCACTCACCACATAAGGAATCTTGAGCGCAGCCGTACCCGGGCGTTCTGAATAAGGGAAAACATGAAGTTGGGTAACAGGCAAGGACTTCAGGAACTCATAACATTCCTCAAAGCACTCAGGCGTTTCACCACGACAGCCTACCATCACGTCAACCCCGATGAAAGCATCCGGCATCTTCTCCTTAATCAGTTGAACCTTATGAGCAAAGAGAGCCTTATCATAACGGCGATGCATCAACTTGAGCACCTCGTCGCTACCGCTTTGCAGAGGTATGTGGAAATGAGGCATGAAAGCCCGGCTCTGGGCACAATATTCGATGAGATCATCATCACAGAGGTCTGGCTCCAGACTGGAAATTCTGTATCGCTTGATGCCCTCTACTCCGTCAAGAGCCTTCACCAGATCCAAAAAGCGCTCATGAGTTGTCTGACCGAAATCTCCGATATTCACGCCAGTAATAACGATTTCCTTACCTCCCTCACAGGCAGCCTGCTCAGACTGTTCTACAAGAGAAGCAATACTTGGATTGCGTGAATTGCCACGGGCAAAAGGTATCGTGCAATAGGTACAATAATAATTGCAACCATCCTGTACCTTCAGGAAATAACGGGTGCGGTTGCCACGGGAACAAGACGGTTGGAAGGTCTTAATTTCCTTGGTCTTCACACTATGATGCTGATGAAGCGCTTCGGAATACTTCTGCGCCCAAGCATCACTCAGATATTGTATCAGATGAGCTTTCTCATTAGCACCAAGCACCAGGTCAACACCTTCTATCTTGCTCACATTCTCTGATTCCAACTGGGCATAGCAACCCGTTACAATCACAAAGGCTCCAGGATTCTGGCGTACCATGCGATGAATGGCCTGACGACATTTGTGATCAGCCACTTCTGTTACAGAACATGTATTTATCAAACAAATATCTGCTTGTTCACCCTTTTGAGCTGTAACAACGCCCATATCTTCCAGCATCTTTCCGAAAGTGGAAGTCTCTGAGAAATTGAGCTTACAACCCAAAGTATAATAAGCAGCTTTCTTGCCTTGAAAGGCACTTGTATCTATCATAATTATCCTATTTACATTATTAAATTTCAATCGGCCAAAACGAAAAGGTTCTCCTTTCTGCTTCAGGAGGAAGGTCCCAAAACCTCCTTCTTCTGGAGAATGCCTACCAACCCACCAGCAAGAGAAAGTCCCCATCCCTTCATATTCAGGAGAAAGTCTCCAAGCCTCCGCCTTCAGGAAAAAGAAGCACAAACCTTGATCTTCAAAAAGAAAGGCCCCAAGCCTCCACATCAGGAGAAAGAAGCACAAACCTTGATCTTCAAGAAGAAAGGCTCCAAGCCTCCACATCAGGAGAAAGAAGCACAAACCTCCATCTTCAGGAGAAAGTCTCCAACTCTCCGCCTTCAGAAGAAAGGAACCAAGCCTTGATTTTTAGCCTTATGAGCAAAAGTTCGGCAAAGATAAACAATTATTCTGAAATTAGCAAATTCCAAGGCGCTTTTTCTACAATCCTTCCAGGCAAACAGGCAGGAAAAGCACCAGAGCTTATAAAACAAAAAAAGCCGCTAGACCGAAGTCCAGCGGTTGTTTCTCTCATTTTTCGTTCGTAAAGTAATCCTAGATTACTTAGCAGAATCAGCAGCAGCTGTGTCAGCAGCAGCTGTATCAGCAGCAGCTGTATCAACCATTGCAGTATCAGAATCAGCAGAAGCTGTGTTCTGAGCTGTTTTGTTACCACAAGATGCGAAAGAGATAGCTGCGATAGCTACGAACATTAAAACTAATTTCTTCATTTTCTTTGCTT
>OIYG01002602.1_pt1 | contig 11216 bp, 11 predicted proteins | sample 1587861 | NCBI WGS metagenome assembly OIYG01 (sample SAMN03283272) | human gut metagenome | biome: human-associated habitat; material: feces | host: Homo sapiens | place: Peru | collected 2012 | reverse complement strand
TTAAAGAACTAGAAAAAGCAATACACATTGATGGTATTCCTGTAATGGGATATACTACATGGGGCTGTATAGATATTGTATCAGCTGGAACGGGTGAAATGAAAAAACGATATGGATTCATTTATGTTGATATGGATGATGCTGGAAAAGGATCGTTAAAGCGAGAAAAGAAAAAATCATTCTATTGGTACAAAAAAGTTATCGCATCAAATGGAGAAGATTTAGATTAATTATAGTGATATGAAAATAGAAACTTGAAAAAGTTTCTATTTTTTGTAAATTTATTAATATATATTCCTAATTCTGCGCTTTAAATGGTTTTATAATCTTTTGATATGAATATAATAATTGGCTGGCCATTAAGCACCAGATAATGGGTTCGCATAGACAAACACCTAAATATTTAAATATTGGAACGAAAAATAGAGTAAAAACGATTTTTCCAAGGAACTCAATTACACTCGAAATTAATGGCGTGATTTTATATCCAAAACCTTGAATCGCATTTCTTAAATTAAGTAAGATACTTAGAATTATGAAGAATGGAATGTTGATTTTTAAATACATAGCTCCATTTTCAAGTACTATAGGATTGTTGGATCCAGAAAGAAAATGAACTAAGTTATCTGCTGAAAAAAAGATAAGAATACTTAAGAATATTGGGTAAATGATGCCACACATATTCGCAAGATGGACACCTTTTATAATACGATCATAGTTTTGTGCACCTTTATTCTGAGATACAAAGGTTGCCATAGAAGCGGCAAGAGTAGAAAGTGGAAGACAAAATAAAGACATCAACTTTCGTGCAGCTGTATGAGCCGCTATAATCTGTGTTCCAAGACTATTGATTCCTGTTTGAAGAATGATTGTACCGATGGATACAATGGAAAACATAAATCCCATTGAAAATCCTTGTCCCAATAAATCATTAACCATATTCGACTCAATATGAAAGTGTTCTTTTTTTGGAATCAATATTTTAGCACTTCTCCAAATTAGAAAGAAACATATAATGGTAGATATACCTTGTGCAATAACAGTCGCAACAGCAGCTCCGAAGACACCCATATCAAGTATTGTGATACAAAGTATATCAAGTGCAATATTGATGATAGAAGAACAAAAAAGCACAATCAAAGGACGTAGACTATCTCCTATAGCTCGTAACATGCCGGCTCCTAAATTGTAAAACATAGTAATAATCAAGAAAGCTGAAATACAGCGGATGTAGTTTAATGAATCATGATAAATACTTTGTGGGGTTTTTAGAATTGTTAATAGGTAGGGCATCGAAAAATATGAAATAAGAGTAATGACGATTGAAATAACGAGTCCTAAAATTAAAGAAGCCGCGACGCTTTTTTTTAATTCATTTTCATTTTTTGAACCAAAGTAGCGTGCTGTAACAATACTAAAACCAGTTCCACAGCCATTGGAAAACTGTACAATCAATTCAAAGATTGCAGCTGTTGCTCCCATAGCAGCCAGTGCATTATCCCCTAAAAAATGACCAACTAATATAGTGTCAATTGTGTTATAGAGTTGTTGAAATAGATTGGAAAAGAAAAGTGGAATCACAAAGAAAAGTAATCCTTTTGCGATGCTTCCTTGAGTTAAAGAGTGATTTTTCATGCGATAAGCCTCCTTTTTGAATACAAAATAAACCATGTTACTAAAATAGTACCCTTTATAATACTAGAAATAGAGATAGCCCACCATACGCAGTTAACGCCTAAAAAATGAGATAATACAATAGCCATGGGAATTCTGGCAGAAGTAAAAACAATAGAAACAATACTTGGAGGTAATGTTTTACCTAATCCATTAAAAGCTCCTTGTGTCGCGATTTCTATGCACATGAAGAGTTGAGAAAATCCAAGTATAATTAGATAGTCAATTCCATATGGAAGGATATCGGATTCGTGGATAAAACAAGAAAAAATAGGACCGGGAAGGAAAATTAATATACATGAAGTGATGATTCCCCATAAACCAACGACAAGCATTCCTGTTTTGTATCCTTTGCGAACACGATTATAATTTTTAGCTCCATAATTTTGGGATGTGAACGCATTGATCGATGCACTAAATCCATCGGCAGCCATCCATGAAATGGATTCGATTTGAGATCCTACTTTTTGAACGGCAACACTTATAGCACCAAAGCTAGAAATCAATCGTGCAATGTACATAGAAATACATGTGAATAACATGCTTTGAATAGATGGAGGAAAACCAATCTTTAATATTTCGGATATGTGAATTTTATTGGGTTTGGATAATAAGTTTATTTCTTGGAACAAATCTAAGCTTATAGCGTCATATAAAAAAACTAAAGTAACAATGATTTGGGCGATAATGGTTGCCAGAGCTGCACCAATGACTCCAAGTTTAAAAACAAAAATCAAAATAGGATCTAATATAAGATTTAAAACTAAGCCTGTTGTGGTTGCGATAAAAGTACTTTTTGAATGACCTGCAGCCGTTAAAATACCTGTGAAGATTTGATTCACAAATGAGAAAATAATAAAACCACATGTAATCCATAGATAATTTTGTGCGTCTTGAATTATTGTTGAATCTTTCAAATTGAAGAGTTGTATTAAATTTTTTTGAAAAACAATAATAATGATTCCATAAATCAACGCAAACAATATTGAGCTTTGAAAAGCGGCTTCAATATAATTCTTTGTTTCCTCTTTATTATTAGCTCCTAAGCTTTGTCCAACTAATGCTTGAGAACCAATTTTAGGCATATTTACTAATCCATTTGCCAAATACATGAAATTTCCAGAGACACCAACACTGGCAACGGCGCCAGAACCCAAAAATCCAATCCATAGCATATCAACTAGGTTATAGGCCATTTGAATAAAATAAGTGGCCATGATTGGAATTGCCAGTAAACTTAACGATTTAAATATAGGACCATGTAATAGGTCAACACTCTGATTTTTTTTCATACAGTGACTATTGTAGCAATTTTTTAATTATAAAACAAAAAAAAGAAATCTAAGATATGCTTAAATTTCTTTTTGACATAACAAATAATTATTTATTGTATTCTTCTACAATTTGTACTGTTGCACTTGCACCAATACGAGTGGCACCAGCTTCGATCATTTCTTTTACTTCAGCGTAAGAATGGATGCCACCGGCTGCTTTTACTTCAACATCACTTCCAACGGTATCTTTCATCAATTTCACATCTTCTATTGTGGCACCACCAGTACCAAATCCAGTGCTTGTTTTAATGAAATCCGGTTTAACTTCTTTAGCGATTTCAGCACATTTTTTGATTTCTTCCTTTGTTAGATAGCAATTTTCAAAAATCACTTTAATTCCTTTGTTTTGGTCATGACAAATTTTAGTTAGAGTTTCCATCTCCTCTTTAACTTTATCAAAATTGCCCATTTTCACATCGCCAACATTTAAGACATAGTCGATTTCATCTGCACCATCTTTTAATGCCTCTTTCGTTTCGTAAGCTTTTGTGTTTAATCCACATTGTCCTAGTGGAAAACCCACAACACTGCAAACCATTACGTTTGTATCTTTTAGTAATTCCTTACAATAAGCAACCCATTCTTCGTTAACACAAACGCTTGCGGTATTTAATTCTCTTGCTTGTTGACAAAGTGTATCAATGTCTTTTTCTGTGGCAAATGCCTTTAAAAATGTGTGATCGAAATATTTATTGAATTCCATGATAACCTCCTATTTTTCGATATGTTTATCTATATATGAATATATTTCTGCTGGTGAATTTAAGCTTGCGATTTGATCAATACTTTTTTTCTTAGAGAAAATATTAAGCATATCATTTAATACATGAATATGTTTCGTTTTATCTTCTGCACAAAGTACAAGAATAATTCTGGCGTTTTGACCATTTAAAAAAGGAACGGGCTCTTTAAATGTACACATTGATACATCTAATCGATTTACGCCATTTTCAATCGCAGAGTGTGCTAGAACAAGATCATCAGCTAAAAACATATATAAGCCTTTATTTTTTTGATCATTTATGATGGCATTCACATAATCATTTGAAATAGAACCATCATCTAATAATGGTTGTGCTGAGATGTGAATAGCTTCTTCCCAGCTGACTTGTGAATTTACACATTGAATATGGGATCCTTTCAAAAAGTCTAATAAACCTCGATCATAAGTTTTATGAGGTACTTTTTGTACTTGTATACTTGAATAATAATCTTGTAGATTTTTATGGAAGTCATTTAATTGATCGGGATTAATATAATTGGATGCAATTTTCAAAATGTCATCAATTTGCATTTTTGCCTGTGGCTCTGTAGCCATACAATTTCTAAGTATTGCCACACGATCTTGATCTGTAAGTATTGGATGAACCATGATTAATCTTTGTTCATTGGCTAACATTACTGTTGAAATTACAACATCATAATCATGATTTGGCCTATAACTACTGAGTGGTATGTTTTTGATTTCGGTTGCTTGTGGCACTAAAGTAGAAACTTCTTGGCGTAGCATATTTCCTGTTCCAATGCCATTTGGGCAGATAATCATGATTCTAAATGCATGTTTATTCGCTTTTTGTGTAGGCATAAAAGCCCCAAAATGTAATGTTAGATAAGCAACTTCAGCGTCAGAAATCAAAGAATCTAAATCACTTTCTAAGATTTTACAAGCACGTTTTGTAAGTTCAAATAATTCTTCATACTCAGTTTTTATGTTATTTAACATAGGATTTCCAAGCTGTATACCATATTTAAAACGATATAGAGAAGTTTTTAAATGAGCATTGATTGCATTGATCAATTCTTCTTCGCGATCATAGAATACATAAGAGATTCTTTCAAATTCATGAACAAGAGCTTTCGCAAATTCATATGTTTTATCTTCTTCCTTCATTACATTTACAGGAATCGTTTGTAGTCTAGATCCTAGCAAGTGTAATGCAATATAAATTTTTTCATGATCTTTTAAATTTGGAAAATATTTATTGATTAGATGATACTCATTTGTTTCTATGATTTCTTCTTCATCCATATCTGAAAATGAGATTTCGTCATTTCTATTTTGGATTGTAGATAAAAAGACGGCTAGAGCAGGTAAAATGCCACTTACATATTCAGCGTGTAATTCAGATTCAATCTTTTTAAGAGTATTCAATATATCATAGACTTTTTGAGCATCAAAAGTTTCAATTACATGATTTTCATAAAAATGCCAAAGACTTGGAAATAACATAAAGAAAACAGCTCTCTTTTTAATGATATCTCCATTAATGCGGTATCCATCTTTTATGTTGTAAGTAAGTTGAAGTGCATAATTTTCTAAGAAAGTATCAACAGATTTTAAATCATTGATGATTGTATTTCGGCTTACTTGGCAAGTATCCATAAAATCTTCAATGTATAAAGGATGATTTCGCACGATTATAGTACATATTTCAATGCGTTGTCTTTCTTCTGGTGTAAAAACCAGTATGCTTTCACTTTTTGTTTGATTTAATGTTTTTTGTATGGCCTGGACTTGTTCTTTATGAAGAATGATGCCTTTTCCTCGTTCTTGAATAATAGGATCGATACCATTATCAATCAACCATTCGTTAATTTTTGAAATATCGTAATAAACACTTCTTTTAGAAACTTCTAAGTCATCTGCAAGATCTTGGATTTTTAAATATCCAGTTGTGTACATTACAATATTTAAAATTTCGGTACAACGTTTATCTAATGTATATGAAATTGACATAGTACTCTCTCCTTAAACCATGCTTTCTTTAACTTTTTTATGATAAGGTGTTCCTTTTAAGTTCTTTTTTGCTTTATTTAAATAGTAATTAGCTTGTTTAGTGTCTGATAAATATTGATATTGCAAGCCAAGAAGATATTGTAGAATACCTTGCTGTTGATCATCTGGATGTTTTGATAAAAGTTCATTTACAAGAGGAATGTCTTCACTTTTTTTCTCAATCAAAATGCGATACAACATACGATCATACGCAATTTCATCTTCATTACCTTTTCGCTCAATGATATCTAATAATTTTTTAGATAACTCTATATTTTGAACATCCAAAAAGTAAAAGTAGGTCATACTGGCAACTTGGTATGCTTGTGAATTGTTTAAATTCTGTGACAACATGAATTCGACTTGTTTTGTGATTTCATTTGTTTCTTGTTTCGAAATATATGTACGTAAAATATTATAGTTTTTTTCGTATTCAGAAAATAAGAATGTATATAGTGGAGTATTCATTTGTTGAATAGCCTTGTCATATTGTCCAGCATATATTTTTTTTAGAATAGATTGCCATAAGAAGCTTCGGATAAAAAATGGAATGGCGATAGCACATAGGATAAGCGAAATTAATACAATTGCAGCTAATAGACTCATAGATTACAGAAACCCCTTTCATAACCATCTTTAAAATAACAATTGTTAAAGATTTTATCAAATCCAAATTATTTCACGATAAGCAGCCTAGTTTGTGCAAGAAAAAGTATTTTATGCATATTTTGCACAAAAAATATATGCGTATATAATGATAATAGTGTAAAACGCTTACAGACAAGCACAAAATGTACATTTTGCACAATGTTTGTGCAAAACATTGTTCTTGTTTTTGAAAACCATTTCACAGATAATGCAGGTGTGAAGAGGAGAGATACGAGATGATTAAAGATTTGCTAAAAGAAAAAAATTGTTTTATTAAAGAAAGTGTAAAAGATTGGAAAGATGCAATTTGTGTTGCTTGTGCACCAATGATTGAACAAGGGTATTGTACAAAAGAATATGAAGATGCTGTTTTTGAAAACACAGAAAAATTTGGGCCCTATTATGTGTTATGCGAAAACTTGGCTCTCATTCATGCGAGCAATCAGTCTGGTGTAAATGAAACGCAGATGGCGGTTATAGTTCTAAAAGAACCTGTAAAATTCAAGCCTGACGGATATGATGTGCGAATTTTAGTTACACTTGTCGCAAAAGATAATCATTCTCACATGGAAGGCATTCAAGCTGTTTCCAATATCTTCGCAGATGAATCAAAGGTAAATTCGTTACTAAACGCTTCAGATCCACAAGAGATATATAATATCTTTGTCGAAAATGTGGGATAAGCTCAGGTAACATAGAAGGAGAAAGATATGTTAAATTTTATCGTTAATATCTTGTCTACACCTGCTATTTTAGTTGGTTTATTATCTTTAGTTGGTTTAGCTTTACAGAAAAAACCAATCGAAGAAATCGTAAAAGGTACGGTTAAGACAATTGTTGGTTTCTTAGTATTAAGTGCTGGTGCATCATTCTTACAAACTGGATCATTAAATGCATTCGGTGATATCTTCAACTATGCATTCAATATGCAAGGTGTTGTTCCTAACAATGAAGCTATCGTTTCATTAGCATTGAAAGATTTCGCTACTGATACAGCTTACATTATGTGTTTAGGTATGATCGCAAATATTATTTTGGCACGTTTCTCAAGATGGCACTACATCTTCTTGACTGGTCACCACACATTATACATGGCTTGTATGTTAGCTGTTATCTTAAATGTAGGTGGTTTAACAGGAGCTCAATTATGGCTTGCTGGTGGATTAGTATTAGGATTCATCATGGTTGTAAGTCCTGCTTATTGTCAACCTACAATGCGTAAAATCGTTCAAACAGATGAATTAGGATTCGGTCACTTTGGTGGTGCTGGATACTGGTTCTCTGCTCAATGTGCTAAACTATTCAAAGGAAAGAGTAAATCAACTGAAGAAGTTAACTTCCCTCAACGTTTAACTTTCTTACGTGACACTACAGTTGCTATTGGTTTAACAATGGTTGTATTCTTCTTGATTGTAACTGGTGTTGCTGTTGGACGTGGAATCTTAGAAGCAGATCCAGAAACTATCTTAGCTACTTATACTAACTTAGGTGGTTTATTAAATGTTGGTGCTGAAACACAAACACACTGGGCTGTTTGGGCTATTACTTCTGGTTTAAGTTTCGCTGGTGGTGTATATATTATCTTAAGTGGTGTACGTTTGATCGTTGGAGAAATCGTTCCTGCATTCCGTGGTATTGCTGAAAAATTGGTTCCAGGTGCTATTCCTGCAATCGACTGTCCAGTTGTATTCCCTTATGCTCCAAATGCTGTATTAATTGGTTTCTTAGTATCATTCTTAGGTGGTATTGTTGGATTGTTCGTATTAGCATTTATTGACAAATCATTAGTACCTTGTGCATTAATTTTACCTGGTGTAATTCCTCACTTCTTCTGTGGTGCAACTGCAGGTGTATTCGGAAATGCTGAAGGTGGATTAAAAGGTTGTGTATTTGGAAGTTTCATGCATGGTTTATTGATTACATTCTTACCAGCAATCTGTATGCCAGTTATGGGTTCATTGAACTTTGCTAACTGTACATTCTCAGATGCTGACTTCTCATGGTTAGGTATTGTATTAGGTAACATTGCTCAACATGTACAAGGAACAGGATTATTAGTAATCTGCGTTGTAATCTTCTTATTACCAATTGTTTATAATTTTGTAGCTCCTAAAAAAGCTGAAGAAAAATAGAAAGGAGAATAGAAATGGCTATTCGTAGTATTATGTGTTGCTGTGGTTCAGGACTTGGAAGTAGTATGATGGTAAGTATGAATGTTGAAAAAGCATTGAAAAATCTAGGTATTACTGGAGTTTCTGTTGACCATACATCTTTAAGTGAAGTAAATCCAAACTCTGCAGATTTATTTGTAGTAGGTCGTGATTTAGCTCCACAAGTAGCATCATATCCAAGCAAAATCATTCTTGATCGTATCATGGATATGAATGAATTGACTGAAAAACTAAAAGATGTTTTCGGCAAGTAAAATTAGATAAAAAGAAGGGTTTTACATCTCCTTCTTTTTGTTTAGCCATTTGGAGGAAATTATGGATAAAAAAGTAGAAATATTAGCAAAAAAAGTGCGTTATGACATTTTGGATATGTTACAACATAGAGGTTATGGACACTTAGGTGGATCTTTATCTTTGGTTGAATTATTTGCGGTATTGTATGGGAAACAAATGAAATATGATCCTAAAAATCCAAAATGGGAAGGAAGAGATCGCGTTGTATTGTCAAAAGGACATGCAGGACCAGTTTGGTATTCAACATTAAGTGAATGTGGTTTCTTTGAAAAAGAAAAACTAATGACATTAAATGATGGTGGTACAATGCTTCCAAGTCATCCTGATCGAACAAAAACACCTGGAGTCGATATGACAACAGGATCATTAGGTCAAGGAACAAGTACAGCTGCTGGAATTGCCACAGCATTAAAGATGAAGCACAGTGATAACTATGTATATCTTATTGTTGGAGATGGTGAATTAAATGAAGGCCAATGTTGGGAAGCGTTCCAATATTTGGCAAACTATAAAATGAATAATTGTATCGTAATCATTGATGATAATAAACGCCAATTAGATGGATATACAAAAGATGTTATAAATCCATTTAACATTGAAGCTAAGATGAAGGCATTTGGTTTTAATACACAAACTGTCAAAGGAAATGATTTAGATGCGATTGATGAAGCCATCACAAACGCAAAATCTGTAAAAGATTCAGCCGTATGTATTGTGCTAGATACCATTAAAGGTCAAGGTGTTAAGTTCTTTGAAGAACTTTTGGATAATCACTCAGTAAAATTCAATACAGAAGAAGTGAATCGCGCTGCAGATGAGGCTAAAGCTTCTTTAAAAAGAGAAATTGAAGAGGAGGAGCAACATGTATAAATTAGTAGAAAATCGTAGTGAAAAGGGTAAAGAATTGCGTGTTGCGATTGTGGAGAGTATTCAAGAACTTATCAAAGAAAATGATAAAGTAGTTGCTATGGAAGCCGACTTGGGTGGAGCTAGTAAATTCACAAATATTCAAAAGACAAATCCAGAAAATTTTATTCAATGTGGTATTTCTGAAGCCAATATGATTGGTGTTGGATGTGGACTATCAAGCGAAGGATTTATTCCTTATGTACACACATTTGGACCATTTGCAACACGTAGAGTTTATGATCAAATTTATTTATCAGGTGCATATGCACATAATACAATCAATATTTATGGTTCAGATCCAGGATTTACAGTAGGACCTAATGGAGGTACACATACAACTTGGGAAGATGTGGCTTTGATGCGTGAAATTCCAGGTTCAATCATTGTGGATCCTTGTGATGAAACACAAACAAGATGGGTTGTAAAAGAACTTTCTAAACATGAAGGTGTACATTATATTCGTGCAAATCGTAAAGACGTTAGAAATGTATATACTTCAGATTCAACATTTGAACTCGGAAAAGGGAATGTTTTAAGAGAAGGCAAAGATATTTTAATTATTGTATCTGGACAACTAGTGAGTGATGCATTGGATTGTGCTGAAAAACTTGTTGAAGAAGGATATTCTGTAGAAGTCATTGACATGTATTGTATTAAACCACTAGATAAAGATTTAGTTGTATCTGAATCTAAAAATAAAAAGGCTGTAGTTACATTTGAAAACCATTCGATCTATGGTGGACTTGGAAGTGCTGTTGCAGAAGTTTTGATGGAAAATGGAGTAAATGTTCCATTTAAACGTCATGGTGTAGATGAACGTTTTGGACAAGTAGGAACACCAGATTTCCTTCAAAAAGAATTCCGTCTAACTGCAGATGATTTATATAAAACAATTAAATCGATGCTTTAATTGAATAATCAAAATAATATGAAAAAGGAAATTCACAAATAAAAATGAATTTCCTTTTTTCATTCAAATACTCTTTTTTAGTTCTCTTAATGTATCTAAGTCTAGTCCAACAATCTCAGATATTTCTATAAACACTTCATCTAATGCTCTACACACTTTTATAAAGAATAGATGTGATTTCACATCCATTCTAAATTAAGCTTTCATTAATAGCTTTTTGATTGATTCTTCACTTACTGAGAAAATCGATGCGATAGCTTTAACACTAAATCCTTTTTCTAGCATAGTTTGGTATACTTCAAATCGATTTTGTTCGATACCTTGCTCAATACCCATCTGGATTCCTTTGTTTGTTGATTCTTCAAACATTTCATCTAATGCTCTGCACACTTTTACATCACCCTTTTCACTTTCCTGGTAGATACTCAATAACTCTTTGTTCTTAGTCACTACATACGCAAAATACAATGCATCACGATTAAACTCTCGATCTAGATCTT
>OIYG01002601.1_pt1 | contig 11219 bp, 7 predicted proteins | sample 1587861 | NCBI WGS metagenome assembly OIYG01 (sample SAMN03283272) | human gut metagenome | biome: human-associated habitat; material: feces | host: Homo sapiens | place: Peru | collected 2012 | reverse complement strand
ATTCATCAATTATATAATCTGCTTCATAGTTTATATCTTTAGTTATTTCTCTTAGGGATGAAGTCATGTTATATAGAAACATTGTTTTTTCTTCGTTAGCATTATCACTTATTACTTTGGCATTATGGACTTCCTCAAGAATTTTCATGTCGGGGTTTTCTATTGTGAAGTACATTACTGATACTACGGTTACCAAAGAAAAGTTTATCAAGAATGAATCTGGTAAAACTTTTTGAACTAATGTTGCAGATACTAACATGACTATAACTAGGAATATTGGAATATACTTTTTTAAATCTTTTTTCGAAAAATTTTCTATTGCTAAAATTGTCGATAGCATTAAAAATATTGCTACAATGGCATAAGTTACATTTACTCCAATTCCGCTTGGATAAACTGCATTATTGGTTTTTACAAAATTTATAGGAAGTGTTAAAACAAGTAACGATAATACTAAAAATATTATCCTTAACACTAGAGGGTTATACTTTATTAATGACTTTTTTGATATTGAGTAAACATAACTTGAAAAAGTTAATACCCATGAAATAAAGTATACCAACATGCTCTTTGCCAAAAATGAATATAATATGGAATTTACATCTACACCTGTTTTATATAACGTAAAACTAAGTATATCTATCGCTGTTCCTATAAAAGTTATGTACAACAAACTTCCATATAATCTTGTCTCGTTTGTTTTTATATAGTTTTTAGAGAAAAAACATATTATAAATATACTCAAAAAAATGATTCCACTTACTGAAAAACATATCCCTATCATAAAACACCTCTTTATTTATAAATAAAGTATATCATAAAAAAAGTAACAAGTCTATATAAAACTAATTACTTTTTTACTAGCGTTTTAGATTTTTGATTATCAAATTCTTGATATGGTTTAGGGTCTAACTTTCCATTTGCTGTTCTAGTTAATGGTTCATAGTAGAACTCATAATATCTTGCTTGGTTATTGTCTCCTAAAGTTTTAGATATTAACTTATGAATTTTGTTTTTTAATGAGTTAATATCAGTACTTTCATCATACAAACTTATATGATATTTTGGAACATACTGCATATCATTATCTTTAACTTTAGTAACTATGGATTCTCTTATTTCTGGAATACTGCTTAATAGATTTTCAATTCTTTGAGGATAAATATTTTCAATTCCGCAGACAAAACTTCTTTTTGCACGGTCTACATATACTATTTCTCCACTTTCGTTAACCAATGCAATATCTCCTGTTAGTAACCATTTTGTGCTATCTTTGTATATGAATGAATTTTCAGTTTCTTCTTCGTTATTATAGTAACCTTGCATCATACCAGGACCTGTTACACATAAAAGTCCTTCTTTATTAAATCCTAATTCTTCTTTAGTAACTGGGTCTATTATCATTTGGTTATTAAACGGAATTACTGCTCCTACTGTTCCATTACTATTTTTCTTACCCATCTTTACGGATACTGGTGCCCACATTTCTGTCATTCCAAGTCCATTCCATAAAACATCTTCTGCTCCTAGTTCTTCGAACAGCATTGAACATAATACTTCAGTAAACATTTTTAATTGTTCACCACCTGAAACTCCCATTTTTAACCATGATAAATCAAGTTTGTTTTTATCACATTTTTCTACTAATCTTTTTAGGTTTTCTAAGTATTTTTTGTAATCTTCATTTTTATTTAGTGAAAAGTCTATTTTTTCATCGTTTCCTGTTATTTCAGTAAAAACACTGTTTATAAAGTTTTCCCATTGAATTGGTCCTGCAAAAACTCCAGCAGGTTTTGTTCTATATAATTCTTCTTTAAAGTCTTTTGGCAATGGTTTTAGTGTTAAATCTACATGAAGACTTTTACAAAGTGCATAGTGCATCGCAAGTTTTCCAAATGCCATAAACATTGGAAGATTACCCATGAACTTTTCACCAGGAGTTAAATTTGTAACGTAATCAAGTGATTTTACTACGGCATTAATTCCGTTTTCACTAAGCATTACTCCTTTATGCGTTCCACTTGAACCGCCGGTAAACATTATGTCTCCTACTTTATTAATTTTATGAGATGGATACACAACATCTTCAGTATTTGAATATTTTTTTAGTATATAACTTAGGTTATTATCTAGTGATATTAAGAAGTTTCCACTTAATACTTGTTTTACTGAATATAAAACTTTAATTAAATTGTTATCTAATGATTTTGTATATGGAAATAAAATTATATCTAGATTGTCACTTGCTGATTTAATTTTCTTGTAAGTATCATTTAATCCTATAAACATTTTAGGTTTTACTACCTTTAAATCTTGCATTATTTTATAATCTTTATCTAATGGATTTACTGGTACAATTATTGCTCCTAGTTTATTTAATGCATAGTTTAGATATATTGCTTCAGGTGTATTTGCTACTGATAAGGCAATTATATCATTTTCTCTTACTCCTCTTTTGTATAAACTTCTTGCATATTCATCTATTTTCGTGTGTAATTCTTCATAAGTTATGTCTAGATTTGCAAATGATAAGGCAATGTTATTCATATAATTTTTATTTCTTTCATATAAAAAGTTATATTCGCTTTCTTCAGGTATTGTTGCTGTTTTTGCTTCTTCATTATAAAAATTCATATTTAAGTTTAACTTTGATGGTTTATTTTCTAAATTCATTTTTTGTCACCCCACAACTGGTTAGTATTTTATCACAAATTGTCAATAAAGTAAAGAACAAAAGTTTTATATACGCAAAAAAGGTAATTTAGTTTTTAATAATGTTAAAACTAAATATACCTCTTCTTTATTTTATGTTTATCTTATAAATCCTAATATTTTTTCTTTGTGTGGTAGACTACTTGATTTTATGTTGGATATTAGAAAGTCTCTATTAAATTCAACGTGTCTTTTTTTGATGTCGAATCCTCCATCTTTTCTTTCTTTTAGGATATAATAACTTGCTTGATTATTATTTCTATCTTTAAATCCTATAGACATTCCTTCAAGGGTGTAGATAGAAGTATCTTTTATTTTATCTTTAAATTCAAAGTGAGTATGACCTTGCAAAATAGCATCGTAGTCAAATACTCTTTTACCTTCAAAAATAGGATTTTCTTTAGCAGACATATACCCTAGATTTTTCTTTTTATAATTTTTAGAATTTTCTTCAATTATTCTTTTTGCTTCATTAGAGTTAGTAAATTCAAATTGTGTAGGTATTTTGTTACTATTTTTAGTATCTTGATAACTATAAGTGTTATGTCCAATACCATAGTCCCATCTTACATCATTTATAAAGTGACATAGTGCTACTTTTTTATTTCCTATTACTAAATCTTTGGAAGGATTAAAAATTTTCATTCTTTCCATTCTAGAAGTTCCAAGTTTATCTTTAGTCCATTCTTCATTTTCTAATCTATCATTATCAAGATATACAAATGGTTTAGTTCCTAAAGTCATATAATATTCACTGTTACCTAAGATACTTTCTACGTTATAAGAATCTAATAGATCTACTACTTCTTTTGGATTTGGTCCTGAACCAATGTTGTCTCCAAGAGAATATATTTCTGTTATACCATATCTTTTTATGTCTTCAAGTACAGAAATTGTAGGATCTAATAAAGCATGAATATCTGTTATAATGGCTACTTCCCTACCTGTATAGATACTATCTTCTTTTTTAATACTAATTAGTGGTGTTACTATATTAAATAATTTTTGTAGTTCTTTAGAGTCTGTTTTTATGTTATAGTTATCACTTATTTTAAATACTTTTTTAGGATTATCTATTGCGGTAGATGTTTTTTGAGTTATTATAAATGGAAGGTTGTACTTATTATGATACTCTATTTCTTCTTTGGTTGGCACTCTTCTATTTGGTAATATTATTCCACATGGGATTAGTCCTTCTCTATAAAGTAGTGCTTCAGCGTTATTTTCTGTTACGGCACTAGTTTCTAATATTCCTCTTTGTATTTTATCTAAATATCCTATTTCTGTAGAAAACTTTGTTATATAGTAGTTACTACTCATATTTTTTGTAGAACTACAAATAAAACTTCCTGTAGGTATTTTGTCAAATGCTAAGGTTAATCTATCGCTATCATAATAATATTTTTGACCTTTATAACTTATTGGACTTAGAGAAATAAAGTTTGATTTAGGGCTTGATTTACCTTTCATTAAGTCTTCTATTGTTTCATTACCACTTAGTATATGACCATATAAGCAATAATTTTTGTCACTTAAGTCGTAAGCTAGTCCTCCATACTTATCCATAAAGTATTCATCTAGAAAGTCTTTAGTTTTAGGGATATTTTCTATATTTGTTAAGTTTATTTTTGAATCTAATTCATATAATCTTTTTACTTTTTTATCTACGTTAAAGAAGATATCTTGAACCATCGTATAGTTTTCGTATGTTTTAAATATTTCACGCGCTAATTCTATTACTTTTTTATCATCATTTAGTTTATGTATTAAAGTGCTTATTTTACTATATAATATTAATTCATTTGTTAGAGATTTTATTGTTTTAGAGTCACTGTTAGATATTTCAAGCATTTTTAGGGATGATACACCACCGATATCTTCAAGGGCTAAATCTACGTTTGACAAAATTAATTTATTTATTATTTCTTTAATTTTTTTAGGTTCTATCTCTTTCTGTAAGGATTTTTTTACTTCAAGATAGGTATTTTTTCTATAGTTATTTAGTTCATCGTATGTCTTTATTGGATTAGATGGTTTTGTTTTAAGATAGAAATTTAGATTATTTATATCAGTGGTACTTAGTACTTTTTTATTAGATATAATATTTTTAAATAATGATTCATTATCTTTAAAGTTAGATAGTATTTCTAGTAAGTTTGTAATATCATATACTCCATTTTCTTTATCGCTATCACTATAGTAATTAGTAAATAAATAGTTTTTTATGGTAGTTAATTCTTCTTCTTTTTGAGCATTAATTATATACATTATGTTTTCTAACCAGTTATTGTACTTTCTACTTCCTAGTCCGTAATTTATGAATTGCTGTACGTTTATATTTAGTTTAGCAAAAAGAGATTTTATTTTAGGATAGTTATTTAGGATGGTGTTAGGATTTGATAACTCTATTAGTTTTCTTATTACTTCTTGGTCTACTTCATCATAACCATATGTTCCTATAATTTGAGATTTTATTGATTTTAGGGTTGTGTCGCTTTGGAGTTTATCAAGTAAGATTTCTTTATCTATTTTAGATAGTCTTGTTTTAAAATATTCTTTGTTATTATTTACTATTTTGTTTCTTATTTTACTATCTAGTTTGTCTAGTTTTAGTCTAAAAAGTTCTTCGTCCTTTAGGTTATTTAATATTTCTTGGAATATGGACGGAGTTGTTGATATTACTTTGTTTATTAAAGATAATGTTTTAGGTAATAATATATCGTTTTGTAAAAGATATAAGAAGTTTATTATGGTGTCTTTGTTTAGATAGTTTTGTAAGATAAGATTTGTGTATATGTCGTTGTCTATTCTTTTTATGTTTGATATAAGAGTTGATGTTTCTTGCATACTTATACTTTTTATTATGTCTTCTTTTCTTGCTGTTAAGATGGTATTTACTAATAAATTGTAGTCAGGGGTGTTATATTTATAAGATAGGATATCTTGAATGTCACTTATAGATATTTTTTTGATTTGTTTTTCTATAGTTTTCTTTCTTTTTGTTTTTATTAGTGTTTTTGTAGTTTCATCAATGTCACTAGATATTAACCATTCTAATGTGTTTAGTTTTCTACTTAATAGTAAGAAAATGCGTAATCTTAATTTATGTGTTTCATACATAAGATCAGTTAGTTCTTTGTTCTTTTGGTTATAAAATATATCTTGATTTGTAAGTATATCTTTTTTAAAGATGTAATGTTTTATTTTGCTATAGTTAGCTTTTAGTACTTTTGACTTAAAAGAATTTGGGACTTTGCTATTTGTTAATAAATCTATTAGTTTATATGGTTCTTCATTTTTTAAATTTTCTAGTAAGGTGTCTTCTTTTATATTAATTAACATATTACTTTTATATTCATAATAGTTTATAGCATCAAATACTTTATAGGCGTTAGTAGTATTTACTCCATTGTTAATTATTTCTTCGATAAAATCATCTTTAGTTATTGCTAAGATAGTTTTTATTAAAATATCATTGTTAGTTATTTTTTCTGTTAGGATGTAATTTTTTATTGAGGGAGATGTGATGTCACTTAAGTTACTATAATTGTATGGTGCTAATTCGTCATATATAAAGTCTACTAATAGTTTTCTTAGTTTTAATGGGGATTTGTCATCGTTTATTATACTTATTATTTTGTCTACGTTTTTAGTATTTGATACTTCATATTCATTTCTTATTATAGTGTATTTATAGCAACGTGGTATGTAGTCTAGAAATAAGATGTCATGTTTATCTTTTTTCTTTGGTAAAGAATTTTCGATAATGGAATTAATTTCTTCTTTTGTAGTATATTTTAGTATTTCATCTATTTTGTTTGCAAGAGTTATTCTTATATTTTTATTTACTGTTTTATTTAGTAGTATGTATACTAGATCTTCGTTTGTGAAATATTTTACTGCTTTTTTGTAGAGTGAGTCATTTAACATTTTGAAGTTTTTGCTTGCTTGATCTATAAAATTTATTATATTAAAATTCTTGTTCATTAGATTAGTCCCCCCTTTTTTTGCTAGGGTATATGATAGCATAAAAGAGGCAGAAATGCAAGGATTTTTTTGTTACAAGAAAAACACATCAATTGTAACACTACATTAAAGTTTTTTGTGGCATTTGCATAAGTATGGACAAAAGATATTTTTTTTGGTAAAATATAGTAAATTTTAATGGAAAAGAGGTATGATCATGAATAAAAATTTTAATGATATGAGTGATATTGAAAAATTCGCTAAAATTTGGCAGATACAACTTAATGTTGAATATAATAATCCAAAGAAAAATGTTAGAATTTCTTTTAAGGATGTTGGGCCTTTTTGTGAATATCTTGCACTTATGTTTGAACCAGATTACCAAGGTGGCGGATCGGGTGGTATGGGATTTGATTTATATAATAAAATTAATAATAAAGCAATTGAAGTTAAAGGATGCTGTACAATACAAAATGCTAAATGCGGAGATTGTAACGCAAAATTTAATGATCTATTTTTAGATCATTGCCCTGACTGTGGAAGTCATAAATTGATAAGAGTAAATGATAGTAGATTTGGAATTAAGGCTTCTGAAACACTTAGACAATATAAGGAAAATATTTTTGGTGGATTTATACTTGGTCACGTGTCTATGGAAGAGCATATAAAACTAAAACATACAATTGTTATAAAAATTGATTGGTATAAACTTGATTTTGATAGTGATGAGGAGATCAAAAACATTAGGTTAGAATATTTTGAAAATCAAAAAACATTAGGAAAAAAAGATACAAACAATTTATTACCTAATAGTTTTGACTTTTACAAACTTGCTCCATTAAAGATATATGAGCATGTTATAGAAATCAATTATGATGATTTAAACACCGTTCCTAGAGTAATTGGTAAAAAAACAAATTATTATCCTAGAGTTGACGGAGAAAAAATTAGATTTTATAAAGATGAAAAGGTAATATTTAAGAATTTAAAAACATACGATCCGAGCACCAATACTGCTGAAGCAAAAGATTTTACTTTACATATGCCTTATAGAAATAAAAGTCTTGGTAAAGAACGTGGAGATACAAGAAGAAACTTGGATAAAAGATTAAAAGAAAAAGTAGCACAATAAGTTATAAAACTGATAATAAGATGTCTTAATAAAAATAGATACTAATAATAAAGTTTAAAATATGTTATTATAAATTTTATTGAATTCATTTTTATAGTAATATTAAAACTGCAACTTAATTTGCAGCTTTTTCATTTGTTTGTTCTTTTTTTGTTTTTTTATACCATGTTAGTGCGTCTTTATAGAATGTTTCATTTAATTCAATGCCTATAAATTTTCTATTATTTTTTACTGCTGCAATTCCAGTTGATGCACTGCCACAGGTAAAATCCAAAATAGTATCTTCTTCGTTTGAAAATATTGTTATTAGTTTTTCTAATAAAGCAATCGGCTTTTGGGTCGGGTGAATATTATTTTGATCTTTTTTGTATTCAAAAACATTTTTTACTATTTTTTCGCCATCTGGTATATTGAAAATCACTTTATTTTCCTTATCCCACTTTTCTTTTAGAGAATTATATTCAATAAAGTTCTTCATCTTGTCTATTTGATATTCTTTTATTAACGCTTTATAATTTGTTTCTGTTGGAATATAAAAAGTTCTATTAGCATATCTAAAACAATGATCAAGTCCTTGACCAAGTTTGTCCATTATTGCTTTTCTATCATTGCCACAGTATGCTAACATATCCTTGAAATATTTTCTTATTTCTAGTGAATTAGATTCATCCAAACTCTTTCTTATTAATAACATTTCTTCATAATAATTAAGCGGATTAGTTTTTGCAGAAAATCCATTGGCATGATTGTTTTTAACCCATATCATCTTATTTGAGAGTGTGTATTTTTGATAAATGCATAATTCATAATTTATTTTAAATGTCATAGGTTCTTGTGAAAATAAAATCATATTTGAATTTGATGATGATATTTTAAAGCATGCATCAATCATTTCTTTTATATCTATTGGATAATCCCATGTTGGTACATTTCCTTTGTTCTTCCAGCCTTCGATTGAAAGTCCTTGTACAGTACCGTATGGTATATCTGTAATTATGTGATTTACTACTATATCCTTATTTATTAAATAATTCATTACTGTCATACATTCACCGTTTATCAATATAAAGTTCTTATCAAAATAGAAATCTGTTATCACTTTTTCGTCTTTCATTTTTGATAATATTGTTTTGGTTAATGATTTGTTTTTTTTATTAAAATCTGTTTTTGACTTTACTTCTTTGTTGTGTTTTTTTATTTCTTCATTTAACATTATATATCTACCCCAGACTAATTTTTATTTATTTGTTAGCTTTATTTAGTTAACAGTATAACTATTATATCATATTTAAATATTGAAAGTGAACTTTTTTGTCATAATCTTTTAAACTTTATGATTTTCATTGTATATTTATTTTTTTATGCTATTTTTTAATATGTGTAACATTTTTTATAGTTTTATACGATTTATTCATCATCTTCATAATAATAGTCGTCGCCTTCTAGTTCTTCTTCTTCAAAATTATATGGTTCATAACTTTTCTCATTAACTAACTTTTTTTGCCAGTCTTCTAATTCTTCGTTTGTTGTAGTTTGTTCTTTTGTATTATTAATACCACTATTATTATCCATACCACTATTACTATTTTCAGATTTACTTTTAGTACTTTTCTTAGTGTGTGATGCTTTTGTTTTATTCTTGTTATCGTCTTTTGATTCTTCAAGTTTTCTTTTATTTAATTCTTCATCATCTTCTTTAAGTGCATATTTAAACGCAGCGACAAGAAAAGCAATTGAAAGAACTATAATTATAAATCCTGATTTTACTAATATTGCTATAAATCCTATGCAAAATGCTAGAATTATTAAAGTTATTGTTGTGAAAATTTCATTTTTCTTTTTCATATTTTTTCTCCTTTAAATTATATGCTTGTTTTAACTAAAAACATCAATATCGTTCATCATAAATCTTATTTTATCTATTTTCTTATCAATGTGAAAATGACCACAATACCATTTCTTATATTCTAATTTGGCTTCTACTTCATCAAGGAATTTTTCTGTGTCATTGTCTACTTTTGATTGGTCTATTCCTTTTAAGAAGGCTTCATACGGCATATATTTAAATGGACAAGTATGTGATAAAACTATGTCTACTTTATTGTTGTTATTTATTTTTTCTATGATTATATGTTTTGTTTCTACGGAAGGTTGCTCTGATTCATACCAATTATATCCCATCATAAGTCTATAATTTTTATCTATGCTATATGCTCCTCCTATTACCAAAACTTTCTTGTTATTTAAAGTATATATTTCGCCATCTTTAGCAAATAAAATATTTGGGTACTTTTCTTCATAATAAACTATTCCGTCATTAAATATCTTGGTTTTGTATGTTTTTATATTTTCTGGTCTTTCTTCGTGATTTCCATGAATACAAAAGAAAGTTATTGGATAGTTAAGCAGTTCTTCTTTTAATATGTAATCATAATTATCTAAATAGTAGTTAATACCTGCATCTCCTAAAACTATCATTATGTCTTTTTTGCTAGTTTTATATTTGTCACAAAAGTACAATATTTTTTTGAAATCTCCGTGAGTGTCTCCGGTTATGTATATATTGCTCATTATTTACTACCTAAATCAAAATATCAGTATTATTTAATCCTAATTTGATTTTCCTTTCTTTGTTATTTTTCTATTTTATATTCTCCATCAAAATTCCAAATGTTTAGTTTGCCTTTTGCCTTAATTGGACATATTGGTTCTATTTCTTTTAATACCCAGGCATATCTTCCTAATTTATATTCTCCTAAGTCGTACTCTGTTTGGCTTTTATGTATGTATTCTAAAAATTTTTCGTCCATGTAAATGCAATCTACTAAGTTACATCTACAAATAATGTTGCCATAATTCATTTTCATGTCTCTTGTTAAATTATTTAGAGTCTCATTGTTTAAGTTGTTTTTATTTAAATGAGTTTTGCTTGCATGTATAAACAGTTCTCCACGATAGTTTGTTTTCCAACTTCTCGTTTCTATAAACTTATATCCATTTTTTATTAATGATGCATATGGTTCTTTTATACTTAATACTTTCATTTTAAATACCTCTTTATATCTTTGTATTTTTGTTACTGCTAAAATAAAATATTGATGGAAAATTCTTTTAATAAATCGTTAATATTATTATAACAAAAGTATTTGACTTTGTCAGTATTTTATTACAAACTACTTTAATTCTTTTATTATAAATTGCTATATTTTTACAAATTATTGTAAATGTTTTTTAATGCTAAAATGTATTTATGTTTTAAATTGATAAGTCATAATTTATGTTATAAATTGATTATTAATTCTCTTATTACCAATAATCACTTATAAATAACAAAAAATGGAGCCTCTCGGCTCCTTCAGGGGGCAAACTCAAATCACGTACTCCTAAATTTAATTTTTAAATTTTTCTT
>OIYG01002591.1_pt1 | contig 11247 bp, 10 predicted proteins | sample 1587861 | NCBI WGS metagenome assembly OIYG01 (sample SAMN03283272) | human gut metagenome | biome: human-associated habitat; material: feces | host: Homo sapiens | place: Peru | collected 2012 | reverse complement strand
GTGGCATTTCACTATCCAAATTACTATTCTTCTTTCCTATCATAAATATTCCCCCTTACTAATAATTATTAATTTAAATTTTCCTTAACGGCGTCTTACCTTACCATTATTATTACTATTATGAATATTACTATTACTCATTTCATATCCATTAAACCTACTATTATTATCAAAATGATAAGCATTATTACAACCCTTAGACTTATTACGATAATACAAATCAAGTTCTCTTTTTAACATATCACGTTCACTAACTAATAAAGACTTATCATCTTTAAGTTCCTCAAGTTTATCTTCAAGTTTATAATAACTAGGCAAAGAATAATATCTCTTTTCTTTCTTTTGGGCACAAATTCCTCTAATTGTACGATAAACAAATTGCTTATAATTAAGATAAATCTTTTTTAATCCCCTAAAAATAGCATTACTATCATCTGTAAACAAATTAAGAACTCCGCCTCCAACCAAACCAATTACCATATAAAAAGGTACAGAACCAAGACCACTCATCATAAAACCAAGTGCCGATGCTAAAACAGATCCACAAATACCTCCTCTAATAACGCCCTTAGCATTCCTATAATCACGTTCATCAATAGTACCAAGTTTTCTCTTTTTATTTCTAGTTTCCTTAATTTCTTCATCAATAGTACCAACTATACCCCTTTTAACACTTTTTTCCTTATGATTTTTAATATCAAGTTCCACTCTTTTAATTTCCTTATCAGTATTAGAAATTTCATCATCCAAAAAAGCAATTCTCCCTCTAGCATAATCAGGACTTACAGCAATTCTTGTCTTCTTAGAATTACTTACCTCGAGTCTACAGTCCTCTAGAACATCATCATTATAATAAATATCAAAATCTCTTTTCATTCAAATCCCCCCTTAATAACTAGAACAATTATATCACATTTTTAAAGATTTGTCAAACTTATGTTTGTATTTGACTATTAATCAGCAATTTCCCTTACCAAAACCACCTTTTTTTACGCTTAACTAAATACTCAAGTCCCTCATACATATCACTATAACTATAATCATCCATCTTATTAATACCACCTCTAATTAATGTATTAATAACAATAAGTTTATCCAGTTTCTTTATGGAGTTAATATCATAATCACCATTCTTAATACCCCTCTTAGTTACCCTTAGGAGAATATCACTAACCTTGTTATAATACCTATTTTTATGCTTATCATCCGGCATTTTATTAATAAAAGTAACAAGTTCATTCAAATTATCAATATTCCTAGCAAAATCCTTATCCATAGAAAACCTAATCCTACTCTTAATATCCATAAATTCCTCCTCCTGCACCTCCATAAGACGCTTACTAATTATAACATCCATTAAAATTTTTGTAAAGATTTTTTATAAAAAAAACGCTCCATTTTAAGCGTTTTTCTTACCCTATCGGGGTATAAACTATTCACGTTCTAAGGTTCTTTTTTTAGTGCCAGTTTTAGACTTAGCCATATTACTAATTCTATTTCTAAGAATTTCAATATCTCTAGCAATATCCGCCTTTACCATTATATCCTTCTCACTAGAAGCCATATAAATATTATATCTCGTTACAATATCATTAAGTTCAGGATAAAACTCGCCTTTTTCTTTGATTGTAAAGTCATCCGACATAATTCTAAGATTTTTAACTTCTTCATAAATATCCATTTTAATTCTTTTTTCTATTACTTCATCATTATTACTAGCATCTTTAATCATCATATTTTCTTTAAATTCACCATATCCAGTATAATGTTTAACTTCTTCCTCAGTATCACATCTTCTCCCAAGTTCAGAATTAGAATACATACTAATAATATTATTAGACTTAAATATTAATGAATTACATCTACTTTTTAAACATTGCATTTCATACAAAACACCATAAATATCTTTAGACTTACCCTTACTCTTATTTTTCTTTAATAATAGAATTGTCTTAATAGACTTATTAAGAGCAACTAACTTTGCCTTATTATAAAATCTCTTAGAAACAGGAATAAATTGACTACCAAGGCGTTTCTTTAAAACTGCAATTGTAGTAAGTCCCATCACTGCAGAAAACCCAAAATAAGAGCCTGCCATAAGTAAACACAATGGACTTCCCAACAATGACGTAATAAGGAAAAGACCAATTGAACCCGCAATACCTGTTATTCCAATAAGAGCTAAAATCTTTTTATATTTATCAGCTATAATATTGCTTTTATAATTTACAAGTTCATTGCAGGCATCATACCTCGTAAATGCCTCTAATTCCTTTTTCATCATATAGTTAATAAACCTCGTTTTTTCACCTTTCATATCAAGTGTTTTTGTAGCATTTGCCATTTCACCAGCAAAGTCTATAATTGTATCTCTAGCTTTATCCCTTTCATTAATGCACTTATTTATCGATTCTTTCATTTCAAATCCCCCCACTTCTTCTTAATTATAGCATATAATTTTTAGTTTGTCAAACTTATGTTTGGTTTTTGCCCTATTGGGGGTATAAACTATTCACGTTCTAAGGTTCTTTTTTTAGCACCAGTTTTAGACTTAGCCATATTATTAATTCTATTTCTAAGAATATAAGTATCCCTAGCAATAGAATTTCTAACCCTTATATCTCTATAATTTTTTGACTTATTATAATTATCAAACCTCACCACAATATCATTAAGTTCCCCATAAAATTCCCCTGTTTCATTTATAGGATAATTTGCTAGTATATTCCTAATATCCTTAATCTCTTCAAGAATATCCAAATTTATGTAGCTTAAAGTTTCCGCTGGACCCTTAAATTTTTTGTCTAAACTATTATAATACCTAATAAATTCAAACATTTTATTTTCGTTGTCATAATGCCTCAAATTATTTTTAACAATTTCCCCTACAATATTTTTATCAGCTTCAAAAATTTTCTTATAATTAAAGACTGAACCCGTAGCCAAAGCGTGCATACGAATATAAATTGCCTCTACCGAACCCGTAGCCATATCCTTTCTAAAAGCAAGTTCTTCCGATAGTTCCTTGCCAAGCTTCATTAATCTGCATTTACTTTGAAAACGCTTTTTCATAAAAACAAGTTTCTTGCCAAATGCCATCATCGAACCCGCAAGAAAAAGTTCGATCATTACTGGATAGCAAAAGCTTATCAAAGCACATTTTAATAAAGAATTATACACCAAATTTTGAACAAAATAACCATAAAGACCACTAACAACAAGTGGAGCAGTAATAAAAAATCCCAAAATGTTAAAATAAGGCTCTGCCCATTCTATCTCGTTAATATATGTATCAAGTTTATAGCCAACCAATTTATTATAGCGTCGATACTTTACTATTTCCTGCTGTTGCATATCATACAATTTTACAATTTTTTCAATAACTAAAGCTTCCTCCCCCTGTTCTTTCAATGCTCCGGCGTAAATGGCAAATTCCCTTTTTCCCTCATCTATCATCTCATAATTATCCTCTCGCCATATCAATTTTTCTTTCAATTCATCCGTTCTTTCATCCATAACCAAGCTCCTCCTCCGTAAATTCACTTAAATTATAACACATTCTTTCACATTGTCAACCTATTTTTTTTATAATTACCCTATTGGGGGCCATTACTACTCCATTAATTATATAGAAATATCCCCTTAAAAACCAATAAACTTCCTCTATACCCCCGAAAGGGCCAAAAAAAAGCCCCTCAGGCTCTCTGTTTAATATGCTCTAGTCTAAGCTTATCCGCAACAGTTGCTAAAAACTCACTATTTGTCGGCTTAGCCTTATCAATATCCACACTATGACCAAATAACTCCTCCATATAATCCCAATTACCCCTATTCCAACTAACCTCAATAGCGTGCCTAATAGCCCTCTCTACTCTCGATACCGTTGTCTCAAACTTACTAGCAAGATCCGGATACAATTCCTTCGTAATACCCCCAATCACATTAGGATCATTATAAATCATACAAACACCCTCTCTAATATACTGATACCCCTTAATATGAGAAGGCATCCCTAGTTCGTGAAGCATCTTCGTAATAGCAATCTGTACATTATTATGATACAAATTAACACTCTTACTATCAAGAACTTTAAAAGCCTCTAATATCCTCTTTTCAAGTTCTCCCAAATCAAAAGGTTTAAGAACATAAAAACTAACCCCATACTCACTCACTTTCCTAATAACATCCGGAGCATTATAACTAGTAGCCACTATAACCTTCTTATCAATATTCCTCTTTTTAAGTTCATCAAGTACATAAAGGCCATCCTTATTAGGCATAATCAAATCCAAAAGAATCAAATCATACTTCCCCTCATTATCTATTATTTTTTTGACACCATCTTCTCCATCATTGGCGGTAATTACTACATCTATTCTATTACTATTACTAAAGTACTCCTTAACCATATCAACTAACTGCACATTATCATCAATCATTAATAATCTAATTTTTTCCATCTTTTTATCCTCTCTTTCTTTACGTACTAATTATATAACTACCACTGTGTCAAAAAATGTCGAACCATCTCCTTTACAAAAAAATAGAGAAGTTTTTAACGAACTTCTCTACTACTCTATCATATCAATAATATCTCTAACCTTATCAATATCACTACTCATACTACCAAGTAAAACCCCACTCAAATACTCATTTTTCATATAATCATTAATATTATCTACATTAACATTTCCCCCATATATTATAGTAGGTTTTACCCCATATTCATCTTTAAGTTTACCATATATATGCCGAAGTTCTTCCTCATTAAAACCATTTTCCGGTTCATAAGCAAACACAATAAATTCAATATGATGTACACCCTTTAATAAATGCAAATCATCTTCACTTTGAATACAAAGTATAGGAATAAGATTAGCATCCAAACAAGCATTAAACTTTTTCTTAATAACCTCTACACTGTCACCCGCTTCTCTATGTCCCACAATAACATACTCAGCTCCTAAACTCTTAAGCATATCCGTGCTAATATATCCCGTATGATTAATATCCTCATAAAAACTAACATTTTGAGCTCCTACCGCATAATAACCATTATTAATAAAACTCTCTAAATAAATATCACTAGGGCAAACAATAATATTAACATCCTTCTCTATACCATTAATTCCATCTATATAATGATATAAATCATCATATAAAAGGCCCATTTTATGATTCATTACAATAACTTTATCCATACTAATCCTTCCTTTCTTTAATAGCCATAATACCAGGCAGTTTAATACCCGATAAATATTCTAAAGTAGCTCCTCCACCCGTAGATACGTGATAAAACTTACCCGTAAAACCAAGTTTATTAATGGAACTAATACTATCTCCTCCACCAACTAAAGCCTTAATATTCTTTCTTACAATATACTCATATATAGCCTTTGTCCCATAGATAAATCTATCATCTTCAAACATTCCTAGTGGACCATTTAAAATAACCCTTTTACTTCTCCAAAGTTTTCTTTCAAATAACCTAATTGTCTTTGGACCAATATCAAAGCAAATATCATTATCATCTAACTTATTTATACTCTTAACAACATTATCTCCCGTAATAGCATCAACTGGAAGTATAATCTTATGCCCATATCTTTTAAGCATTCTCTTACAAAACTTAATACTATCCATATCAACCAAATTCTTACCAACATTAACCCCCTTAGCATATAAAAACGAATAACATAGAGCCCCACCAACAAGTATTCTATCACACTTCTTAATAAGATTTTCCGTAAGTTTAATCTTATCACTAATCTTCTTACCACCCATAACAATAACAAAAGGATGACTCTTCTCTTTCATAATACTATCTATCTTTGTAATCTCTTTTTCAACCAAAAAACCAATACCACTAGGCAAATACTTACATATACCAACTACCGAAGTATGAGGTCTATGCAGAGTACCATAAGCATCATTAATAAATATATCCCCTAAACTTGCCCACTCCCTACCAAGTTCCTCATCATTACCACTTTCTCTCTTACCATTAATATCCTCAAATCTCGTATTCTCCATAAGAAGAACATCCCCACATTCAAGTTTATTAACCATATTACTAAGCATTTTACCGTGAGTTTTCGGGCAAAACTTAACCTCTTTCTTTAATAACTTACTAAGCCTTTCACTAACAGGAAATAAACTCTTACCATCCATATCCTCTTTAGTTTTAACCTTACCAAGATGACTCATAAGTATAACTTTAGCCCCATTATTAATAGCATACTCTATAGTCTCCAAACTCTCTCTAATCCTCGTATCATCAGCTATTTTCGTCCCCTTCATCGGCACATTAAAATCACATCTAATAATGACTCTCTTACCATTTAAATCAAAATCCCTAATTGTTTTCATAAAGCCTCCCTTTATTAACCTAATAAAAGTATACTACACTATTTTCCATAAGTAAATCTTTTTACAACCATTTGACACTTTTTATTACTACCCTAAGGGACTAAAAACGTAGAATAATACTTACAGTTTTTAAATTTCTGCAAGTATACTATTACAATTTTTAAAAAACTGCTACTTTACTTCCTATATTACTTATGTTACAATTATCGTGAAAGGACTGATACAATGTTAAAAAAAAGAAAAGAAACATCTTACAAAGCTACTATTTATTGTACTTACCCAAACACATCTCCCCTAGAAAGTAACCTCGATACACTAGACATATCACCCCTTATAAATAGTAGAGACCCCGAAAAAAGAAACTATAACCTCATAGTAATAACAAAAGAAACCGAAAAGAAAGGAATAATCCCCATAATAACAATATATGACAAAAACAAATGGATTAAAGAAACAACCCCAAATAAACAAACAAAATTAACAAGTAGAAGAGGAAACTCCATAATAATGAAAGGTGATCCCATAAACTTATCTTGTGAAAATAAAGAAGAAATAATAAAAACAGCCACTATAACTACTAGTATATTACTACCTAAACAAAATGGCAAAAAATTAAAAAGAACTAAAACTACTCCCTAAAAACTGGAATTGGACACTTTTTATAGAATAAAGCCCTAATACTTATATAGCAAAACTATATATCATAATAAAATCCATACACATCGTATGGATTTTATTACACCCATTCCCTCTTAATAAATTTATCCCTCACTTTCCCCTATCTTTATACTTACCCCCGATAGGGATTTGACACAAAACAAAGTTAATGGTATAATATAAAACGTAAGTGAGATATTCTTTTTTAATTTTATTTATATTTTTTTAACGGTAATAAAAGAAAGGAAGGAAAATGAAAGAATTAGACACCAAAATATTTGCCCTTGGAGGACTAGGTGAAGTCGGTAAAAATATGTACTGCGTAATGCACCATAACGAAATAATCATCATCGATGCCGGTGTAATGTTTCCCGATGACAGCCTTCTAGGAATAGATTATGTAATACAAGATATAAGTTTTTTAAAACAAAATGAAAGCAAAATAAAATGCTTACTAATAACACACGGTCACGAAGACCATATCGGAGGAATACCATTTCTCCTATCAAGTGTTAAAATACCAAAAATATATGCACCAAGTGTAGCCAAAGAATTAATAGAAAAAAAATTAGAAGAAAGAAATATAAGATATAAAATAAATATATACAATGAAAACACAACCGTTAAAACAAAATACTTCAATATAGAATTCTTTAGAACAACTCACTCCATACCAGATTCCCACGGAATAAGCATAAATACTCCTAACGGAACAATTGTAATGACTGGAGATTTCAAATTCGACTTTACTCCAATTGGACCAATGGCTGATATCCATAAAATGGCTGAAATAGGAAAAAAAGGCGTAGCTGTCCTAATGAGCGACTCTACCAATGCCCTTAGTGAAGGAATAAGTGTAAGTGAATCCAAAGTCGATGAAAACCTAGGTGAAATATTTGCATCAAATAAAGAAAATCGTATAATAGTAGCAACATTTGCATCCAATATATATAGATTAAAACACATCATAGAAACCTGTAAGAAAAACAAAAGAAAAGTAGCCCTATTTGGACGAAGTATGGATACATCAATTGAAATAGCAATGAAATGTGGTTATATAAAAGATAAAAAAATAATAATATCTGCTGATGAAGTAAGTAAACAAAAACCAAGTGACGTATGCTTACTATGTACAGGAAGTCAGGGAGAACCATTAGCAGCCCTTTCTCGTATTGCAAGTGGAACACATAGACAAATCAAACTACTACCAACTGATGTTGTTGTCTTCTCATCTTCTCCAATACCGGGAAATGCAGGTAGTGTTGCTAAAACCATAAATAATCTATATCAAAAAGGAGTTAAAGTATATACACACGGAGGAGAGACTAATATCCACTCTTCCGGACACGCTAACGAAGAAGAATTAAAACTAATGCTTAGACTATTTAAACCAAAATACTTTATTCCCTATCACGGTGAATATAGAATGCTAAAAAAACACGCCGACCTTGCTATCGAATGCGGTATTCCCGCTGGAAACACTTTTGTTCTTGAAAACGGCGATGTCGTAAGTCTAACTAAAAAAAGCCTAACTAAAGCTGGAAAAGTAACTGCCGGAGATGTATATGTAGATGGATCTCGTATAGGTGATATAAGTAATGTCATTATTAAAGACCGTGTCCTTATGTCTAATAACGGTATCCTTGCTGTTGTTATAAATATTGATATGCATAATAAGAAGTTACTTGGTAGTCCTGTAATTACTACCCGTGGATATATCCTCGTTAATGAAAACGAAGCCCTTATCAAGGATATCCAACGCAAAATAAGTAGTATTATAACTAAAAAAATAAAACATAAAGACTTCAATTATGGTGATTTAAAAAGTGAAATAATTAGCATTCTTATGCCTATTCTATCTGAAAAAACAGGCAGAGTTCCTATTATTCTTCCTATCATTATGGATATTAAAAGACCTATTAAAAATAAATAGGTTCTTTTTTATATTACCCTATGGGGGTAAGAATAAAGAAAAAAGTAGGATATATATATTACCTACTATAAGTTTTAGAGTAAAGAGTAGTTATATATATAGTTCCTACATTTTATTATTGCCCCTTCTTTATATGGCATCAGGGCTGTTCCAGATGTATTATATATGTGATTAATTTTGAGCTGGTGCATCTTCCCATATAACTTGGTATGGATTATCAATTGTACCAATTCCCTTAGATATATAAGCATTAGAACTCAAATAAAATACTGGCCTAACAGAATTTGGATTAACAGTACTTGCATAATTATAAACTAATCCATTTGAATAAATACTAAAAGCATAATTAGTATCACTTGAATTATGAGTTAAGAACCATTCCCAAGTATTATTATTTAAAAATAGCCAATTTATATTCGCACAAGTTTCATTATACTTATTTAAAGTTATATTTTGTGAACACTTACTACCAGAGGCAAACCCATAGTCACTTGGATACATTAGACCAACTTTTCCATCCCAATATAGCGTATTAGAACTTGCCTTTTCTGCACCACGTTCTTTGTAATATATATCTGTTGGTGTTATTTCTGAAGAATTATAACCTCCTAAATAATATCTACTTACACTTACTAACTTTTGAGCCTTAGTACTTAAGCCTGTAGAATTAAAGTCAAGCAAAGTTGATGTTGTACTATTATTATAATAACTACCGCTTGTTCTATTCCACTATAAACCACTATTTAGTAGTTGCATTAAACTAGCTCCACTTGTTAAACTATTACTATAATTTCCATTTGTTGCCGTTGCCCAATTATTATTGTATGTTCCATTAGACATATAATTCCAACTAAATTTATTAGTATTTCCATCTGTTAAAACGGTAGCTTTTATCACTTTTAATTTATTAACTCTATCTACCTCATCATATATACTTCCTATTATTCTATATAAATGTCTATCCTCACATGGATTACTACTATTATCAAGACAGATATAATTATTAGGAGTTACTCCATAATATCTATAATCAGTACTTGATTTTATTTCACTTCCCGTAGCACTAGAACCACTAGCAATAGTGTTATGTGAAACCTTATATATTCCACTTCCATTATCTCCTGTTGTATTATCGCTTGCTTGTTGAACTGCATTACTTGCCCATCCATTTAAAATATTACCATAATATATCTTTTTTACATATTTATATCTTTTGCCATTATTATCTGCAAGTATATAAATTACTTCATTTGTACTATTTTTCTTCATATTACTTGTATTACTAGGTTTAATCAATATTATATTACAACCACTTCCATTATCATTACAAACAGAAACGTCTTTTAAATTAATAATGGATGAAGAACTTAAAGCATCAACGTTAAATTTTACACTTGGAATCGTAGATGTTTTAACAGTGGAAGTTATCCTTGCATATCCATTTCCTGAATGTCCTGTTACTGTACTACCTGTATTATCTGTAAAGGAAGTGTTACCTGCTATGGTAGAGGCATTAGTTAAATAATAACTACTATTTAAGAGGCATCCTGATGGATAACTTGATGAAGTTTCAGAAGTATACACGTATCCTGAACCACCACCACCATGTGCTTTAGATCCACTCGTGTTTGAACCAATTCCAGAACCACCACCATACCAGCCACCACCACCTGCTCCACTAATATTAGTTGAACTACTGGAAGCAATAGCATTACCACCTTGACCAAAACTTCCTGCATTACCATTTTTTCCGCCTAATGTTTGCGAACCTCCAGTTCCACCAGATGTCCCTTGCCCTGTTCCACCAGTAGTTCCACCACCATAACCTGCTGATTCTGATGATGGTCCCCAAGTAGTTGATCCGCCACCACCTGCAACTATCACTCTCGCATATAGCGAATCAGTTCCGAGTCTAATGTCTGATGCTCCGCCACCTCCACCTGAACGACTCATACTGCCGGAAACACCGCCAGAACCCCCACCGTTAAATCCACCTTTTCCACCTGTTGTTATAGAACTGGTTATTTTTTCTCCTGCACCACCAATATAAATATATGCTTTTGTTGTTTCACTTAAAGTTAGTGTTCCATAAGAATATCCACCTTTTCCTCCTAATGCACCACTAGAAGAGTCAAATCCAGATGAACTATTTGCACCATTTCCTCCTTCAGCACCCCATACTTCTAGCTTATGAGTACCTGCTTTAAGAGTAGCCGTTTGTACGGCCCCTGTATAACTATAATTTGTTGTCGTAGTTTTAGTTTTTCCAGCATCCACACTAGGCTCTC
>OIYG01002590.1_pt1 | contig 11249 bp, 7 predicted proteins | sample 1587861 | NCBI WGS metagenome assembly OIYG01 (sample SAMN03283272) | human gut metagenome | biome: human-associated habitat; material: feces | host: Homo sapiens | place: Peru | collected 2012 | reverse complement strand
GGGTTTATTTATGAAAATCAAAATTGCATTTATTCAATTCAAGGATTTTATAGTTGCGCTGTTTAATCCGACTATAAAATGCAAAACTTGTATGAAATAAATTTCATGTTATTTTATGTTTGATGTATCGAGGGCTTTCGCCCTCGTTTTTTTATCATGTATTCAATAATCTCCAAACTCAACCCATAAAAAAAGGGAGGTTATCAAAACCCCCATTTCCCCATTAAAAAATTTTATTATTTTTAAACCAATAAAAATTTTTCCGTTACTAATATTGTAATCTAACTTAATTATTCGGGCAAATCGTGTCAATAAAAAAAATTCAATCCCTAAAAGCACCTTACCAATTGATTTTTAGGGTTTATTATTTTCTTAAAATATGTTAATATTTGACTAAGCGCCGTTTAAAATTTTTATCGGCATGACAAAAAATTTAAAAAAATTATACTAAAACTATGACAAATCCGATTAATAATTTAACTAATATTTTTATAAATAACCAATCAATATCAAAGCCTATTCAAAATGAGCAGACTAATCAAGGGTCTGTCCCTCAGCAAAATCAGGCATATCAGCCCCAAACAAGTTTTTATAATCAAATTTTTGAAACGAGTTCATTATATAGCCTGATTAAAATGGATAACAGCGAAATCAATAAATACCTTCAAAACCTTTTATCCATGCCTGAATCCATCGTTGAATTTATCGACAAAGCAACAAATAACGAAATAGGGCAAAAGCTTGCAAAATTAATTGCAAACGGAGAATTAGACTTAAATAAATTAGCTGTTTTATTAAATCAAAATTCAAAAAGCGCAATTGATAAAGTTTTAAAAACTATTTCAAGTTCAATTGCAAGCGGAAATAGCGACATATCTCAGCTTAAGGATGTTTTATCCATCTTAAATTCTATTCAAACCTCAACAAATATCGGAGCAAACTCCCTTAAAGAGCTGTTGTTATTGTATATTCCTTTAAATATTCAAGCTTGGGAAAATTCTAATGTTGCAAAAAATTCTGAAGATGAAAATAAAAAAACCGATTTTTCTTCGTTAAATATACTTTTTCAAACCAAAAATTTTAACAATATGTCTTGCATTATAAACAGCATAGAGCAGGATTTTTCGATTGATTTTAAGGTTAATAATATTTTTCCAAAAGAAAAATTTCTTTTAGTTATAAAAGATGGCTTGAAAAGGCTGAATATGGCTTGCGCTATAGATTTTAGTCTTAAACCCGACACCAAAGAAAAAGAAAACGACATACAAAACTTTAAAGTTTTTTCAAATTCAAAAGTTTCAATAAAGCTATTAATCCTGACTCATATTATAATCAGCAATGTTTTCAAATTTGATAACGATTTTTCTATTTAATTCTTTTTAAGCTGGACATGAAGTTATTTTTTTCAATATCCCCCTCAACATTTGTAAGGTATATTTGCGTCTTCTTGTCCTCAACTTCAATGGAAGGCAATTGGCTAAGCTCAGAAGCATAATAGTTAGCATCATTTCTTTCGTGCATTTGCACTTTATTCGCCAAAGCAGACAAAGAAACATTCCTTAAAAATTCAAATTTTGTATTTTTGCTATTTGAAAATCTGGTATAAATTCTAATACTTGAATCGTGGCGCTCCATATCAAAAATACCCTTAATCAAAGCAGAGAGCGTTTTTGAATATGATTTAATGTTTCTAATTATTACAACATTATTTTTAAGTTCCAACTCCCCTTGAATTTTATCAAATCTTCCTTCAGGAATTGAAACAACATCCATCACAGTTGTAGGATTAATCATTGCAACAGGGTTTCTAAATAATGATACAATCTTTAAAAGATATTCAACAAGCCCGATTTTTCCAATTGTTCCATCTTTAATTATAAAACCGATTTTTCCGTTTAATTTAAGGCTTTTATCCGTATTTAATTCAACCAATCCGCTTGCAAGCCCAACAACTTCATTATCCAAATTCAACAAAACTTTGCTCATCAAATTTGAATCTACATCTTTCATTCCAAGCCTTAAATAATGCTTTAAGTTTTTCAAATCACTTTGAACTTTAAGAGTCGAAATTCCGCCTGCTATATCAAATTTGTTTGATTGAATATTTAAAATTCCTTTATCGTCAAGAGTTAATTTAGCTTTAATATTTCCAAATTCAAGTTCCTTATAAACCCCATTATCAAGGATAAAGTCACAATTTTCAATCCTAACAAGGTTAGTGTCAAACATATAATTATCATCTTGAATATCATCAGACGAATTAACATTAGATGAGTCAACCTCAGCGTTTTTACTATTAACAGAAGCCAAGAACTTTTCAACGTTAATTTTATCAATATGTAATTTTAAATCTTTAATTATATATGGCGCAACGAGTTCATTTTTAATTTTTCCTCTGAAATCAAACTTAACTCGCTTAAATCCGCCCGTTATATCAGCATTTATCGTTTCAGAATTTGTTGATAATTTCGCTTTTTTAATAAACAACCTTTGAGATGGCACAAGAGTTTTTTCAATTTCCATATCAGATTTTAAATATGGAATATTGTTTTTATATGCAATATGCAATTTTCCTTTAATTGTGCCTTTTTTAAAGGTTTTTTCTTTTGTTAAAACATTCAATAATTCAGATGGCATTGGTCTTGTAAATTCAAAACCAAAATTATCAAGCTTGCCATCAAGCGTTGTTTTACCGTTTAATGTAATAATCGGCTGAAGTTTAACTCCTTTGTGGATATCGGGAGCTATATAATAATTTATATTTTTAATATCTAATATATTATTTTCAATATGAAAATCGCCCTTTAGTGCTCTATCATAGCCAATTAATTTAGATGTACTATCATCAACCCCAAGATTAACCCCTTTTGCAATTTTAATCAGCCAAGTGATATCCATAATATTATTTTTAGATTTATAGATTATTCTTGTTTTTGTCGGTTTTGAAATTTTTACAACAGTATTTGAAATTAATGGCGCTATATAATCTTTTAAAAATTCATTATTAACAACCGTATCAACCGTTATATTGCTATCCAAACTCTTGTAATAATCTTTTATGTCGCCGTTAATATTAATTTCGTTTTTCTTATTTTTTCCATAATATCCAACCAAAGAATTAAAATCTATCTTATCTTTAGAAATTTTAATCAACCCTTTTTGAACAAAAATAGGAAGTTTTGTTAAATCTTTTATTTGAACTTGTGTGTTGTTAACCTTGATATAGCCGCTTAGTGCATTATTATTATAATCAACATCAAAAGCAACAGCGCCTTTTGGATTAATCAAAGGTTTCATCAAATTTTCGCCATCTTGGATGATTAAATTTGAATTGATTATTTGAAAAACATCTGCCAACTTGAAGTTTGAAGATTTAACATTTAAAAAGATATTTTTCTTATCTATCGTTGAATTTATGGTTATTTTTGAACTATTCACAACACAATCAAAATCCGTCACTTTGATTTTATTGCTATAAAATTTAAAATCGTCTTCGCTAATCGATTTAACAGAAAAATATTTTTTGTTGTTTTTATAAATATTAATAATGCTTTCAAACCCAACAGCAAGGTTATCCTTAAACCTTGTCATTCTGGTGTTTTTAGATTGAATTTCGATTAAATTTTTGTTCAAATTATATGTTAAATACAGATTTTTTAAATTAATATCAATTGAATAAAAATCAATTTTCCAATCTTGCTTTTTAGTTTCATTAGTGCTTTGAGGAAGTGCTTCAATAAGCTTATCTGCTTTAATTACAAGGTTATCAGCATACAAAGAATTGATTTTTATTTCTTTATTCAATATTTTTTTAAACGAAAGCACTGTATCAAATTTTGATAAATCAACCAAAACCACGCTATCTTTTTTTAAATTTAATTTATCAATTTTAAAAGATATTTCAGGGCTTAGTGCCGTTTTTAGTTCAGGTTTTTCAATATCTAAATCTAAATTCAATTCTTTTTTAACTGTGTTTTTAATTAATGAAATTGTTTTATTACTTGACACCAAAGATGGTAAAACATAGATATATATAGCTAATAGGGCTATAGCTAAAAGCGCTATTGCAGTTGAAATTGAAAATAATATTATAAAAATTTTAGTCAGATTTTTTTTCATAGCTACATTTTAGCATAAGCAATCAGTTATGAATTATCTTCCTCTATTTTGTTGATTGCGTCTTTTCCAACCAAATTTTCTAAAATTGCACGACTTGTTAAAAATTCGTCATAAGCCTTTTGTGTTCTGATTTTAGAGTTTCTATAATAAACATCAACAATGGTTAGTTCTTCTTTTGATTTATTTTTTGAAGCGTTAAATATTTCTTCCCTTTTTTCAAGGTTTTCGCTCTCCATTTTATAGACATTTTCCTTGGTTTTATAATCGATATATAAATCAATCAATTTCTTTTGAAGAGTATCAATTTTTCTAATTAATAAAACCATATCGGCGTCTGAAACCTTTGAAAAAGCATAGTTTGCTTCTTTATCGTTTTTCATAAACGCATTAACAAGTCCGCCCCCGATTAAAGCACCCGTTGCAACAAAAGGATTTCCGCTAACCGAAGCTCCTGCTAGAGAAGAAATATTTGCGATAGGTTTTAATATTTTTTTCATAACGCTATCATTCGGTTTATCTTCATCAGGATTTGCAAGCTTATAAATTGTGTATTTCATTGTTTCAGAGCGCTCTGTCGTTGCATTCCAAAGAATACTCAAATCTGAATTTATCTTATTTTCATCTATTTCAAGCTCAAGCGCTACATCATTTGCCAATTTTTTAAGGCTCAAATCAGCATAATTAGTATTTATTGTACTTTCTTCTTGTTGAGGTATTTCGTTTTCATCTTGTTCAACTTCGGGTTGTTCTATGGTTGCTTTTTTCTCGATTTTAACTATTTCAGCAGGTTTTTCTTTTCTTTTTTCAATTTTATCCCCAACTGTAATTTTTCCCATAAAATCAATAGGTTCAGTTAATTCTTCAAGAGTTGTTGCGCTTGAATAGCTTTTTATACAAAACAAAATTAAAAATAGAGCGATTAATTTTTTCATTTTTTAACCTCAATATTTTTAACTTCATTCGGCTTAACAACATTAACATCAAATGTCTTTTTTTCGTAGTTCAAATCGTTTTTATCAACATTTGTTGTAACAAGGTCAAATTGAGCTACATTAAGGTTTTGCACCGTTTTTTTGCCCGCAAGACGAGTAAGCGCCATTTGATATTTTTTTGCTTCTTGTTTTAATTTATATTCTTCAATTAGTTCATCTTCCCATTGACTCGATGAAATAGCAACATCCAAAGAATTATTTTTACTTAAAGCTTCAGAATAATTTTTATTGTGCAAAAGCATTTGCTCACGGCACTTTTTAAGCTTAGTTAGAGCGCCTTTGTATTTAAAATAATCAACAATAATTTCATCTTGCAAATCTTCAACCAACCCTGCCAGCTCAATAGCTTCTGTATCAGTTATGGAGGGATTTGTAACCTTATCTATGTTTTTTCTGTTGATTAAATTATTGGCAATTTGACCTGCCGCATAAGTTCCTGATTGAATACCATAGTTTAGCCCTAAAAACGAGGGTAAAAGCGCAGCGCCAGAGATTAGAGCGCTCATTGATTTAGCTAAAATAGATGAGTGGACTCTTCTTTGCTCAGCCGGAGTTGACAGCTTTTTAAGACAAAAAGCAATCATAGGATTGTTGTTAACAGTTGAATTCCAAAGGTTTTCAATGTCCTCCAGGTCTGCTTTTTGCTGTTCATTAATATTTTTTTGAGCGTCAATTGAATTATTCACAAACAAAGACCCCTTAAGGGCTTCAATTTCTTCTTTATATTGAATATCGAACTTTTCAACTTTTTCCAACTCAATAACATCCTGCGCAAAAACAACGCAAGATAATTCAATCCATACTAAAAATATTGCCATCGACTTCTTTAGCATAATAAAAGTTTAGCATATAAAGAGCAAATTAATTGTTTTTTAGTATTTCTTAAAAAATCTTAAAATTATGCGATTTTATATAATGAAACAAAACCCGATTCTCTAATATCAGACCACCTAAAGCCCGAAGCGGCGTTTGTGTATATTCTATTCGTACTAACATCGCCAATAAAGCTTGTCTTGATTAATTTTCCAGATGTTAAATCATCAACAGGAACTTTAGCGTCTTCGGCTATGAAATATATGCTTGGATTATCGTTATCTACACTATTAGAAAAGTTTTTCACATATTCAAATATATTATTTCTAAAATCTTCTTTTTCTTTTTTAGATAAAGTATGATTATCCGCTAGTTCAATGCTATCAATAATTACGGCAGGTTTATTTTCAACAGTAGAAAAATATATTCTTGCCATACCTTTTGTATTATTTTGTTCGTCTTTAACTTCAATATAGTTAAAAGAAGTATTAGCTAAAAATATTGGCATAGCAGCGCTATTTGTCCCTGTTCCAATTGCTGTGCAACATCTTGTTTTGTTACCTATAAACAAGTCCTCGCAAGGATTTCTATCCCACAATTGAACTTTCATCGTTTTGCCTTGAGATTTGAAAGTTTGCGGCGCAATATCGGTTTTAAGCCATTTATCATAATCTATGCTATTTTGTTCAAAAAGCGCTTTGGTTTTAGCGTTTGTTTGCCCTATGAAATTTGTTTCATCTTGAATAAATTCCATAAAATCTTTGCCCTCTAAAACGCTTTGCATTATTGAATTAAATTCTCTGCTTGGATAATTTGGTACTGCGTTTTCTCGAAAAGCGTCTTTTTTAAATAATAAAAATAAATATTCTTCATTAAATTTTGCATTAGCTAAAACAGCTTTATCCACAGCTCCATCAGGCAAAAGCTCGCATAATAATTCATTAAAAATTGAATTTATTCCATCAGTTGAAACTTTTCCATCTTTTAAAATTCCATCCAATTTAGAAGTGTCTAAATTTTTATCTTGAAAAATAGAAACAATTTGGCACAGCTTGATTTTTTCCGCCGCTCTTCCTTGTTGAACTTTTTTAATCAATTCAGACAACAACTTAAGATGCTCATCATCAAGCCCATCTAAATCATTAAGCATAGAAGAAAAGCTATTAGACCTTTTATCTAACATTTGATTTAAAGTATCAGTATCAATAATTTTTAGAGCATTAAATATTTTTATAAAATTTTCTTTAAATAATTCTTGAATATAGCCTTTTGCCGCCATTTCAGAAGACTTTTGCGCATTAGACGCTCTATAAATCTTATATTTTCCATCCAGAGAATGATTAATAAAATTATCCGGTTTATCCATTGCGATTTTAAAAGTTGAAGTAGATAAATCTTTTAAAATCTTTAGCATATCTTCTTCAGATATTTCTTTGTCTTCAACCTGTTTTAAAATAGCACTTTTTATCTCGGGCGAATTAAAAACGCTCAAAAATTCTTTTTGATATTTTCCCATAGTTGCTCTTTTGATTTTTTTATCAAAATCAGCTTGAGGAGTAGAAGTTTTTATAAAACAATCTTTTTCAGTTTTAAATAAACCATTAAAATTTTGCCTTAAATGGTTATTATAATTGGGATTTATATTAAAATTTCTTATATTATATATATCCATACTTTTCTTCACGTATTTGATATATATAAAAAAACTTTTTCGATTGATTAATTGCTAAATTTTAAAATTAATTAACAAAAACCGTAACGTTTTAGAATTTCTTGTTGTTCAATATCCAACGCTTTTAGCCCTAAAGTATGATAAATTTCAAGAACTTCTTTTGTTTTTGCTTCGGCTAAAGACCTTTCTTCAACTCCTGCCATAGTCCAAACTTGTTTCCTGTAAGAATTTAGAGCTATTTTTTCTCTTTGAGTTAATTCAACATTTTCGTCATCTTCTTTTGCTAACAATTTAGCAATATAGCCATCATTTTTAGCCAAAGTTGAAGCTATAGCTTTTGTTTCAGGCATGAAGCTCCAAACTATTGCCATTCTTGCACCATTCATTCTTTGAGCTGCGTCTTTTACTTCAATTCTTTGTTGTTTTCTGTATTCTCTTTTCTTATTTAAAATTTCAGCTTTCAATTCTTGTTCAAGCTTAATTTTTTCAATTGCTTCTTTATTTTTTTCTTTTGAAGTATCAATAAAATCTGCTGCAATATCGTATGGAACAATAGCTTCATCAACCGTATCAATTGTACCATCCATAATCATTTCAGTTATTCTTTTTTGACTTATTCCCAAATCTTTTGCTAAATCTTTTGCTCTTGTAATGTTTGGCATTTTTTCTCTAATTGCAGATAAGATTTTATAAGAATCTGCGTTAAAGCAAACAATAGCAACATCTTTTCCGTTTATTGTCTTTATTTCGCCATCTAATTTACCTTCTTTTACAAGTCTTGTTAAGGTTGCAACGTTGCCGTAGCCTGCTTTTTTAAGGTTAGTGGATGGAATCATTCTTTCTTCATCCGCTTCGCCAAAATATTTAGATTTAGGAACGGTGCAATCTCTAATTGAATTAAACAATTCAGCATTTTTAGGGTTAGAATAGTCAACATACATTACTTTTCTGCCTTCTTTGCTAACAGCTTCAGACATTTCAAAAGGCAAGCCCTCTAAGGCTCTTCTGTATGTAGATGAGCTTTCTTCAAGCTTTTTGTTAAATTCATTTTCCATATCAATATAATCAACAGAAACAAATGTTCCGTTATCTGAGGTTTGATATGCTTTTGGTTGATATAAAAAGCTTCTTGATTTGCTTGATTTAATAGCTATTTTGCCATTTTTTAAATCATCAAGAAATTGTTGAGCTGAATCAGCAGATAAATCATAGGCAAAAACCGTTTCGCCTTTTTCTTTTGTAATTTCAATTTTTTTCACTTCAGGAATGCAAGGAATATTTTCTTTTGTTATTCCTTTTTCCTTTAATTGGAAAGCTAAAAAATATTTTTGAATATCAGCTGTTTCAAATTGTTTTCCTTGTTGTTTAATTTTTTCAGGAACAAGACGTAAAATCGTTTCGCCACAAGAAACTTCTACAGCATTAGCTAAATAAAATCTTTTTGAAACACTTGTCGCAGTTTCGCTATTGCAAACATCGCCCGTACCTAATCCACGCTCGTGAACCATTTGTTTTTTCTCTCTTAGAGTGTATTTGCTATTAAAAAGAAAAGCAAACTCGGGATATCCGTTTACAAAATTGAATTTTTTGACATATTTTGGAGCAAGTCTGCCTTCATGTGCTATTGCTTGCATTTTTTCAAGATTTCTTTGAATTATAGGAATAATAGCTTCCTTGGTCCTATTATATTGGTCGCTATCGGGTTCTAAAGATTTTAATTCTTCGCTGTAAAAAGCAATATCTTTTTTATAACCATCTATTGTTCTTTTAACGTATGCAGCGTTTTGAGCTTTTAAAGATTCAATTGCCTCTTTTTGTTCTTGAGCTAAGGTAGCTCTATCAACTTTAGATGAAGACAATTCAACAGTATCTTTATCCAAACTGCCTTTAAAATTTATTGGATTATAAAAAAAATTATTTATTTTAACGTTATTTATGTTTTTGATTGAAGAAAAATTAATAGCTTGAAATTTTGGAATAAGCATAACACACCCTTGTTGAACTTACTTATATAAAAACAAATTTTAAAAAAATATTGCCCCTAAAACTAATAATATTTCTTGCACGCTATTTTTTTTGTTAGATAATAAGACATGTAGTATTAACTAATACATTAGAAGGAGAGACTAAAATGACAAAAGTCGCAATTAATGGCTTCGGAAGAATCGGCCGTAACACTTTAAGAGCCGCTATCAGAGAAGGTATTTATGAAAAAATTGATTATGTTGCAATTAATGACCCTGGTTTAACACCTGCAAATGCTGCACATGTTTTCAAATATGACTCAGTTATGGGTAAATTCAATGGTACAGTTGAAGTTGCTGAAGATGGTTTAGTAATCAACGGCAAAAAAATCTTATTCTTCGCTGAAAAAGATCCTGCTAACTTACCATGGGCTAAATTAGGTGTTGAAGTTGTTGTTGAATCAACAGGTTTCTACACAGACGCTACAAAAGCTGCTGCTCACATTACAGCTGGTGCTAAAAAAGTTATCATCTCAGCTCCTGCTAAAAACGAAGATAAAACAATCGTTTTAGGCGTTAACGATAAAGAATACGATCCAGCAAAACACAACGTAATTTCAATGGCTTCTTGCACAACTAACTGCTTAGCTCCAGTTGCAAAAGTTATTAAAGAAAAATTCGGTATCGTTAAAGGTTTGATGACAACAGTTCACTCATACACAGGCGACCAAAGAATTTTGGATGCAGGTCACAAAGATCCACGTAGAGCTAGAGCTGGTGCTTTAAACATCGTTCCTACAAAAACAGGTGCTGCAAAAGCTGTAGCATTAGTATTACCTCAATTAAAAGGTAAATTGGATGGTTTCGCTATGCGTGTTCCTACTCCAGACGTATCTTTAGTTGACGTTGTATTTGAAACTGAAAAACCTGTAACAGTTGAATCTGTAAATGCTGCTTTAAAAGAAGCTGCTGATGGTCACGTATTATGCTACAGCGAAGAACCACTTGTATCTTCTGACTACGTTGGAACAGCTCAATCATCAACTGTTGACTCATTATTAACAAAAACAATGGGCGACAACATGGTTAAAATTATTTCTTGGTATGATAACGAAATGGGTTATTCTACAAGATTAGCTGAAACAACATTAATGGTTGCTTCAAAATTATAATCGAACAATTAGTGCGACGCACTTTGTGAGATATAATTTTGCACAATGATATGGAGAAAAGAGCGAAAGTGATGAACTTTTGCTCTTTTTGCAATTGGAATAAGACAAAACTTTAATCGAGTAAATAAATCATACTGATATGATAAAAGGGTGAAAGTTTATTGCTTTCACCCTTTTTGTAATTGGAATAAGACAAAATTATAATCGAGTTTTAATACAATTTATAAAAAAAGGAACAGATAACACTCTGTTCCTTTTAATCTATCAAATCCTTGTTTTACTCATCATAATATTCTTGATTCATCTTAATATCATCAATATCAAACAAAAGACCGCTCAATTCATAAGCCCTTGTTTTTCTCATCTCAACAAGACTATGACGAAACGATAATCTTGGAACTTCCGGAATATTATATCTATCATTCATTACCATGTGAAATTCTGAATTTTCTTTAACAAAATTTTCCCACGCAGTTTGCGATTTAGCCAATTGGTCAGCTTCTTTTTTTTCTAATTT
>OIYG01002586.1_pt1 | contig 11282 bp, 7 predicted proteins | sample 1587861 | NCBI WGS metagenome assembly OIYG01 (sample SAMN03283272) | human gut metagenome | biome: human-associated habitat; material: feces | host: Homo sapiens | place: Peru | collected 2012 | reverse complement strand
GTTTACAATTGTACAGTTGATGACGGAACGGGTCAGACGGATGTACTTAAGAAAATCGTGCAGAAATGCAAAATGCATGAGGTTGATCTGGATGTTTCTATTCATTTCAATTCCGCTGCTGACAGCAGGGCAAACGGAACAGAAGTGCTTGTATATTCGCAGTCCAGCAAGGCTTATGGCTATGCGGAAAAAATCTGCAAGGCAATTTCTGACTGTGGCTTCAAGAACCGTGGCGTAAAAGTAAATTCGAGCCTTTATGTGCTGAAAAATACAAAGGCTCCGGCATTACTGGTCGAGTGTTGCTTTGTTGGTTCTCCGACGGATGTAGAGCTGTATTCCTATGAGGAAATGGCATCAGCAATCGTTTACGGAATCACCGGAGAACGCACCCAGATTGCGCCAGAATCAAAGGAAACACCGACAGACGAAGAAACACCCACTGGCGATAGAAAAGCTCTTTATCGTGTGCAGGTGGGCGCATACAGTTCCAGATACAATGCCGAAGAGCAGGCAAGAAAACTGAAGCTGGCAGGATACGATGCAATCATCGTACAAGCGTAAATACAGGGGCGGCAAGTGTCACAGCTTGCTGCCTTTTTTACTATAACGGAGGTGCGTTATGGCAGATATTGACAATCTTCAAATAAGGATTCAAGCAGATGCCGAAGATGCATCTAAAAAGCTGGATAAACTCGCAAAAAGCATGCTTAATCTTGCGTCCAGTATGTCCATCAATGTTGGGAAAATGAATGGAATTGCTATCGGAATCAAAAGTATTTCTACTTCCGCAGCGAACCTTAATTCCAGAAATATTTCCACATTGGCGACATCGCTGAATAAACTTGGAAAAGTTGATGAAACAGCAATTTATAATACTGCCGCTGCTGTTCGGACATTTTCAAGCAGTTTTTCCGGTATGGCGGGACTTGATATCAGCGGAATTGCAAATGCCGCGTCTGCGCTTTCCAGATTGGGAAAATCAAATGTCACACAAGGAGCCGCAAACCTGCTTCTAATGAAAGATCAGCTGATGCAGTTTGTGCAGGGCATGAATAGTGTTGGCTCTTTGAACTTTGATGCAACTAATCTGGCAAATGTAATTTCTTCCATTTCAAGACTTGGCGGAAAGACTGCCACACAGGCAACCGCAAACCTTCCGAGCATTTCTGCCCAGTTGCAGAATTTTGTCCGTCAAATGAACCAGATAGGAGCTATGTCGTTTGATACTACCAATCTGGTAAACCTTGTGGCGGCGATAGGACGCCTCGGAAGCGTTGCAAGCGGTCGGGCGGTAACCAATATACCATTACTTGCAAATAACCTTAAATACCTGTTCCAGACACTTTCTACTGCACCAAGCATTGGCCAGAATATCATTGATATGACAAATGCGCTGGCGAATCTGGCAAGAACAGGAGCTGCAACAGGAACGGCTGCACGGTCATTAAGCGGCAACCTTAATGTTTACAGTAACTCTGCCAGTAGAGCGACCAAAAGAACATTTTCTCTGGCTGCTGCGTTTGGAAAATTCTATGCGACATACTGGCTTTTCCTGCGAGCGTTCAGAATACTCAAAAAAACCATTGATATTTCATCGTCTTTAACAGAGGTGGAAAACGTAGTCCGCACAACTTTTGGAGACATGGAGTACAAAATCAATGACTTTGCAGAGAACTCCATTCAACAGTTTGGTATGTCTGAGCTTTCCGTTAAGCAGTATGCAAGTACATTCCAGGCTATGGGATCTGCAATGGGCATAGATTCTGGTCTGGTAGGCAAAGCAAATAAATTCCTAAACGGAATGACAGGCGGATATGTCGGACTATCTGATTCCATGTCTGATGTATCGTTGAATCTTACAAAGTTAACTGCTGATATTGCATCTTTTTACGACAAAGATCAGGCAGACGTAGCAAAGGATTTGCAGGCAATCTTTACTGGCATGGTCGCCCCTCTGCGTAAGTATGGTTTGGATCTGACGCAGGCAACACTGAAAGAATGGGCTATGAAGAATGGTCTTGATTCTGATATTAAGTCCATGACGCAGGCAGAAAAGACCATGCTACGGTATCAGTATGTATTGGCAAATACAACAGCCGCACAGGGTGATTTTGCAAGAACCGCTGATACTTGGCATAACCAGATTACCATTCTGAAGCAGTCCTTCCAGCAGTTGGCAGCAATCATTGGTGGATCACTTATCAATGCACTGAAACCGTTTGTAAAAGCACTGAACAATGCATTGCAGTATGTGATTTCCTTTGCGAAAACAGTATCTGAATCCCTTGGAAAAATTTTCGGATGGAAGTACGAAGATAACGACAGAGGAATGGCATCTGACTTTGAAGATGCTGCGGATGCAACCGGAGATATTGCAAGCGGACTTGCAGATGCAGAAAAATCCTCTAAGAAGCTGAAAAACAATATCTATTCCTTTGACCAGATCAATAAAGGAAGTAGTAGTGATTCCGGTTCTGGTTCTGGAAATGGTTCAGGCTCCGGTGCAGGAGCAGGAACAAACCTTGGCGGTCAGTGGTCAAAAACTGATAGCTTGCTGAAGGATTATGAAAGCCAGCTGGATACTCTCTTTAAGCTTGGACGACATATCAGCGATACATTGTCCGAAGCAATGGAAAGTATTGACTGGGACTCCATTTATGAGAAAGCACGGAATTTCGGAACTGGTCTTGCACAATTCTTGAATGGTCTGATCACACCAAGATTGTTTGGAAATGTCGGGACAACGATTGCCGGTTCATTGAATACTGCGATTGAAGCAGCTCTTGCCTTTGGGCAGACTTTTGATTTCAAAAATCTGGGTATGTCCATAGCCGAAGGAGTAAACAAGTTTTTTGCAACATTCAAATTTGAAGATCTGGCAGAAACGATCAATGTATGGGTTCAAGGCCTGTGGGAAGCACTTGTTACTGCTGTTTCCAACATTCACTGGATTGATGTATACGATTCAATAGTCAGAGGTTTGAGCGAACTCGATATCGAAACAGTTGCCATTATAATTGGCGCATTAACCATTAAGAAAATCCTTGGTATGCACATAGTATCACGCATTGTTACTGCGATAGGAAAGAGCATTTCTGCAAAAATTGGTGCATCCATTGCCACAAATCTTGGAATTGAAATGGCTTCTGGTGGCGGAATCGGCACTGCACTTGGACTGGCAGGAAAAGAAATGGGAAGCACATTGCTCCTTGGCGCAAAAGCAGTTCTTGGAAGCAAAGATGCTCGGCTTGTATTTGAAAATCCCGCAGCAGCCGCAGCGCAAGGAATCGAAACAACAATAAATCCGATAATTGCAATGATATCAGGAATTGCAAGTGTTTTAGGCGGAGCTGGTTTGGCAGTGCTTAATTTTGCCAGCATGTGGAAAAATGGATTCAATATAGTTGAAGACGTATTGATGGGTGTTGGCCTTGCGATTACTGCTGTCGGAGCTGTTATTCTTGGAATTCCTGCTACATGGGCAGTCGGAATTGCTGGTGCTGTATTTGCGGTTGCCAATTTGGCTATTGCGGTAAAAGAAAATTGGGATGTTATTCAGGAAAAATTTGCAGCATTTGATTCATGGCTTGGCGGTATATTTCAAATTAACTGGGCTGATAAGTTCGGGAAAATCGGAGAGATTTTTAATGCATTTTCAAAAAATATTTCTAATATATGGGAATCAATCAAAAAAATCTTTTCGGGAATCATAACCTTTGTAAGCGGTGTCTTTTCTGGAAATTGGAAAAAAGCATGGACAGGTGTCAAAGATATATTTAAGGGAATCTGGGATTTAATGACATCTGTTACAAAGGCTCCGATAAACTTGATTATTGGAGCTGCAAACTATTTGATTTCCGGTGTTGAAAAAGCAATCAACAGTGTTGCAAAAGTGCTAAACAACATAAAATTTACTATTCCAGATTGGGTTCCTGCTTTTGGTGGAAATAAATTTGGTTTAAATATTAAACCGATTTCTGTTGGCAGAATACCGCTTTACGAAGTCGGCGGTTTCCCGGAAGACGGTCTGTTCTTTGCAAACCATAGTGAGCTGGTCGGACAGTTTTCCAATGGAAGAACCGCAGTTGCCAATAATCAGCAGATTATTGAAGGAATCAAAGAAGGTGTCATTGATGCTATGATGCAAGTATTCATGGCAATGAACAGCTCATCTGGTCAGAACGAGACATCTATTGAAATTCCGCTGTACATTGGAAATGAAGAAATTGCCAGAGCAACAAGCAAAGGTATCAACTCACTGAAACGCCGGGGAGTTATTCTCCCGGAATTTGGTTAATAAGTAGGGTGCTGGGAAAACCGGCACTCTATTATTTTTGAAAGGAACCCACAACATGTTAGAAGTAGGAACAAGTACAGCAAATTTGGTATTAGTGAAAACTCCATCTACATTCGAGTGGGGATTATCGGATATATCGGATGAAGATAGCGGCCGTGTAAAGGACGGAAACGATACCATGTATAAAAACCGTACAAGCCAGAAGAGACACTTAAAACTGGCATGGAACGGAACGACACCGGCAGAGACTTCTGCTATCTTGAAGGCATTTAACCCGGAGTATGTTTTCGTGAAATACCCGGATGCAATGGAAGGAACAGACGAAATCAGGGAATTTTATGTTGGTGACAGGTCGGCTCCTGTACATATCTGGACGGTGAACAAAAAACTGTATACCCAGGTGTCATTTGACATAATCGAGAGGTGATGTGGCGTGATAAATGTAAGCGATCAGTTCAAAAAAGAAATTGAAAAAAATACAAATGTAAAACTTCAAGCCACGATTGAATTTCCTCTGCTTGATACAAGTATTTCAGTTTCTGGCGGAAGATTCTGGAGCGGCTCTATTCAGTTTGAGGATGCCATTTCCAGTAATGGAAGTTTTGATATTGGCGCTGCTATTATCAATCAGTTTTCTGCAAAGCTGAACAATCAGGATGGGTATTTTAGCAATTATGATTTGGACGGAGCTGTCATTTATCCGCAAGTTGGAAAAGAACTGTCTGACGGTACGGTTGAATGGATCAGCAAAGGCGCATATACCATTGATAACCCGGCAATGGCAGCAAGGAGCATATCCATCACCGCATTGGATAATCTTCACAGATTTGAAAAGGAATACTCAAAAGTAAATACTGTGTATCCGGCAACCATTGGTCAGATTGTCCGTGACATGGCAACATATTGTGGTGTACCTATGGCGTCTGGAACATTTGATAACGAGGATTATGTTGTTTCCGAAAGACCGGACGACGACTCGCTTACATGCCTTGCTATGCTGTCGTATGCGGCACAGATTGCCGGTTGTTATGCGAGATGCAATAATCAGGGCTTCCTTGAAATGAAATGGTATACAGAGGCAGATAAAGACTCAGCAGACCATAATATTTCCAAGTTTTCGTCCATCAATGTGTCTCAGAATGACATTGTTATTACTGGAATTAAAGTGACGGATTCTGGATCTGGCAGTGATGCAACCGAGTACCTGTACGGTACTGATGATTATGCATTGTCCATCAGCTCCAATCCTCTGATAGAGACTGGAAAAGTTCAGACTGTCGCTGAATATCTTGGGCAAAAAATTGTAGGAATGAAATTCCGAAAAATAGATTGTAGCTGTCTTGCGAATCCGATTGTTGAAGCTGGTGACAGTGCGTGTGTGACGGACAGATATGGGAACAAGTATTTCTGCTATCTGAACAACGTAACATACTCCATTGGCTCTTACATGAAGATTGCATGTGAAGCCAAAACACCATCATCAAACCGGGCGACTCCGGTCAGCAATGAGACCAAAGCTATCATAAATTCCCGCAAAGAAGCACAGAAAGTAGTTTCTTCTTACGACAAGACTGTCCAGTCGCTCACATCACTTATCACGCAGTCTTTTGGAGCATATAAGACGGAAGAGAGACAGGCCGACGGATCTGTCATTTATTACATGCACGACAAGCCTACACTGGCAGAATCGAAGAATATATGGCGCATGGCAGCAAATGTATTTGCGGTCTCTGACGATGGCGGAAAGACATGGAAAGCTGGTATTGACTCTTCTGGAAATGCCGTGATGAATGTCGTGAATGTTGTAGGCTTGAACGCATCTTACATCAATACTGGAACACTGGTGGCCAGAGACGCAGACGGCAATGTTATCCTGTCCGTCAACGTGGATACAGGAGAAGTCAGTATCAGTGCCGAAGCTATCAAAATGGCGGCTGGCAGTCTGAAAGACTATGCTGATGCGAACGATAAGAAAGTAGCAGAAATTGAAGCCGAAGCCGGACAAGTATCTGTAGTGGCCAAAGATGAGCAGGGTGAGCTGTCCAGTGTAATCAACACGAAAGAGTGGGAAACAAAGTACACTGATGCAAACGGAAATGTGCTGTCTGCCATAAAGTTCGACCCGTTGAAAAAGAGATTTGTGATAAGCGGCCGTTTATCCATCTCTGATAATTTTACTGTGTCTGAAGGCGGAAATATTTATGCAAAAGGTCTGGCCGCACCAAATCTCATAACTACTGATATAACCATCTTGTCCAGCGAATCTAATAATACGGCAACATTTAAGGAAGGATATTTAGAGGTTTCCGGATCTGGTAACTCATTGGTTGGCATTGGCCTTGGTGAATACAATGAGCCGGTAATCAACTTTAATAATCAGGCTTCCCAAATTGCCTATAAAAATGGAATCTGGATCGGCAGCGGAGCAACGGTAGGCAGTGACCTTGAATTTACACCGAACGAGAAGTGTAACGGTGTGTTTATCGACACTGCAAAGAACACGGTCTATATCGTCAGCGGGTACGATGAGAGAGAAGTCTACACTGGCACAGCAATAGCAAGGTTTGGGTGATTGAATGAAGCAGATACCTTGTTTAGACTCTGATTTCCCGGAATGGGACTGGGAAAATGCAGTAAATAATGTCACGGATGATTATCATATCCAACTGGCATATACGGCGATTACGTCTGGTGGGCTGACACTGGATTTTACCGTAGCCACTTGGAACAGTCTTGTGACATGGCTGCAAAAAGTATATAAGACCGCAGATCTGGACTGGGACAGCACCTATGGAAATGCAAACAGTCTGAAAATGGCTTATGCCGATGATGACCGGATTCTGACGGCGAAGCGGTGGAATGCCATTGTAAAGAATATCTCAAACGAGATCAGCACAGTCTGGCCGTGGGAAAATGAGCCGTCAAAGCTGGGTTATACAGGTCGGCGGTTTATGCAAAGTAACGATTTTTTGTATGGCTGGTACATCCTGGAGCTTGTCGCAGAGATCAACCGACTGATTAAGATCGGCAAAGGAGAAGCTGACATCGTAAAGGTTGTCGGACATTCCCAGTCTATAACCAGTGTAGATGCCGAACTTACAAGTGCAATAGCCGGTATTATGTCGTACACAGGAAACATCAAAGTGCCAATACTTGCAGATCTGCAAGGCTGTCCGGGTGGAATCATGGAAGCCAACACGCAAGCGATCACGTCATATCATGCGGATCTGGAAGCATACCGCGCAGTTTTACTGGAATCAACATACTGCGAGGTTACCAAGACTTTTGCAAAATTACAGGCGGCGCAGGCTGGCGAAATTGTCTATCAGGATAGCAGTAGCACCAATGTTTATGCGGATCTGCTTGGTGTGCCGTATATTGGTAAACTTGCCACTCAGACCATAGCAAAGTCACTTACCTATGCGGAGCTGATGGCTGGTATGCCTTTACACATGGGTGGTAAATCTATCAGCAATGATACTGTACATGCCGTGCTGTCGGCGGTGCTTCCGCGTTTACTGGCAGGTGGCGATATTTTGCACAGTCAGACACATGCTGAACTGATGCCGGTAGAACCGAAGCTTCTGACTGCGGACAGTGCATCCAGAAGCTCTGTGACTGCGGATTTGCTGGCATATCAAGCAGGTGTGTTATCTTCTGCGGTTGACGAACAAACGCAGACATATGCACGTCTGAAAGCAGCCAGAGCCGGACTTTTATACACGATGATTAAATCCGGCACGACTCACTATGCGGATCTGGTGGCACCACAAGCCGGAGTCATGGATGCAAATGTACAGTGTAACACACGTATAAATGCGGAGCTGACCGGAGCGATTGCCGGACAGATGATTGCAAAGGATTCAAGCGCATCCATTGAACATGCTGACCTTATCTGTATACGACCCGTATACATAGAGTCACATGTGGTCAGTCATAGTACAGAGTCTGTAGAGCTGACACTTGTGGAGCCGGTACTTTTGACCGGAACAGCGCAGGAAAGCACTGCCACAATCGCAGAACTGGCAATCAGACCGGCAAAGCAGATGGACGCACAGGCAAAATCTCAGAGCCGTGTCAATGCTCAACTGATCCGCAGACCGGCAAAACCGGTGGCGGCTACTGCAACATCAGGAACACTTGTATATGCAAAGCTGACACTGATTAAAGAAACCAACTGGATTGATCCGGTACAGATCGGCACGGACGTACACATTTACAGTGCATATCCGCATCAGACCGGTACAAATATCAGATTGGGAAAGGAGAAAGACAATGGCTGACATTGTGTTATATGACGAAGCTGGTGAGCCTGTCACCTATGAGAATGTTGAGACATTGACCACGGATACACCCACAGAGGGCGAAACAGTCACGTTTACCCTTGGCGAAGTCATGGACAATCTGAAAGTTGAATTGAACCTTGCAGACGGCGATCAGACCGTTACTGTACCGGAAGGGAAGTTGCTGAAGAATCTGATAATTAAGAAGCCGGACACATTGCTTGCAGAAAATATTGTGTCACCGATCGAAATTGCAGGGGTAAAAGGAATTTTTTACGATGAAATGAAGCAGTTCATCGAAGGAAATATAACTATAACAAATAAAAATGCTTCTTTTGTTGCATCCAGATGTTTTTATTCAAACTCGAATATTTACCTTGTCAACTTGCGAAATTGTCAAAGTGTTTACAGCCAAGCATTTCAGCGGTGCTCTAAACTTATGTTTACGGTGTTTCCTAAATGTGAAATGGTTGATTATTATGGCTTTTTTGGATGCGCAAGTATGGTGTCTGCCAGTTTCCCGGAATGCAAAACAATAGGACAAGCAGGTTTTGGCGGGTGTTACAAATTAGAGTCAGCATATTTTCCCAAAGTTTCTTTTTTGGCAGAAAGAGCATTTGAAAACTGCTATACTTTGGAAAAATTTGATTTTACTCCCGTGACAAGTATGCCAGGAAGTTTTGCTTTTGCAAAATGTTCTGCACTTAAAGAAGTTTATGCACCGAATCTTATGACTTCTAGTGGCTATTGGCGTGCTTATGGTGCTTTTTTGAGTTGCAGTGTCTTATCCAGAGTATATATGCCTAAATTGTCCTACACATGTACAAGTATGTTTCAGTCTTGCCCGAATCTGGAACAAGTCAGCTTACCTATGTGCATATCTATAGCATCGTCCATGTTCCGAGCATGCTCAAAACTTGTAAGTCTCTACTTGTTTAACTCCTCGGTGCCGAATATGCCATATAGTTATTCCTATGTTTTCCTTGGAACACCAATCGAAGGGGCTGGATCTGGACGGATTTATGTAAAAGAATCCATGTATTCGGCATATGTAAGCGCAAGAGGGTTTACTGCATATTCGAGCAAAATTGTAGCCTTAACAGATGAAGAAATAGCAGCATTAGACCATTGGTGGGAGGAAAAAACATGAAATTACAGATTTTGATACCGCAGCATAAAGAGACAGATGAGATCGTCAAGCCACTACTGGACAGCATTGCTATTCAGCAGAACGTGGACTTTGACCAGATCGGTGTAATTATCTGCAATGACGGTACAGACGTACATCTGTCGGACGAGCTGATTAACAGCTATCCGTTTGCAGTGGAGTATCATCTGGAGTCACACAGGGGCGTATCTGGAACCCGGAATGCTTGTCTTGATTATGCGACAGCGGACTACGTGATGTTCTGCGATGCAGACGATATGTTTTTCAATGCCTGTGGACTGTACATCATCTTCCGTGAGATTGCCAACGGCGGTTTTGACAGCCTTGTATCGGCATTTGTGGAAGAGACGCGGCATCCGGTGGACAATTCTCCGTTGTATGTAAACCATGACATGGACAGCACATTTGTACACGGCAAGATTCACCGACGAAAATATCTGATTGATAATGGAATCCGGTGGAACGATGAGCTAACTATCCATGAGGATAGCTACTTTAATTGTTTGTGTCAGAAGTTAAGCCAGAACGTCAAATACTGCCCGACTGCTTTTTACCTGTGGAAATGGCGGGATGATAGTGTGTGTAGGCACGATCCAAAGTACATTTTAAAAACCTATAACAATATGCTGGACAGCAATACGGCTCTGGTCAAGCAGTTTATTGAGCGGAAAAGACTGCCAGACGCCCAGTTTTACGCCGTGAGCATGATCTACGATGCCTACTTTACCATGAACAAAAATGAGTGGATAGCGCAGGAAAATCAGCAGTATAGAATGGACGTAGAGAAGCGGTTTAAGCGGTACTACGCGGAATTTGAGACACTGTTTGAAAGCTGCCCGGACAATATCAGAAGCCAGATTATCATGGGAATCAAAAACCGTATGTTTGGCGAGGGACTACTGATGGAAACACAGACCTTTGACCAGTGGATAAAGCATATCAAAGAAATGTAACTGAATAACCAAGCAACTAAGCCGAGTGCAATCATGCGCCCGGCTTTTATTATGCACAAATTTAAGGAGACTTAACATGATTGTAAGAAGCAGAGCAAATCAGATCCTGAACTCTTTATTTCCAAATTCCGACAAGGAAGGCCATACATACATTGGCTTATCTACGACAACACCGACAGAGACTGGCAGCAACTTCACAGAGCCGCCGGCAGTAAACGGCTATGAACGTATAAGCATTACTGTTATGGGAGCCGCTTCAGATGGTCAGATCTCAAATAACAAAATTATTACTTTTCCGCTGATCAAAAATAACAGTTGGGGAACCGTTACTCATTTTGGGCTTTTCAGCAGTGAGACAGGCGGGACACCGTACCTGTTTGGAGAAATCAATACACCAGTCGAGTTGCCGGTAGGTTATTTGGCTTGTTTTGATGCAAAAGGCCTTATTGTTGGACTTGATAAAACCAGTCTGGATGTTTAATGGGTGGCAAATATGGATACAGGGAAAATTATTAAGTTAAATGCATCGGTAAACATCAAATCGGTTGCACTATTTGGAAAAAATAGTGAAAAAACTGAGA
>OIYG01002584.1_pt1 | contig 11285 bp, 9 predicted proteins | sample 1587861 | NCBI WGS metagenome assembly OIYG01 (sample SAMN03283272) | human gut metagenome | biome: human-associated habitat; material: feces | host: Homo sapiens | place: Peru | collected 2012 | reverse complement strand
TTTTATTTTTTTGTCTATTGTTGTTTTATAATGAACTGGTATATGAAATGAATTTGTGTAATACTCTCTGTCTGTTACTCCTTTTATTTTTCCATATATTGATTTATCTATTGAGATAAATTCATTTAATATATTACCATCATAGGACTCACTAATAATAAAATTCAATTTCTCTTCAGAAATAAATTCAGCAATCTTAATCTTAATGAAATCTAATATTTCATATGCTAATTTTTCAACATTCTTTTTTGTAAGAAGGATAGAACATTCATATAATCCTACCAAACTAATATTTAAAGCACCATTTCTTATAACTTTTCTAATTTTTTGATTATTTTCTAATTTGCTATTTTCATAAACTACATTATTTTGAAATAAATATTTATAATCTTCTTTATACTTACTTCCTTGTAATTCAAATCTATGTACTAATTGATTTTTAACAATTTCCAGAACATCTGATAGCCTATTATAAAATAGTGAAATGTCTTTATCTTTAAATTCTAAGCCTAACCTCGCTAGATTTACTGACGTTGTTGAAAGTAAAATTCTCCCTATTGAATTTTTATTTTCATTTATTACATTATCGAAAATTTTTTCACCAGTTGAAAATACTTCTAACTCATTTTTATAATCATCAAATAAATCTTTTTCAAATAATAAAAAGATATTTTTTCCTTTTTTAATCAAATCTAGAATAATATTTAACTCTTCTTCATTAACATTATGAATTTTGTAAATTGTATTTACAAAAACAAATCTATCTAATTCAGAAATAATTTTCAAATAGAGAACTCTTAATAATACTGCTTCTTCACTATTATAATTACTTCCGAGACTTATAGAAGTATTAAAATGATTTTCTTCTAAAGTCATTATCAATTTTTTCAAATTTATACCTTAAACTTACGACGCATACGACGCTAGTATAAGGTGTACACTACTTTAAAGACATTATTTCACTGCCGCTCAAACATATTTATCAAAATTATGTTTGATAAACACATCACTGGATCTTACAATTTCTTGTAAAAGACAACCATTATAAGTATATAGACTCTTTGTTTTTTCTACAGTAATGAATATGTACGAAATATGCATTAGTGTGATATCCCCCGTTTATTATTGAACGCAAAAAAGGTAGGTGCACAACACCTACCAAGTTACGCGGGCTCATCACCCTAATACTCATCTATTACCAGCTTCCGCCGCCTCCGCCACCGGCGCCTCCACCAGAGAAGCCACCAAAGCTAGAGCCCATGCTATCGGCTGTACTTTTCATTTGTTCTGTTTGATAATCCAATAAATTCTGATGGATTGGATCATACATTCTTCTTGTCAACATTCTATAGTAGAAATAAGAATCGTATGGATCTGAATAATAAGAGTCATACCAATCTGGTTGTGCTAAAGGAATCGTACTAAATTTCTTTGTCCACATTTCAGAAAGTCCAAAGACCATCGCATATGGAATCACATCATAGTAATATGAAGGATTTTCCTTAGACAATCTTTCCAATTGTGGCACTTCCGCCTTTTCAATAAAGTCTTTAAAGCCTAATAAATCTTGCGCAACACTTTTAAAGTACTCGCTCACTACATTAAATCGAGGACTCAATAGAATTGGAAGTGAAACAACCACAATGCCGACCATCATATATTCAAATGGAACTAGACTTAGAATTGAATCGCATTGACGGTATATAAAGTACGCAAGAATTAAAATAAACGCAATACTTAATACTTTCTTTAATACACCTAGTTTATTCTTATTAAATACACCAGTTGCTGCTACAGAATAGTTCATAACCATCATAAGCACAAAGCTAAATGCAGCTAATATTGTTTCGATCAAATTATCTACAATACTATAACGCGTATTAAACAAGATACATACAATCATACAAATCATGGCTAGAATGGTTGTCACAAAACCATGATCAATACTAGATAGTTTCTTATCTCCACTAAATTCATCATTCAAAGCTTCTTTGGCATCATTCATAGCCTTACCAAAGTTACTAGATAGTTTAGATAACTTCACACTCTCTTTGTATTTAAACAATCCCTTATAAATCTTCTTTTGATGTTTTAAGACTGGAGGCTCATGATTCTCTACCTTAGTCAGAACTAAATCATCTTCCATTTCAGAAATGGTTAAATATCCCTTACTAGCCCAATATGGAATCAAGGCCATTAAATCCTCTTGATCCACGGATTCATCCACAATCGTTCCAACCATAGCTGGATCCATATCTTTTGGTGGATAGAAATTGACCACTGGCGTAATATGCGCTTTCTTTAAAAGAAGAGCACGAATCAAACTGTATAGGCCAAATAGAATGGCTAAACCTAAAAAGATAAAAGGTGTCTTTGAAGTCGTTTGTTTAGCTCCTACAAAATAGCCCTGTCTTAATTGACCAAAGATCGTAATGGCTTGTTTAGCACCAATATCATAGGCAGAACCACTAATAGAATTCGAAGAAATGATTGGATTCACATTTAAAGCATTCGATTGATTGCCTAGACTTCCACTAAAGACTTGAATGTTTGACACTTCTTCATCGCTCAAAGCCTTTTCGAATTGAATATCAAAACTAAAATGAGAAATCGTAGTATCCCAATTATTTCCGAGTACAGAATAATATATAAAATCCAAGTCTGAATGATAATCTTCAGGAATCACAATCGTATAAGTCAACGTATACGTATGAGGGCCAATAACCGTATAGTCTTCACTACCAATTTGAATCACACGATTTCCTGAATCAGAATCCACTTCATACTCATCATTTAATACGTTGATATCTTGAATCTTTAACTTATACTTTTCATTTCGATTGACATACATCGTTTCCGGAATATTACGATAAATTCCATGACGATTACTAGAGAAGTTTACATCAATCACTTCCTTGACATCAATCGTATTGTTTGAATGATACGTCGCATTTACCTTATAGTCACTAATCGTATATCCCCCATCATCAGCATATATATCGATACATCCAAAACATAAAATAAATGCGAATAAGAAGGCCAAGACCTTCTTAAAATTTAACTTGAACATTTTCTCTTTCAGAAGCATTGGCCACTTCAAACATTGTCTTCTTTTCAAAATGGAATAAAGACGCCACAATATTTGTCGGAACACTCATAATCACATCATTATATTCACGAACTAATGCATTATAGTACTTACGAGAATTTGCGATATCCTCCTCTACCTTCTTCAATTGATTTTGAAGATCCATAAAATTCGTGTTAGCCTTTAAATCCGGATATTGTTCTGCCACCGCAAAAATTCCCTGAATGGCATTTGTGATCTTATTTTCACTATCCATAACATCCTTTGATGTTTTCGCCATATTTCTTTGGGCAATGACAGAACTTAAAGTTTCAGCCTCATGTTTCGCATACCCCTTCACTGTTTCCACTAAGTTTGGAATCAAATCAAAACGCTTCTTCAAATACACATCCATGGTAGAGAAGCCCTCATCCACTCTATTAGATAAACGAACTAGCTTGTTGTAGCTTGACATCACAAACAATACCAACAAGACGATTAATACAATCACAATAATTAAAACCATAATAAAATCCTCCTGACAAGATTATACCTCAAATGCATAAAAAAAAGTAGAAGCACATAACTTCTACCCTTACTCATATATATTACCAGTCTGTCGCAATATCTAATTGAGTATCTGAATTTTGCGTAAAACTACCTGTATCACAGACGATTCCCTGTCCTAATGAAGTATCTACAATAGATCCTCTAGGATACTTATTTAAATCGGCTGCCACAATAACATAATCCCCTAACATCTTCGCACCATCTTCACGAACCCAATAATTATCATTGTTTCCCATACCACGCATAATGTCGACTACCCCTGACATATTTAAGTTGTAGTATGTTTCCTTACCATTAGGCCCATAATAAACACCACCTGCTGCAGTTAATGCATTCGCATTACTTACATATTGCGTTAATGATGGTTGCGAATAAACGACCTGAGTAACCGCATTATAATTATTTTGAACGAACGTTGTATCATTCAATAACTCTGGCTGCTCTAAAATCATTTCTTCAACGCTTTTCGACTCTTCTTGTTTCTTGCTAGATTCTTCCTCGATATCTTGAATCTGTTCTTCGAATTTCTCTTTTAACTCTTCAGTTCCGTTTTTTGTATCCACACGCATTAATATGTTTTTGTCCGCACTATTCGTTTTGGCATAAACCTTACTTTCTTCCCCAATAACTGATGATGTTGTTAGTAATGTCAATGCTAATGTCGACAACAATAAACCCGAAACCAATCCTTTTCTTACTACACTACTCTCTAAATTTTCTTCTTTTATAAAGTTCAAAACACCCTCCAATCTTCCCCCTTGGCCTCATAAAATACGAGACGGTTGTCCCTAAAAAATGAACAACAACACTTAATACTATACACAATTCTTAAAAAAAAGCAAATTTCACCACAAAAAAAGGCCGTTTCAAGCCAAAAGTGGCGAGAACGGCCCATTTGTAAGCGATGTTTTCAAAGAATGTAAATTAGAATCCAACTACATTCAAAACTGCTGCAATAGCCCAAATAGCTGCCATAATCAAGTTTAATACTTTACTAAATTTCTTATCACTTAAGTAAGCTAGAGTAATACTGTATATACAACAGATTGCCTCCAATACAACAATTACCATTAATGCGTTAAATGTACTAAACATAAAAACCCTTCCCTTCTAAATATTTCTATAATCTTGCACATTTTGTGTCATAGCCATTTTTCTTTGTCTTTCTAGATTTAAATCTAAGTGAGACGCATCCTGAATCACTTTTACCATATCTTGGTAGTCATTCGCATCAAAGACAAAGTTTGGCAATACATATTTGCGATTATGGATTGTTTGATTAAATCCAAGAATCAACAGATTATGTAAGAATGCTTCTTTTGTGGCATCCACGATCTCATTTTCATAGTTGACATCTAAGAAGTAGTCACACGTATTAAATAAATCTAAGATTTCACTTGCCTTGCATCCTGGATACAAACGTACATTATCATATTTTTCAAAAGACATCAACTTTTGTGACATCTCTGTTAATGCACAAACATGGAATTTCATGTTTGGCAGTGAATTTACTAACTCATCCAATTTCTCAATATGATCTGAGTTTGTACAAATCAAGACATTATTCGAATGTCCATTCTCTTTTTCAAAGTTATATACATAACCCAAAGGTTTGACAATATTACTGTTTGCTCCCAACTCAATAAGCTTTTCATACGCATCTTTTTTCTGAACATAAATCTTAGAAGTTCGTCTAGAATGACCATCCAAGATCACCTGCATATTGCCAGGAATATCTTCTCTATAACCCTCTTGCCAGAACAATACATCACAATGTTCCAGGTCTTCTAAGCTTTCCGATACAAAGAATGGATTTGATAAGGAGTTATAGAATAATCTTGTTGGATATACATCCAATTCGGTAAACAAATGTTTCGCAAATTCAACTTTATTCTTAAAGATATATACCTTATCATCTTGATTTAAAATAATGTCATGCGTCACAAAATTCTCAACCACTTTTTCATTGCCTGACACATCATAATAACTACGAGAAACTAATTGACCTTTTTTATTAAAAATCGTTCTCGCATACAAGAAACCATATTTATTGTAGTGATCACTCACACGAGCTACATGTGTATCATCATACCAATCTACAATCTTGACAAGTCTTTTATGTAAAGGAGAAGTAAAGAAAATCTTACCTCTTTCATGATTTAAATCAAAGACTTGACCACCCGTATTACTCGCCTTGATTTCCCAATAATCCGGAACATCAATCTGGTTAAAATACCGAGGCTTTCCACCCTCTTTTTTACCACAATAATACGTATAAATACTCATGACATCCTCTGGTAAATATCCATCATCACTAAACGTAATAATAGGACCACTAAATCCAGAAGAACGCATACTTTGATACAACATTTGACTATCTTCATCAAAATTATCTAACAATACAACTGGAGTTTCTAACATACAGCTTCCCTCCATTTTTCTTGTACGCTTGAAGTTAAGAAATCCTTGGCCACTAAGTAAGATACCTCGTGACACTTTTCTAGGTCTTGTTTAAATAAATCTACAATACCCTTTCTCAACGCTTCAACACGATCCTTATCCTCTTCAGGTAATTCAAGTAAGTAACCATTTTCACCATCACGAATAAATGTAGGATTTCCATAACGAACATCAAAACCAATAATTGGCAAACCTCCACCAACAGCTTCCATTAAAGTAAGTCCAAATCCTTCACTTGTACTTCCCGCAATATAAGCCTCATAGTTTTGATACACTTCACTCAAATCATGTTGCCCCATCAAATGAATATAACTTGATGCATTATTATCTCGAATAATGTTTTCAAGCTTTTCTCTTTCGCCACCAACACCATAAATATCCAAAGATAATTCCGGTACTTCACTACGAGCTTGAATGACAGCCTTACAAATCCAGTCTACATGTTTTTCACTAGCTAAACGACTTGCCGTAATCAATGAGAATGGTTTTCTTTCACTTTTTGGATACTTCAATTCCGGTAATGATCCCACTGGAATCGTATAAACACAAGGCGTCATTCCATAATATTTCTCAAATTGTTGAATCATTAAATCACTCTGTGCTTGTGTTGAACAAATATAGAAATCAATATGTTTATGCATATTAAATTCATACTCATAATAATTATTCCATAAAATATAATCATCATTCGTTTCTTTTTCACTAAAGTGATCCGCATGTACAACAGTACCTACTCTTGCAGGTTTACAATTCATAAGAATGGATTGACCAATATCAGTAGAACGATCAATAAGAATTACATCATCACTAGTCAAGTTAAGCTTAGATACCATATAGCCTACAAATTCTTCTTTCGAACAAAGTATCTTATCCTTAAACTTATACATCACTCGATCATCATCAATGATTTCTTCATACGCAATACTACCATCCACATTAAAGAAACGACGGTGGTATAAGTGTGCTGCATTATCTAATGGTGCATAATATTCCGAATATACACGACCATACGTAAAATAATCCTTACGAATCAAACATCCATTGGAAACCAATTCTACACGATGCACAAAATCATCATGATCATTGACCATATAAGCCGTATAGAAATTATTTCCATTAAACACATAACGACATATTTTGCCTTCTCTAGTTTTAGTATAATTCAAATCCGTAAATGTCTTTTCTAAATCACTTAAAGTATAAGTCACAGGTGCTGTTTTAAAATCCGTAAAGAAAGTATATAACCAAATGACTTCCGAATCTTCAAAACCAATATTCTTCGTCATATGCTCTATATTTTCTTGTGGAAACATATCTGTAAATACGAATTTCGCATCAACACCAATATTTCTAAACATTCTAGCACGATAGATCTGGGCATATTCAACACCACTACTTGCCCAGCCAATGCCTAAGTTAAAATTATAAATCATAACCCTAAAAACTCCTTTCCTTAAGGATACAATATTATCATCTCGTTGTCTTTACCAAATGAAACTTCTCCTAGTAAAATATTGCGAATCATCGACTTTTTGATGGATTTTTCCATATCTTCAAATGAAATTCTAGCTTCTCTTTGATATTCAAACAATAAGTTACGCTGCGCACTTGAACGACCCGAAATGGCAGCCTGTAATTGTTGAAGGTAGTCAACCTCTTCGACCCAACCATCATCTAACGCTCTTAACGTACAAAGACGACAATATTCAGAAAAACGATCCCCTATTGACTTCTTTTTATTATTGAAAGCCATCTTTGAATATTGAATCAAATAATCCTTTTGATTTTTAGTACTCTCATCCATTTCCTGTAAACGATACGATAGATTATCTAGCACATATCTATGAACACCATACGAATCTAATTTCTTATTTGACTTCACAAAATCCTTGATGTTGTCTTCACAAATCGAAAGAAGATAATTCTCATCCAAGCTTTTCCCATCCAATAGATCATTACGAGTTTTATACATAATCGTCCTTTGACGTTGCATAACACTATCATAATCCACCGCATTCTTTCTTTGGAAAACAGATGATTCCGATTTGATTTTCTGTGACTTGTTAATTAATTTTTTAATTCGACGCTTAGAAATATGTTTATCCTTCTCAATATATTTTTCTAAGAAATCATCCCCTAATATTTCACAAACATCATCCTCTAATGATGTATAGAAAATAGAGACACCAGGCTCTCCCTGTCTTCCAGCACGACCTCTAGCTTGTCTTTCATCACGCGTATTATTCATACGACCAATTCCTAATACACATAAACCACCAAGTTCTTTAACCCCAGAACCTAAGCGAATATCGGTACCACGACCAGCCATACTTGTAGCTACAGTCACTACATTTTTCTGACCAGCTTCTTTAATAATTTCAGCTTCCCAAAACGCATTATTCGCATTCAATACACTATGCTCAATATTTTCCTGTACTAATAATTTAGACAACATTTCCGTATCCGAAATCAAAGACGCAATTAGTAACACGGGTTGTCCTGTATTATGTCTTTTTACTGTTTCTTTGATCACCGCATCAAATTGTTCTTCACTCGTTTTAAAATACTTGTCTGGTAAATCCTTTCGAGCCATTGGTTTATTCGGCGGAATAACCACAACTTGTTTATGATAAACTTCTAGAAGTTCATCTTTTCCATCCGCAATCGTACCACTCATACCCGACATTTTAGGGAATAAATTAAACAAGTTTTGATATGTGATGGAAGCCACTGAACGCTGTTCCTGGCTTAATTTTAAACGTTCCTTTTCCTCAATTGCCTGATGAGAGCCACCACGAAGCTTCATGCCATTCATTTTACGACCCGTACTCTTATCGAGTAATACAATCTCACCAGAGTCCGTTACTACATAATCCACATCTTTATCCATTAAATAGTGTGCTCTTAATGCCAATACGACATGTCTTAAAACATCAAAGTTTTCTTTACTATATAAGTTTTCAATACGGAAATAACGCTGTGCATACTCAATACCCTTATCGGTTAGCCAAACCTTGTTATCTTCCACAATATAATGTTCATCCTCTACTAGAGTTGTGACAAAAAAATCGGTAATACCATACAAATTAGATTGAACACGAGGAGATCCTGAAATAACTAAAGGCATACTCGCACTATCTAATAAAACAGAATCTGCCTCATCAATAATGACGTAATACAATTCACGCATAAAACGATCTTCTTTAGAATGAACCAAGTTATTTAATAAATAATCAAACCCCAATGAACCATGCGTTGTATATACAATATCGGCTGCATAGATTTCCTTCTTTTGATCATTATCCAACTTTTCATTTGTATCACGAGTTACACCAGCTTTTACACTTAAACCCAAAAACTCATAAACTTGACCCATTTCCTCGGCATCACGAATGGCCAAATATTCATTAGCCGTAACTAAAATACTACTTTTACCAGTCAATCCATTTAAGTATAAAGGCATCGTTGCCGTTAAGGTTTTTCCTTCACCCGTATTCATTTCTGCCAGATAACACAAATGTAAAGCAATACCACCTAATATCTGTACATCAAAAGGAAACATACCTAGAACACGATAATCGGCTTCGCAACATACCGCAAACGCTTCTGGTAGAATATCATCTGTAGTTTCTCCATTTTTCAGACGTTCTTTAAATTCTACTGTCTTATTCTGTAATTCATAATCACTTAAGTTTTTTACTTTCTTACACTCTTCTTTTACCTTACCCAAAAGAAAGTGTAACTTTTTATCAATTTTATTCATCTTACCCTTCCTTTTCTGTAATCACAAAAGAATGAAAATGCATCTTAGTACCACCCGCATTAATTAACTGTACACGATAGCTATATGTCTTTAAAGGACACTTAAAATCCATTTCAGGTTCACGAATAATTAATGTTCCTGCTTCATTTTCATAACGATCATAAAACACCATTCGAATTAAATACGATTCAAAATCACTCATATTTACTTGGATATGATAAGAACTCTCTCCATCAATAATAGGTAATGATGGTTCTGTTCTCATCATCTGATAATTCACCTTAGAATACCATTCTTTAATAACAGTTCCAGGAGGCATCAATTCATTTTCAAATTCAATATCTTCACGAGAATGAAACCAAATCTTAGATCCATAAAGATAAGTTCCAAAAGTATCTTCATTCCATACTACTTTCCAAGCCTTATTCTTCATTCAAATCACCTCGTTTAAAATCTAGTTTTAATGTCTCATCAAATTGCGTTTTAAACCACGCAACAATACTATATGTATCATCATTATGACGACCATGAATTCCCTTACCAATGATTTCTACACCAACATCATCAATATGGGAAATCAAGCGATTATAAGCCGTCATATCATAATCATCTTCTAACATATAAGAAACAATAAATTTAGTCTGAGACCAATCCGTTTGATCAAACAAATCCCAGAAACGATGATTCAATGCATCCATTGATTTCTCACTCATATTGCCATAGTTCTTTGTCAATACATCTAAAGAAGTTGGGAAGCCTCCAGGTCTAGAAATACGCTCATTATTAGCCATATCTCCTAAGCTTGCCAAAGGCTTACCAATTATAATCGCATGTGGCTGTAACTTACAACCATTATATAAAGCTCCAAAAGTACCCATAGAAAGTCCAGATAAAATCAATTGAGAACGATCAAATCCTAATTGATTTAAACAATCTTGAATACCTGTAGTAATGAATTTTTCATATTCCTCATCCCCTAAATAGAATGCTCCACCTTCCAGTCTTGATTCTGCAACCAATAAGAATGGAGCTCCCATTTTACGCATCATATTGAATCCTTCAAAACCTTCCTGTGTCTTATATCCACTAAAATATACATTTAACGGTGGTTTCATATCTCCTGGATCAAAATATAGAAAGACTTCTTCTCGCTTAGAAGAAACCATGCGTACACCACCCGGTAAGAATTCACCATAAGATTTACGTGAATGACGATCATGTAAACCAACAATTTTTAGTTTTCCTGTACCCTTTGCGAGTAGAGAAACAAAGACAGGACCATCTATATTCTTGTTGGTAACATAAACAGTTGAACTTAAATCTTCTTCTGAAAAAATCCAACGATTCTGTAAACTCGATAAGGAACCAGACTGGAATTGTTCAATCTTTAATTGAATCGATACCGAATCATCCTTTTCATACTCC
>OIYG01002583.1_pt1 | contig 11290 bp, 14 predicted proteins | sample 1587861 | NCBI WGS metagenome assembly OIYG01 (sample SAMN03283272) | human gut metagenome | biome: human-associated habitat; material: feces | host: Homo sapiens | place: Peru | collected 2012 | reverse complement strand
GATATTATGTATAACTATGATTATTTAAATGATACGATGTATCAAAAGATGAGAATGCTTGTGCTCCAGCCCATTCATTTTGCATAATTCCTAAGAAATTTACCATTTGGTTACATAATGTGCTTAAATGTTTAGCAGGTGATGATGTTATTTTTCCTGGAACTCCACCTAAGCCTTCTTTTATAAGTTGTTTTAAGCTCCAACCAGCACAGTAACCTGTTAACATAGATAAGTCATGAATGTGAATTGAAGCATCTCTATGTGCTTTTGCTATTTCTTCATCATAAACTTCACTTAACCAATAGTTAGCTGTAATTGCTCCAGAGTTAGAAAGAATTAAACCGCCCACAGAATAAGTAACTGTTGAATTTTCTTTCACACGCCAGTCAAGAGCTTTTAAATAATTATCTACAAGCTTCTTGTAATCTAATGTTGTTGAAGCGATATTTCTAATCTTTTCATGTTGTGTACGGTAAATAATATAGGCTTTTGATACATCTGCATAACCAGATTCACTTAATACTTTTTCAACAGAATCCTGAATATCTTCTACACCTACGAGTTCATCTTTTATCTTGGGCTCAAAATCGCTTGTAACACGTAACGCAAGTAAATCTATAATGTCATCATTATATTGTCTGTTACATGCTACAAACGCTTTTTCGATGGCGTTCTTTATTTTTACAACATCAAATCTTACAACTGAATTATCTCTTTTTCTTACTTTATACATGTTACTAATTCTCCTTTACTCCCCTTAATTTGCATACTGGAATGATTTCTTTAACCGCATTACATAAATCTTCCATTTCTTCTTTGTTATAGGCGCTCCACTTACGATCTATTACATTTTCACTGTCTACGTATTGTTGAAGATAATAATTCTTTGCACTCTTTATCCAATCAGCTAAAGATAGTAAATCTTCTTTTGTATGTAATTCTTTTACAACAGTTGTTCTAAATTCATAGTCAACAATCCCACTTAGCAAAAAAGAAACCGATTCTTCAATACGATGAATATCAAATACATGTTCATTCAAACCAACTGTTTCGTGATATTTACTTTTGCAGTTTTTAATATCCATTGCAACATAATCAACAAGTCCACTGTTAACAATTTCTTTTAATTTTTCCGGATTATTTCCATTTGTATCTAACTTAACGAAATAACCCATTTCTTTAACTGCTTCAATAAATGGCAATAAACCTTCCTGCAGTAATGGTTCTCCACCCGTTATACATATTCCATCTAATAGATTTTTTCTTTTTGCTAAATAGCTTAATACTTCTTCTGTATCTAAGAAAGAATAATTTTCTGGTACAAATACAAGTTCTTTGTTGTGGCAGAATGGACACTTAAAACTGCAACCACTCGTGAATACTGTTGAGGCAAGTTTTCCCGGGTAATCTAATAGTGTTAATTTTTGCAAACCACCAATTTTCATATCTTGATATGTATCTTTTGAGACTAAATAATTCTTTGAGTTTTCACACGCTGTTCCTAACATCTTCTCAAATGTTTCAAAATCAATATTATCAGCAAGTTTATTTCTACATTCATTACGATATTCGTATAAAGAATTCATAATATTAGCTGCTTTTGAAGTTGTATAAAGTCTTTTAACACGATGATCATTTTCATCAATACGGCTTTGAATATAACCTTGTTCTATTAGTTTCTGGATACTTTTTGTTGTAGTGCCTTTATCAAGTTCACCAATCTGTGTTACTTCCTGCATAGTGATACCTTCATGTTCATAAATACTGAACAAAAAGATTAATTGCCCAGAACCAATATCATATTGAGCTAATACCTTATCAAAATATTTCTGTGTATTGCGAAACAAAATAGATAAATGAATAAGAAAATTACTCTGATTTTGCATTGTGCCCTCCAATTAGTTGGAAATCCTACTATTCATGAATTATTGTCTATCTTCTCCTAGTTATTGTCAACGAAATTACTCATAAAAAATAAAAAGCGATAAATTAATATCGCATTTTATTTCACTAATTTTAATCCTTCAATACTAGTTATCCCTAGTCCTGGTGCGTCATTTAAACGTATTATTGGAGCATCTAATATACAACCGCCAATAACAGGATCTTCACTACATAGTAATGGACCATCCAAATCAATTTTTGTAATTACATTTTTTGCACATGCAAGTTGCACTGCCGCATTTACACTGACTTTTGCCTCTAACATGCAACCAAGCATACATTCTTTATGAAATTCTTCTGCATATTCTGCAATCTTCAACGCATTATGTAAACCACCACATTTCATAAGTTTAATATTGCACATATTAGCAATATCGTTTTTGAAGATATGATATGCGTCCATTGGTGAAAATACCGATTCATCTGCTACAACTGGCACTGGTGAACGCATTGTGACATACTTCAAACCATCTAAGTCTTTTGCAACAACAGGTTGCTCAACAAGTTCTAGATCAATACCATGATTTTGCATATCCGTTAGTATTTCTATCGCTTCTAATGGTTTCCAACCCTGGTTTGCATCAATACGAATTGTATAGTCACTACCGATAGCTTCTCTAATTGCAATTAAACGGTCTACATCTTTTGTAGGGTCACTGCCAACCTTTACCTTCAATGTCTTAAAGCCTCTCGCAATAGCCTTTTTCGCATCACTCGCCATTTCTTCCGGTTCATTTACACTGATGGTAATATCGGTAACTATTTCATTTCTCGCTGCTCCAAATAGTTTTGCTACACTTTGTTTATGTAACTTTCCATAAAGATCATATATTGCTATATCAGCAGCTGCTTTAGCACTTGTATTGTGTTCAATACAGTTATCCAAAGCTTTACATAATTCTTCAAGATCATCGACTTCTTTTCCGACAATTGCATGACGAATAGGACCATCTAATGTTGCGATGATACTTTCTTTAGTTTCACCAGTAATCGCCTTTGTTGGTGGTGCTTCACCAAAGCCAATTTCTTCGCTATCTGTTTCCAGTTTAACAATTACATCAGACACAGCTTCAACCGTACGTAATGCTGTTTTAAATGGTGTAATTAATGGTACATCTAATACATAAATAGTCAAATTTGTTATTTTCATTTATTTACCCCAAAAAGATGATTATCTTTTTTTACCACTTTGAGCGTAATTCCCGCAATACTTTTACAACTCCATCTTCATCAACGCTTGGTGCAATGATATCAGCATACTTAAACATTTCTGGATCACCATTTTGCATCACAACACCAATATCTGCATTTTGAATCATTGCTAAATCATTTGTAGAATCACCAAATGCATAATAATGATGAATTCCATATGTTTCCATATATAGTTTTATTCCCGTACCTTTATCATATCCTGGTAATACTACATCTGCATAATGATAGAAGGCTGGAGCAATAGAAAATCCTGCTTTCTTATATTCTTCATAATCTGTCATATTTTCCGAAAAAGCAATAAAATAAACAATCTTTTTCCCTGAATAATCTTTTTCTTCCGGAATATCTCCCCCAAATAATGACTGACCAGAATAAACATAGTCATTTACTTCACCAATACGAATCCATTCGTTACCGGCAATAAGATAAATTGTTTGTCCTAATTTCTTTGCAGTATCAATTGCTAGATGTACCTGTTCTTCACTTAAGCGACCATCTAATAGCATCTTACCATCTTGTCCCTGTACTTGTTGGCCATTTGTACCAATAATCCCATCCCAATGGTGTACATCTATCCCCTGACTCATTGCATTTTCAATACATCTACCAGTTGACAGGCAACAAGGATAGCCTGCCTTTTGCCATATTGATATTTCCTCAAAAACAGCAGGAGATATTTTACCTGTTTTAGGATTGCGTAATGTACCATCTATATCAAAAAATAGTGCTATATCTTTCATATACTATATTCATCCAACACTTTCTTATATGTTTCTAATATCTTATCCATGTCATCATATGTACTAATATAAGATAATTTATTTTTATATTCAGCAGAGCATGGCATACCTGCAATATAAGAGCTAGCCATAGAACGCATCATCTTCATCGCAACAAACTCACCTTCATATGCACATAAATCTCGTGCATATGCCTTAGCTAATTCTATTCTCTCGTTGTAAGAAGGCTCAACGTATATTTCACCATTTAATTCCGCAGACAACTGTTTCAAAAAGAATGGTTTACCAATTAAACCTCTACCTACCATAACTGCATCGCAACCTGTTTCTTCTAACATTCTTTTCGCATCTTCAACAGTACGAATATCGCCATTACCAATAACTGGAATAGAAACAGCTTCTTTTACCATACGTATATATTCATTGCTGCTATGACCTTCATACATTTGTGATTTTGTTCTACCATGAATTGCAATAGCCTGTACACCAACACTTTCTAATCTTTTTGCAAGTGTTGCACAGTTAATATGCTCTTTGTCAAATCCTGCACGAATTTTAACCGTTACGGGTCTGTCTGTATTTTCAACAACCGCTCGTGCAATACTAGCAGCTATTTCTTCATCTTGTAACAAATAGCTTCCTGCATGAGCTTTTAATACTTTTGTAACAGGACAACCCATATTGATATCAATAATGTCACAATCAGTATGAGTTGTTAAGTATCTTGCTGCTTCACCCATCGTTACAGGATCCCCACCAAATAACTGCAAAGAAACAGGATGTTCTTCTGCTACAGTTCTACACATATCTTGTGTTCTTTTATTTTCATAATGCAAAGCTTTATCACTGATCATTTCACTGACTACTAAGCCTGCACCATATTCATGACACATCTTTCGATAAACAGGATTAGATATTCCTGCTAAAGGAGCAGCTACAATTTGATTAGCAATCGATATCTTTCCTATGTTCCATGTTGACATGTCTATCTAATACCTCTTTCAAATCTTCTTGTGTAAAGTCATATTCCTTTTCACAATATTGGCACTTAACATGAGCACCTTTTCCTTCTTGAATCATTTCTTCTATATCTTTTTGAGAAATCAAAGATAACGCTCTCATAAAATGTTCCTTGGAACAACCGCAATACCACTCAAGATCATTTCCACCTAAAACTTTTGCATCATTAAATAATGTATGAATGATTTCTTCAGGTGTTAATCCTTGATCAATATATGTAGATACCGGTTTCATCTCTTTTGTCAGTTTCTCAACATATTCATAGGCTTCTTCACTCGCATTTGGTAACATCTGAATCAAAATACCACCTGCTGCTTTTACATGACATTCATACCCTACAAGCACCCCAACTGAAACAACAGACGGAATCTGTTCACTCATTGCAAAGTAATAAGCAAAATCGTCGCCAATTTCACCAGTTTGTAGTTCAACTACACCAGTAAATGGTTCTTTTAAACCTAAGTCTTTTGTGACATTTAATGAACCATTTGTTCCTACAGCTCTACCAACATCAAGCTTTCCAGTTTTTTCATTTACTAGATAAATATCAGGATTACTGATAAATCCTCTAACCTTTCCTGATGGTGTAGCTTGTGAAACAATCGTACCAGCTGGACCATGGCCATTTATCGTGACTACGCATTTTGCATTTTCATCTTTTAAATCGCTGGCCATAATTGCATTAACAATCATGACTCTACCTAGTGCAGCAGTACTTGTTGGAGCTGTATTATGTACTTCATGCATTTTTTCTATTAAATCTGTCGCTCTGCAAGCTCTAATTCTTACCATTCCATTTAAAGCTTCTGCGATCACTAATTCATCTTTATTCATATCTAATCACCTATCTTTTTCTCGTACCATATTATCATAGAATTCTTTTATGACTATTCCTAAAATTTTTAATAATTATCTAAAATCAAAAATGTTGTAATTCTTTGAAGAAATGTTATACTAAATTCCTACATGCAAGAATGTCAAAACTTCACAATTATTAAACAATAATTGTAAGCTTCAGCCAGGTGATTAATAGAAAGACCCCACCTTTCCATTAGCCATCTGGCTGAAGCTTTTTTCACAATAATTTTAGATAAAGAAAAGCATGTACCAGTTTGATAGGATACATGCCTTTAATGTTATTTGTTGTTTCTGTTATTACCTAAAATTCTTAGTACATATAAGAAGATATTAATGAAATCCAAATACAATTGGAAAGCAGCGAATGTAGCAAGATTTTCATGAATTGTTTCTCCAGGATTTGTACCATAGTAGAACGCTTTAATCTTTTGTGTATCAAATGCTGTAATACCTAAGAATAAGGCAACGCCAATATAGCTGAATAATAAGTTATTGCGTAATACTGGAATAAATATTGCTAGAACACTCGCAAGTACCATGGCAATTAAGCCAGCCATTAAGATTGTACCAAACTGTGTTAAGTCTTTATCTGTTGTCGCACCAATTACAGCACAACTGATAAACATAACTGCTGCGAATAAGAATCCTGTAAATACTGTAGTTAAACCAAATTGTAATGGTAATGTGCTGAAATTAATTCCTGTTAATACAGCATATCCATAAAATAACAGAGATACAGTAGAAGGATTAAATCTTGTTAAACCAGCAGATAAAGCAATACAAGCTCCAAGCTGTGCAAAGAATAAAATCCAAATCATAAATGGCATATTCACTAACATCTGATACATAAAACCACCATTTATTAAGCTAATGTATCCTGCAAAAGCAACTACTGCTGTAATACCTAATGAGATACCCATCTTTGTAAAGATTTTTGTCATATATTGCTGTAAAGATCCAGCTGTTGAATCATAATAACTAGAACGATTATATTCACTCATCATTTTGTCCTCCTTTAAAGGTACTTCTAATATTACCTTGCTTACAAAATAAGTCAATGATAGTGCAAATACAATTAAAGGTGATTGTCTAACAATTATATTGGCAATATTTTTTAAGTCGATCGCTTCTTTTTTATATTTTTTGCCGATATATGTTATATTAGTTAAAAGGAGTCTAAGAATGCAATATTTGTCTGTTTCAGAAACTGCAAAAAAGTGGAATATATCTAAACGTAGTGTACGAAACTATTGTGCTAACGGTCGTATAGAAGGTGCTTATCAAGCAAACAAAACCTGGTATATACCTGAAAATGCTTCAAAACCAGAACGATCAAATAAAAAGAAAGCAAAACCATTTACATTATTAGATATATTACAAGAAGAAAAAAAACGTAAATATTCAGGCGGAATTTATCATAAAACGCAAATTGAATTAACCTACAACTCCAATCACATGGAGGGTAGTCGTCTTACTCATGATCAAACTCGTTATATTTTTGAAACAAATACAATTGGTATTGAAAATGAAATAATAAATGTAGACGATGTAATTGAAACTGCCAATCATTTTCGCTGCATCGATATTATTATTGATCAAGCTAGAGCACCTTTATCTGAAAAACTAATTAAAGAGTTGCATCTAACGCTAAAAAATGGGACAAGTGATTCTAGGAAAGAATGGTTTTCTGTAGGGGATTATAAAAAACTGCCAAATGAAGTAGGTGGAATAGAAACAACAGCACCAGAAGAAGTACCTGCTAATATTAGAAAATTATTAGCTGAATATAATTGAAGCCAATTAATATTTAACCTTTTTTTACAACTAGGAAGCTTAGATAAGATTTCTTCTTGGTCTTGTGTTGTATTTGTTGAAAAAGATATATTAATATTTGTGTTTTCAAAATCGATATAGTCTTTAAAAAGTTCAACAATATTAATATCTAAAAAGAAATTATTATCTTTTTCAATTTTTTGTTGAAAATCATTAAGAACATCATATAAAGATACTTTTTTTCTATTTTTGTCTGTTATAGAGCTATAGCTTGTTTTGTAACCTAGTGTGTTTTCGAGATAGTCATTAATTGAAAACTTTTCTTGTGGGGACTTTTCTTTTTGAATTTTTAGAAAATCTATTAAATTTATATTATTTGTATTGGGATTTAAAGCTAAATTTTTTTTATTCATAAATTACTCCTATATTGGTAGATTATTTTTGTTAAATTCAATGTTAATTGTATGTTTTAAATCAGTTATATATTTTTTGTTTTTTAGTATTTTACTACCATTTAAGTTTAATTCTTTTAAGTCTTTTAAACTATTTATAAAAGAAATGTCATTTATTATAATTGATTGTAATATTAAATGATTTAATCCATTGAAGTTTTCAATAAAATCTAGATTAATATTATTTCCAGATGTTATTCGTAGATAAGTAATAGTATCTTTAGATTTAATTATATTTAGATTAATATCATTGCAAAAAGAAAATATTAATTTTTTTAATTTTAAAGATAAAGTTTCTTTTGATAGTTTAAAAGTACAATTATCAAAATGTAAAGTTTCAAGTTCAGTCAATTTATTTAATATTTTAATGCTATTGTCATTTATTATAAAGTCTTTTATTGTACAGTTTTTTAATTTATTGAAGTTCAATAAGTCTGATAAGTCATTATGCTCAAAATTAGAAGAGTCATTAATTAATGTAAGATTAAATATAGTATTTAATTCAGTAATATAAAAAGACTCATTAATTTGTTTGTTTAAATTATATTCTAAAAATTTCTTTAATTTTTCATTTTTTAATTCAATTTTTTCCATTTGTACCTCATTATTTTTAATTTGAACTAATTATACTATAATGTTTTTTAATAAACAATAAATTATATATAAATTCTGTGTTTTTAATGATTTTTGTGTTAAAATGCTTGACAAAATAAAAAAAATAGTGTAAACTAGTTTAGTATTACATTTTCACGAGGTGAAATATGGAAGAAAAAATAAAAATAAGTATGTTACTTAGAATTTATGGAAAGCTACTTACAGAAAAACAACAAGAGTTTATGGAATATTATTATAATGATGATTTGTCATTATCAGAGATTGCAGAAAACGAGGGGATAACAAGGCAAGCTGTAAGAACTATTCTTTTAAAATCTAGTAAGAAACTTGAAGAATATGAAACAAAATTAGGATTTATGGAAAAAGAAGATAAGATAAAAGAACTTTTAATAGAACTGGAACAAAATCCTAATAAACAAAAATTAATAGAAATAAGAAAATTACTTAACAATTAAGGAGGAAAAGTTATGGCGTTTGAAGGACTATCCTCAAGATTACAGGCAATAACAAAAAAGATAAAAGGTGAAGCAAGAATAACTGAAAGTAACATGAAAGAAATGTTAAGAGAAGTAAAACTTGCATTACTAGAAGCAGATGTAAATTATAAAATAGTAAAAGAGTTTATTGCAAATGTACAAGAAAAAGCATTAGGACAAGATGTGCTTAAATCTTTAAAACCAGGAGAGCAAGTTGTAAAAATAGTTAGAGATGAAATGGTAGAATTACTTGGAGGAACTGATAGTAAAGTAAATATATCACCTAATCCACCAACTGTTATAATGCTTGTTGGTTTGCAAGGTTCAGGTAAAACAACAACAGCAGGTAAACTTGCAAATTATTTTAGAAAAGAAGGTAAAAAGCCATTATTAGTTGCATGTGATGTGTATAGACCAGCAGCTATAAAGCAATTACAAGTAGTTGGAGCTCAGCTTAATATTCCGGTATATGCAGAAGAAAATTCTAAAGATGTAGTTGGAATTGCTAAAAGAGCATTAAATACTGCAATGTCAAAGTTAAACGATATAGTAATTTTAGATACAGCAGGACGTTTGCATATTGACGAAGACTTAATGAAAGAATTACAAGATGTAAAAAAATCAGTAAGACCATATGAAATTTTATTAGTTGTAGATAGTATGACAGGTCAAGATGCTGTAAATGTTGCAGAGACATTCAATAATCAAGTAGGAATTGATGGTGTTATACTTACAAAATTAGATGGTGATACTCGTGGTGGAGCTGCACTTTCAGTTAAGAAAATAACAGGTAAGCCAATAAAATTTGTTGGTATGGGAGAAAAGCTAAATGAGCTTGAAGTGTTCCATCCAGATAGAATGGCATCAAGAATACTTGGCATGGGAGATATACTATCAATAGTTGAAAAAGCTGAACAGGCATTAGACTTAGAAGAAGCTGAAAAACTAGAAAAACAACTAAGAAAAAATAAATTTGACTTAGATGATTATTTAGCACAATTGAAACAAGTAAAAAAGATGGGTTCTTTTTCATCAATATTAAAAATGATACCAGGGATGAACAAACTGGGAGATATAAAAGTTGATGATAAGGAATTTGATAAGATAGAAGCTATTATTAGTTCTATGACTAAGAAAGAAAGAAAAGATCCAAAAATATTAAATGCAAGTCGTAGAAAAAGAATAGCAAAAGGAAGTGGAACGCAAGTCCATGATATAAATAAATTTATGGAATCTTTTGAAATGACACAGAAAATGATGAAGCAGATGAATAACAAAGGCCAAATGAAAAAGATGATGAAAGGCATGAATTTAGATAATATAGATCAATTTAAAGATCTTATGAAATAGTTATTAATTTTTTAAATTTATATATATTCTGATGTAGATAAATACATCAATCTAATAGGAGGTGAACAAAATGGTAAAAATAAGATTACAAAGAGAAGGAAAGAAAAAAGCTCCTTTCTATCACATAGTAGTAGCTGATTCTAGATCTCCAAGAGATGGTAAAATCATCGAACAAATAGGAACATATGATCCTATGACAGATCCATCAACAATAGTATTAGACAAAGAAAAAGTTGAAAAATGGATTAAAAATGGTGCTAAACCAACAGACACAGTAAAAGCTTTAATAGAAAAAGCTAAATAATTACATAAAGGAAGGTTTTAAACTATGAAAGAAATATTAGAAACAATTATTTCGAATTTAGTAGATGATAAAGATGCTATTGATATCAAAGAGATAGCAGGAGAAAAAACTACAGTTTTTGAAGTTAAAGTTGCAGAAAACGATATGGGAAAAGTTATTGGAAGACAAGGTGTAATTGCTAAATCTATAAGAAATGTAATGCAAGCTGTTGCTTCAAGAGAAAAGAAAAAAGTAAGTGTAGAATTTATTGGATAATTTAAAGGAAAAAAGAATTATGCAAAAAAGATTAGAAGTAGGTCAAATAGTTAATACATTTGGAATTAAGGGTTTTGTTAAAATATATCCTTATGTAGATGATATTAAGAGATTTGACAAATTAAAAAATGTATATGTTATTTCAAAAAAAGAAGAAAAGTTATTAGAAATTGAAGAAGTGAAATATCAAAAGAATATGGTTTTAGCTAAATTCAAAGGCATAGATAATGTTGAAACTGCTGAAAAATTGAGACAATCATATGTTGAAATAGACAGAAAAGACGCTATTCC
>OIYG01002579.1_pt1 | contig 11302 bp, 12 predicted proteins | sample 1587861 | NCBI WGS metagenome assembly OIYG01 (sample SAMN03283272) | human gut metagenome | biome: human-associated habitat; material: feces | host: Homo sapiens | place: Peru | collected 2012 | reverse complement strand
GGAATAAAAGAAGTATATACTGGTTCAAATGGTTGGTATAGTGATACTTTATTTCTTCCGTATTATAGAAATCCTTGGTTCGAACGTGGCGGTCACTGTGGTGAGGGTTCAGAAAGCGGATTGTTTAGTTCGATTTACCACTCTGGAGATTCTAGTATAAGCTCTAATTTTTCCTCTCATCTCATAATAACACCTTAATAGGCTAAACCTCAAACAATAAAACTTTTTATACATAAAATATTATGGAGGATATTTTATGTATAAAAGTATAAAAGCTAGTGAGCTTAAAGGTATGATAGGAAGAGTAAAAATTATAGATATAAGAAAGAGTTATTTATATAATTTAGGATCAATTCCAAGTAGTAAGAATATACCTAGTAGTTATTTATTAATTGATCCTAGTAAATATTTAAATAAAAATGAAGAATATTATATATATTGTACACAAGGAATGGAAAGTCCAAGAATATGTGCTAACTTAACAAAACAAGGATATAAAGTAGTTAATGTTCTAGGAGGATATAACGACTATATGACAAGTCTATAAAAAAGGGTTAGAAATAACCCTTTTTTACTTGAAAAATACTAAATAAAAATATATAATTTATATGTAATATACTAAAAGGTAGGTATTGATATGAAAGAGAAAATAATAAAGAATAAAAAGTTAATACTTAATATATGTGCAGTTTTTGTACTTATGTGTATAGTAGTAGGAATATCCTTTGCAGGAGGATTATGGAGTTATATAAGTAGTCAAGATAATGTAATATCAGCAGGAGAAAACATATCTTTAACATATTTAGAAAGTACAAATGAAATGAACTTAACAAATGCTCTTCCTAAAAGTGATAAAGATGGAAAACTACAAACAGAAAAAGGATCAAAGTTTGAATTTGCAATTACTACAACTTCAGAGCTAATAAGAACATTATCATACGATATAGAAATAGAACCCCTAGTAGTAGATACAGCCTACACAGGACTTGATCCAAGTGCTATAAAAGTATATCTAGAAGAAAAAGATGGTAATTCACTAGTAGAACCAACAAAAATAAGTGATTTAGAAGACTTTAAACTTTATACAGATAAACATAACCATACAAAAGAAAACTCTAGTATGACCACTAAATATACATTAAAAGCATGGATAGATAAAGACGTAGAAGCTACTAACTGGTATAAAGATTTAAAAGAAAACAATAAAAAATATCAATATAAATTTAGAATAAATATAAAAGCAAAAGCAACAGAATATAAAAACGAACCTAATGCACCAGTATTAGATGATGCAATGATACCAGTTTATTATGATGAAACATCAGAAACATGGAAGAAAGCAGATAGTTCTAACAATAATAATAATTGGTATGATTATGACTCTAAAAAATGGGCAAATAGTGTAACAGTATCAAGTACTAACAGAGGCACTTATAAAAGTGCAAGTGTAGGAACAGAAATACCAATGGATGATATATTAACAATGCAAGTATGGATACCAAGATATAAATATAAAGTATGGAATTATAATGCTGACGGAACAAAAACAAGTAGTCCACAAGCAATAGAAATAACGTGGGAGGGAGGAACATCAAAAACAGGAGAAATAACATGTACTGATAGTATATCAGGAACAGATGGAGACCCATCAGAAACATGTAAAGTAGGAAGTACTACTTGTACAGATAGTACTTGTAATAATAAAACATATACCCATCCAGCATTTACCTTTGGAGATAAAGAAATAAAAGGCTTCTGGATAGGAAAATTTGAAGTTAGTGCAACAACTTCCTTAGATTTAACAACTATTTCTTATAAGAAAGAAAAACACGAAAACGAAAACATAACTGCCAATAACATTGCATATTATAGTGACGATGATGAAGATATAATAGTAAAAAAAATGGCTCCAGGGGGTGTAATTTGTACTACTTTATATGATGGAACAGATCTATATTCTTGTTCTGATACATATTTTACTTTAACAAAACCTAATATTCATAGCTGGACAAATGGAACAGTAAAACTTTATGAAGACAGTATAATGAATATGAAAAACAGTAGTAATAGTTATGGATTAAGTACATCAACGGATACGCATATGATAAAGAATATGGAATGGGGAGCAGTAGCATATTTATCCCATTCAAAATATGGAACATGTATAGATGGTACTTGTACTGAGATAGGAATAAACAATAATTATAATAATATGACAGGATGTGGGGCTATAGCTGGAAGTTCTAGTTCTTCAACATGTAATGCTTATAATACAACAACCGGAATGCTAGCATCAACTACACAAAATATATATGGAGTGTATGACATGAGTGGAGGAGTGCATGAACTTACAATGGCTAATATTGTAAATACTGATGGTACTACAATGATACCTGGTGATTCTGAATATACAACTACAACATATCCAGGTGCTAAATATTATGATAAATATAGTTATAGTGCAAGCAACACAACAAGAAAAAGAAGTAAGTTAGGAGATGGAATAAAAGAAGTATATAATGGTTCAGAAGGATGGTATAGCGATTTCTCTTACCTTGCGTACTCTAGAATCCCTTGTTTTATTCGTGGGGGCTACTTTAACGTTGGTGCAGATGCTGGGATGTTTTACTCTAACTACAGCCACAGTGGTTCCGATTTCGACAGTTCCTCTCGCCCCGTAATAACACCGTAGGTGGATAACTTGATAACAGTCCTATAAAATTACGAATAAGTAATTTTATAGGTTTTTTCTATGTAAATTAAAATATAATTTTATCTAAAACTATGAGTTATAGTAATAGTTTTCCTATAACAAAAGTTTAATACTTTTGTTATGAAAACTTTGCTTTTGTTAATAATTAACGCAAAAAGAAAATTTAAATAAGATATTAATGTATTTAAAGAAAAGTAATGTTAGTTCTATTGTTATAAATGGTATTAATGATTTTATTATTTATGATTGTATATATAATAAATATAGTTTTTATTTAGATATATCTTTAGATAAGATTAATTTTAATGAAAGTATATCTAAATTAAATGATTTAATGGTATCTAAAAATAAAAGTTAATAATTCTTTATTTTTAGATATAAGGAATTTTTTAGAAAATTTATAAGGTATCAATTTATATTGATATAGGGATAAAACTATAAGCGATAGCTCTTACCTTGTGTACTCTAGCTCCCCTTGGCTCTATCGTGAGGGCTACTATTACAGTAGTGCAGGTGCTGGGGTGTTTCACTCTGTCTACGACTATGGCGATTCCAATTCCGCCAAGTCCTCTCGCCTCATAATAACACCATAGGTGGATAACTTGGACCCTTTTCACTTAACTGTGTCTGACGTGGTTAATCAGTTATAAATTAAATGAGACTTAATATTTTTAATAATAAAAAGACAAATTCTTAGTTTTTAAGTTTTTTGTCTTTTTTATTTATTCCTATCATTGCTCCTATACAGGAAGTGGTTACTATTATTAGATAGTATAATAAACTGGAAATGGTTATGGTTTCATCGAATGCTAGGAATGCTATTATATAGAATAGTGCAATTATTAGGACTGAGTATTTTAGTCCTTCTATATATCCTTTTTTTTCTGTTTTTTTTCCTAGTAGATATGATCCTATTAAGATAGATAGTGCTGTTACTAGTATTAATATTGTTTTATATATACTTTTTGGGATTAGATCGTAATAGTTAAAAATATTAATTATGAAGCTTAGTATTAGAATTGTTCCTAGTGTTATTCCTGTACTTATTGAATAGTTTTTTATTTGTTTCACTTTATCACCTAGTAATTTATATGTAAATAGGATAAATAATAGTAATATTGAATTGACTTTTTTCGCTATTTTTTATAAAATTAATATAGGAAAATAGGTGAGGAGAATGAAACGAATTAATGATAAGGGTCAAACTCTTGTTGAATATGTTTTGATAATAGCTCTTATTAGTGTCATTGCTATTTCTTTGGTAACTCTTTTAGGAGGTTATTTAAAGGACTCTATAACTAAGTCTTCTTGTGAACTTGTTGGAGAAGTCTATGTTAAGGGGGATAAGTCTGGGGAAGGATATTGTGCTGATCCAAATGAAAAGAAATAGTAAGGGACAAGCTCTTGTTGAATTTGTTATTATTTTGCCGATTATTTTAATGATTCTTTTCATAATCATTGATTTTTCTAATATTTTTTATCAGAAAAATCATTTGGAGAGTACTTTAAATGATGTTGTGGAATACAAGGAAAATGGAAAATCTAATTCTTATATAAAGGATAAGATAAATGATTCTAGTATTTCTATATCGTATAAAAAGATTGATGATAGTTTAGATATTAAGATAACAAAAAAGGTTAATTTGATTACTCCTTTCTCATCGCTTTTCTTTGATAATCCTTTTGTTATAAAGACTGAAAGGATGATTCTTTATGAATAATAAAGGTCAAACACTTGTTTTCTTTGTGGTGCTAATACCTCTTATACTTGCTCTTTTCGCTTTTGTGATTGATTCTGCGTATATAGTAAGAGGTAATACTAAACTTTATGGAATTGCTTATTCTGCTCTTGATGATGTTGTAAATCAGGGTAAGGATATAAAAAAAGTAAAACGAGTAATAAAAGAAAATGATAATAATATAAAAATAATTGTTTTGGATAGAAATGGTATTGAACTTACTAATGAAATTACTCCGATATTTGGAAAAATTATTGGTTATGATAAATATAATCTTGATGTTAAACTTTATACTTCTTATGAGAATGGTAAGTATATGATAAAGGAAAAGGGGAAATAATTATGAAAGCAACGAAAGGAAAGATAATTACTATAACTTCTACTAAGGGTGGAGTAGGTAAAACTATAGCACTTTTAAATTTAGCGGGGACTTATGAAAAACTTGGATATAAAACTTTGGTGATTGACCTAGATCTATATGGTGGGGCAATAGCGACTTATCTTAATTCTAATAATGATAAGACAATATTTAATTTAGTGGAAGATTTAACTAATAATAGATATAATACAATTGATGAGTATTTGTTTTCTTATAGTGATAAGATAGATATAATAGCCGCTCCTAAGGATCCGAGAATGGCTAGTAAAATAGATTCTAAATACATTCCGCTTATTCTTAGAAATGTTATATATAAATATGATGTTATTTTGATAGATACAACTCATAATTTAAATGAAGTAAATATAGTTACCCTTGATAATAGTGATAGTATTTTGTATATGTTTACAAATGATACGTTTGATCTTAAGAATACTAAGTCTTTTATATCGATAATGAAGGATATAGGTAATGATAATTATTATACTATTTTAAATGAATCTGTTCATCCTGGAAGGAATAATTACTCTCTTTTTGATATAAGAAATATTATTAAAAGTAATGTGGATTTTACTATTTCGAAAAGCATGTATATAAGAAATATTGATAAATTTATCTTAGATGGAAAAATACTTATTTTTAACAAGGGACTTTCTTTTACAGATAAGCGTGAATGGGAAAAGTTGAAAGTAATTGCCAATACACTTATAAAGGATAAGAAGGGGGTAAAATAAATGAAGAAAACACTTTCTGAGGCTTTTGAGTTAAATGAAAAAACTGTTTCTTTTAAAGAAATGCAAGCTGATGACTATGAAATATTTGAAGATAAGATTCTTCTTGATACTTTAAGAAATAAAGTTATTCAAAATATTATAGATAATGATGTTCCGGATAATGAGTTTTTGACTGAGTATATAAATAATGAGATAGATGAAGCTCTAGAGGGTTATGATTTGTCAAATTTGGAAAGAAATCATATTTTTAACTTGATAGAGAATGAAATACATGGATATGGACCGATAACGGAGTTATTAGATGATCCTAATATAACAGAAATTATGGTTAATGGACCAGATAAAATTTATATTGAAATTGATGGTAAAGTTGTAAGAGATGATTCTGTTTCTTTTATAAATGATGAACATATTGTAAGAACAATTCAAAGAATGATACAACCTCTTGGAAGAACAATTGATGTTGCAAATCCAATGGTTGATTCAAGACTTAAAGATGGTTCAAGAATAAATGCAGTTATTCCTCCACTTTCTTTAAATGGACCTGTTTTGACTATAAGAAAGTTTAAAAAGAATTTAGAGACTATGGAAGATCTTTTGAGAATGGGTACTTTAACTACGTATATGGCTAGATTTTTAGATGCTTCTGTAAAGGGGAAACTTAATATACTTATATGTGGAGGAACTGGTTCTGGAAAGACAACGGTTTTGAATGTTCTTTCGTCTCTTATTAGTAATGATGAGCGTATTATAACGATTGAAGATGCTGCGGAACTTAAATTAAAACAGGAACATGTTATTACGCTTGAGACAAGAAATATGAATTATGAAAAAGAGGGAGAAGTAACTATAAGAGATTTGGTTATAAATTCTTTACGTATGAGACCTGATAGAATAATAGTTGGAGAAGTACGTGGTAAAGAGGCATTTGATATGTTACAAGCTATGAATACGGGGCATGAGGGTAGTTTATCAACACTTCATGCGAATGGGCCAAAAGATGCTCTTAATAGACTTGAAACAATGGTTTTGATGAGTGGTATTCAAATACCTGTAACTGCAATAAGAGAATATATAGAAAAAGCAATAGATTTAGTTGTGTATATAGAAAGACTTCAAGATGGAAAAAGAAAAATAGTTTCAATAAGTGAAGTATATAATATGAAAGATGGGGAAATTAATTTAAAAGAAATATTTAGTTTTAAGCAAAAAGGCTTAACAAAAAGTGGAGAGGTTAATGGTTCTTATATAATGTATAAATATATGCCTAAAGTTTATAATAAGATAAAATCAAAGGGTATAGATGAAATAGATGATATATTTGAGAAGATAAAATAGAAAGGGATGGAGTAATATGGGGAATTCTATTATATTTACTATAATACAATTTTTACTTATAATTGGACTTATTGTAGTAGCGTGTTATCTTATAAAATTTAAAAATGCTCTAGCACTTGAGAAAAGGGTAACTAGGTTCTCCATAGAATCTATTACTGATAAACCATTATCATTTTTTGATAAATTGAATAATAAATATAATAATATTATAAATAAGATTACAAAATCATTATCAAAATCAAAGCTTTTTATATCTTATAGTAAGCGTTATGATAAGTATTTAGATAAAACTAAAATAATAAGATATAAGGCTATAGATATAGTATCAAATAAAATATTTGTGAGTTTGGTAGCACTTATAATAACAGTTATATCTGATGTTTTGAGGGGAAAATCTTTTAGTATAATGCAAATAATAATTTCTTTATTAGTAGGTTTTTATATACCGGATATATTTTTATTAATTAATGAAAAGAAAAGAAAAAAACGAATAGAAGATGATTTATTTAAAGCTGTTTTGATTATGAGTAATGCTTTTAAATCTGGAAGAAGTATTATGCAAGCTGTAGAAATTGTTTCAAATGAATTAGATGGGCCGATAAGTGAAGAATTTAAAAAAATGTATATTGATTTAACATATGGACTAGAACTTGATGTTGTTTTTGATAGGCTTTCAAATAGAATAAAATTAGATGAAACAAAGTATATGGCTTCTTCTTTAGTTATATTAAATAAAACAGGGGGTAACATAGTGAAGGTGTTTTCTTCGATTGAAAGAAGTTTTTTTGAAAGAAAGCAGCTAAACGATGAATTAAAATCAGTAACAGCGTTGTCAAATTTTGTGTTTAAAATTTTAGTAGCTATACCATTTATAATATTTATCATGATTTATATACTAAATCCAGGTTATTTTGTTCCTCTTGTAACTACTATAATAGGAAAGATATTACTTATCATAATACTTTTAATTTATGTGCTTTATATAGTTATAGTAAGAAAACTAATAAGAATAAAGGATTGATATTATGAAAAATAAAAAAAGTTTAAGTTATAGAATATATAGTAAAAAAAATTTAAAAATGGCTGAGGAAAAGACAAGTCTTTTAGGAGTTAATAATAAACTTGATGCGGTAGGATTACTTAATACAAGACTTTTTATAAGTATCCTTATTTTTATAGTGATACTTTATTTTATAGATTTTGGTTATTTTATAGCACCGATAGTAACATTTTTGGTATACCAGCTTTTCTTTCCTGTTCTAATAGATAGTAAGATAGAAAAAAGAAAGAAAGTGTTAGAAAAAGATTCTTTATATTTTTTTGAGATATTAGTGCTTTCTTTGGAAGCTGGTAGAAATATAAAATGTGCTATTGAAGTTACTACTAATAATATTGAATCTGAATTATCGGATGAATTTAAGAAAGTAATAAAAGATGTTAATTATGGAAAAGACTTAGATGAAGCTTTGGAAGAGTTAAAATATAGAATTCCTTCAGATACTGTAAATAATATAATACTTAATATAAGACAATCAAATATGTTTGGGAATAATATAATAGATACAGTTTATTCACAAATAAATTATATAAGAGAAAAAAAACTTTTAGAAACAAAAGCTTATATAAGTAAAATTCCGATTAAAATAAGTGTTGTAAGTGTTGTGTTTTTTATACCTTTATTACTTTTGTTACTTCTTGGACCAATGCTAATTAGTTTGATTTAGAAATATCTTTTGATGTTTCTTTTTTTGTATTTTTTTTAAATTTATATACTTTGTAATATTTGGGATATAATTAGTTTTTAAAATAAATATTTCCTATATATGAATATTTTGTTTTTGAAGTAGTTTCTATAAGTAAATATGAAAATTGGTCATTTGCACTATGTTTTTAAATCATTTATAGTGTATTGCGGGAGGAATAATTATGAGAAAAATTAGATGTTTATTTATAGGAATTTTATTTATGCTTTTTAGTTTTGCTGGAGTAGTTAATGCAAGTACTTATGCAGGTAAACTTTATGAGGTATATCATCCTAATTCGGGATTTACAGTTTTTGCAGAAGAAAAATATAGAAATATGGACTATAATAGTTGGATGATAAAATCAACAGTAGATAATAGGATATATTACTGTATTGATCCCACGATTCCTTTAGAGGGATCGTTTGAGGGTTCACATAAGTATATAATTGGAGAAAATAACATAAAAAAGGAAATTAATATAACAAGTGAACAGTATAAGAAAATAAATCTTTTAGCATTTTATGGTTATAAATATAATGATCGAAAGTATAATCATTCAGATAAAAAATGGTATGGGATAACTCAGGTAATGATATGGAGAGTGATGAGACCTGATCTTACTTGGACATTTAAAGAAAGTAGAGATGCTAAACCCGATAAAAGTTTATATAAGGATGAGATAAAGGAATTAAATTATTTAGTATCAAAGCATGATACATTACCAAGTTTTGTAGATCAAAAGACAAAAGATAAGGATATTAGGTTGTTATTAAATGACGAGATTACTTTAAAGGATAAAAATGATACTTTGTATAGGTATTATTTAGTGTCAAGTTTGTTTAAAAAAATAAAGCTAACAAGAAATGATTCAAGTGTTACAATAAAAGGGATAAAACAAGGCAGAGAGCAAGTTAATTTTAGTACGTCAAGCTATACGGGGGATTTATTTGCTTTTCTAACAAGTAGTAATTATCAAGATGTAGTAATTGCTGGGTATGATGGACTTCCTCATTTTAGTTTGTTTGTAGATGTGGTTGGAGGAACTCTTAACATTCGTAAACTTGATAAAGAAACAAATGCAAGTCAAGGGGAAGCGACTTTGAAAGGGGCAAAGTATGAAATATATGACAAAGATAATAAGTTTGTTAAACTAGTTGAAACTGATGAAGATGGAAAGGGTCAAACTATTTTGGATTATGGAGATTATATAATAAAAGAGAAAACCCCTCCACAGGGATATAAACTTGATCCTAATACTTATAATATCAGTATAAGTAAGGAAAACAATGAAATTAATTTGGATGTAAAAGATGAAGTGATAAAGGGAAGAATAATAATTAAGAAAACAAAGGGAGGTTCTAAAGAAAAGTATATAGCTGAAGAAAATGCTGTATTTGAAATATATGATGTTAATAATAAATTAGTAGATACTATAACTACTGATAAAGATGGTCTAGCATACTTAACATTACCATATGGTAAATACAAAGTAAAACAAATAAAAGGTGCAGATGGTTATGTTATAAGTGATGATTATGAGATTAATATTAAGCAGGAGAAGGATTATCAACTAAATATTAAGAATAAAAAGTTATCTATAATTGAAATAACAAAACTCGATGAAGAAACTAATGAACCTATTAAGGATACATTTTTTGAAATTTATAATGGTAAAGAAAAAGTATTTGAAGGAAAAACAGATGATAAGGGGAAACTTAAAATAGAAAATGTTAAGATAGGAACATACATTTTAAAAGAAGTAAAACCAAATAAATATTATAGAAGTAATGATGAAGAGAAAGAGTTTTTAATAAGTGAAAATGGAACATATCTTGAGTTAAAAGTAAAAAATACTAGAAAAAGAGGAAATGTTACTTTTTATAAAGTAGATAGCTTATCTGGAAAAAAATTAGAGAATGCAAGCATAAGGTTAGAAAATGATATTTTAAAGAAAACTGTTTTTAATGGTAAAACTGATAAAGATGGAAAAATATATATAAAGGATTTGGTGGCAGGAAATTATTGTTTTTATGAAGAAAAGGCACCCTTTGGATATAAAAAAGATGAGAAACCAAAATGTTTTGAACTTATAGAGGATAATGAGAATATAAATATTAGTATGGTTAATGAAAGATTAATAAGTGTTCCTAATACTTTTAAGAATGATAGTAAAGTATATGTGATTATTGGTATATTTATAGTTGTTGTAAGTTTAAGTTATATTGTTTATGTTAAACAGAATAAATAAAACCTGTGTTTTGTTATTGTTACTTTCTTTGATAATTTTGATAGTGTGTTGTTTAAATAGTTCTTTATTTAATGCTATAACAGAAACTAAGAAAATAAATAGTTTTATAGATAATGATTATATAATTGTTGATTCTAAAAAGAAAACACAAAGAGGAGGATTTGTTGCTTTGCTTGATGTGCCTAAGATTTCTTTGAAGAAAGGCATTTATCAATTAAATGATAAGCATAACTCGGTATCTTATGGAATTGAAATGTTAAGTGGTTCTAGTTTCCCAGATAGGGATAATAGTACTCTTATTCTTGCTTCCCATAGTGGTAATTCAAGTGTATCTTATTTTAGAAACTTAATTTATTTGGAGAAAGGGGATATTGTGTATTTGTATTATAATGGCAATAAATATATG
>OIYG01002578.1_pt1 | contig 11307 bp, 10 predicted proteins | sample 1587861 | NCBI WGS metagenome assembly OIYG01 (sample SAMN03283272) | human gut metagenome | biome: human-associated habitat; material: feces | host: Homo sapiens | place: Peru | collected 2012 | reverse complement strand
TAAGTTCAGCTTTTAGATGATATTTTTCATATAGTTCATTTAACGACACTCTATCTGAAAATTCTTTTTTAGCGCCAAAATTCAAAACTTTCATATCACTTGTTGAATAAAATCTTGAAATTTTTTCACCAAAACCACCATCTAAAACACCATCTTCTAAGGTAACAACTATTTGATGATTATTTTTCAATTCTTCAAGAGTTTCTTTATCAACTCCCGTTGCAAAACAAGGATTAATTAAAGTAACATTAATATTATTTTTCTTTAAAGTTTCTTTTACTTCACAAGCTAAATCAAAGAAATTACCTAATCCTAAAATTGCAACTTTTTCACCTTTTTCAATTGTTTTAAACTTATTTAAAATTGAATAATCTGTTTTATCTTCAATTTTTGTTTCTTTTACTTCTCCAAAAGGAACTCTAATTACAACAGGGTGTTCATTTTGTTTATAAGCCCAATTTAACATTTTAAGATATTCTTCTTTATTTGTTGGATTCAAATGAACAATGTTTGGAATATTTGAAATTAAGGGAATATCAAAAACTCCAAGGTGTGTGCAATCTGCTGGGCTAATTGCGCCCCAATAAACCAAAATCACAGCCGAAGAATTATTCAAAGCTAAATCTTGAGATAGTTGGTCATAAGTTCTTTGAACAAATGAGCTTAAAACCGCTAAAACAGGTTTTGCGCCGCCATAAGCTAAAGAAGAAGCAAAAGCAACTGCATGTTCTTCAGCTATTGCAGTATCAACATAATTTTCACCCATTTTATCTCTAAAATCTTGACTAAAGCCAACCGCCCCAGGAGTGGCAGGACAAATTGCAACAACGGGTTCGCCTTTTTGTTTTTTATCTAAAAGAAAATCAACTGTAAGAGATTCATAAGTTTCTTCATTTGATACAGGAGTATTTTCATTACCCAAAAATCCGCTTAGTTGCCAATGATAGCGTTCTTTTTGAGTTTCAGCCGGTTTATAGCCTTTTCCCTTTAGAGTGTGAATATGAACAACAATCGGTTTATCAAAATCTTTAACTTTATCAAAAGTTTCAATCAAAGCTTTAATGTTATTTCCTTCTTCAAGATAGATATATTCAAAACCAAGGGTTTTAAAATAATTATCTTTAGCTTCGCCTTTTGTTTCTCTAAGTTTTTTTAAGTTTGAATATAAACCGCCTTGATTTTTTGCAATAGACATTTCGTTATCATTAACAATAACAATAAAATTAGAATTTAACATAGCGGCATTATCTAGCCCCTCAAACGCTTCACCACCAGATAAAGAGCCATCACCAATTAGGGCTATAACGTTAAATTTTTCTTTTTTGATATCTCTTGCCTTTGCTAAACCACAAGCTAATGAAACAGAAGTTGAAGTATGACCAATAACAAAGTTATCGTGTTCAGATTCTAAAGGATTTGAATAGCCATTTATTTCAAAAAGTCTTTCGTTATCAAAAAAGCCGTGTTTTCTTCCTGTTAAAATTTTATGAGGATACATTTGATGTGAAACATCGAAAACAAATTTATCTTTAGGTGAATTAAAAACATAGTGCATAGCAATTGTCGCTTCAACAATACCTAAATCAGGCCCTAGGTGTCCACCTATATGATTAACACGATTTATTATTCCTTTTCTGATTTCATCAGCTAAAACATTCATCTCATCATAAGACAAATTTTTTAAATCATCAGGTGAATTAATTTTTTCTACAATACTCATTTTCACTCCTTAAACTTAATTCTTAAACTTAATTCTTAAACTTAATTCTTAAACTTAATTCTTAAACTTAATTTTATTATATACTAAAACACATCCTTTTTTTTAAAAGGATGTGTTTAAAAACTAATTATTTTTATTTTATGCTTTTTCTACATTTTCAGCTTTATGAAAAGCATTTGAAACTTTAGAAGGAATTGATTTAAAAGTTTCAACAACAGAACCAGCTAATTTTTTATAGCCCTCTTTTAAAGCAATTCCTGTTCTTTGAAGAGTTTTTGAATTTTCAACTGTTTCAGGGATTGCGCTTTTACCTTTGCTATAAGCTAAAGCACCACTAGCTACAACAGCAGCTGCTACAGCAGCGCCCCCAATAACGGCAGCCTTTTTCTTTGTTGGCATAGCATTAAACGCTTGAATTGGATGAATTGCCATATTGCACCTTACTTTCTATATATTTTCCTATACAACACACTTATTTTTCTTAATTGTATAACATTTTTTACAATTATTCAAGATTTTTTAATATATGTTAAAATGTTATATAAATTATTTTTAAAAGGATAAAAAATGTCTGAAAAAGAAGAATATAAAAGACTTATAGATGAAGGTATTTATAAAATTCAAGAGGGAAAATACCCTGAAGCAATTGAATTTATAAATAAATCTATTGAACTTAAAAAAGATTGGGAAATTTCATATTTTTATAGAGCAGTTGCATATCACGCATTATCTAATTTTAATGAAGCTATGCTTGATTATACAAAAGCTATTCAATTAAATCCTAAAATGATTGACGCATATTACAATAAATCAAAAATCATCTTAGAAAATCCCAATTCAAATAAGCAAGAAATTGAAAAAGCAATTGAAGATTTAAAAATTGCAATTTCTTATGATGAAAAGTTTATTGACGCACTTTTTGCACTTGCTGCCGCATATAAAAAAGTTGCAAAATACCATGAAGCTCTTATTTATCTTGAAAAAGTTTTAGAAATAGAACCAAGTGCAATTCATGCTAAGGCATTAAAAAAACTGATTTTAGAAAAATATATAGTATAAAATATTCAAACGCTCATCCATTAACAAAATGTAAAAAAGTGACAAAGCATAATTTTTGCTATAATATATTCTTAGTTAAAGTAATCTAAACAATTGGAGGAATCTATAAAAATGGGATACGAAATTCTTTATAAAAAAGAGCTATGTAAAAATCAATATGAAATCAAAATTAAAGCCCCTTTTATAACAAAAAACGCTAAAGCAGGACAATTTATCATCTTAAGAACAGATAAAAATTCTGAAAGAATTCCTCTAACAATTGCAGATTATGATAGACAAAATGAAATTTTAACAATTGTTTATATGGCAGTTGGTTATACAACTAAAAAACTTGCTACTCTTGATGTTGGCGATTGCATTGAAGATATCGTTGGACCTTTAGGTGTTCCAACTCATATTGAAAAATATGGCAGAGTAATTTGTGTTGCCGGTGGTTATGGCGCAGCACCTTGTTATTTAATTGCAAAAGCCTTTAAAGAAGCCGGAAACGAAGTTCACATGGTTATGGGCGCAAGAACAAAAGAATTAATCTTCTGGGAAGATAAAATGAAAAACGCTTGTAGCGAACTTCATATTACAACAGACGATGGTTCTTACGGAACAAAAGGTTTCACAACTCAAGTTGCAAAAGAAATAATAGATTCTAAAAAAGTTGATTACGTTATCGCAGTAGGTCCAATGCCTATGATGAGAGCAGTTGCAGAGTTAACTCGTCCTTATGGAATTAAAACAGAAGCCTCAATGAACCCAATTATGGTTGACGGTACTGGTATGTGTGGCGCTTGCAGATTAACAGTTGGCGGAAAAGTTAAATTTGCTTGTGTTGATGGACCTGATTTTGACGCTCATCAAATCGATTTTGACGAAGTAATCAACAGAACAAGAATTTATAAATCAGAAGAAAAAAGATGTGACGAAACAAAATGTAACCTCATCAAACAAGGTATAGAATTAGAAAAAGCTAACGCTTAAGGAGTTAAAATGGCAGAAACAAATCCTAAAAGGAAAATAAGCTATTGCCCTTTGTTATCAGCCGGCACAGGCGACTATAAAGTTTGCTTGCAAGAAGATTGCGCTTGGTGGATTAACAGTACAAAAACTTGTGTAGCTTATGTTATAGCACACAACAACATTTTAGATATCAAAGCAAAACAAGGAAAATAAAATGAATTTCAAAAAGCCAATGACAATAACTGAAAAAATCTTTGCACTTCATTCTAAAAAAGATTTTGTTCAAGCCGGAGATTTAATCGAAGCTAATATTGACATTGTGCTTGCAAACGATATCACAGGACCTATTGCAATTGAGGTTTTTAAAAAATTTAAGTTAAATTCAGTTTTTGATAAATCTCGAGTTGTTTTAGTTCCTGATCATTTTACTCCTTGTAAAGATATTAAATCTGCTATTCAAGCTAAAATCCTTAGAGATTTTATTTTTGAACAAGATTTAGTACACAAATTTGATACAGGCACTGTTGGAATTGAACATGCCTTATTACCCGAAAAAGGTATTGTAACAGCGGGAGATTTAATTATAGGCGCCGATTCACACACTTGTACTTATGGCGCCCTTGGTGCTTTTTCAACAGGAGTTGGCTCAACCGATTTAGGTTGCGCTATGGCATCAGGTTCAACTTGGTTTAAGGTTCCTTCAACAATTAAAGTTATTTTTGAAGGTGAAATGCCAAAATATACAACTGCAAAAGACTTAATTTTACACTTAATCGGCGATATTGGAGTTGATGGCGCATTATATAAAACTCTTGAATTCACCGGTTCTGCTATAAGAAACCTTAGTATGGACGGACGTTTTACAATTTGCAATATGGCAATTGAAGCCGGCGCTAAAAACGGGATAATTGAACCAGATGAAATAACCCTAGAATATCTTAAAAACCGTTCTTTAAGAGAACCTTTGATTTTAAAAAGTGATGAAAATGCAAACTATGAAAGAATAATCAAATATGATGTTTCAAAAATAGAACCCACAATTGCTTATCCAAGTTTGCCTGAAAACACTCACACAATTTCAGAAGCTATAAAAGATAACATTAAAATCGACCAAGTTGTAATCGGAAGTTGCACAAATGGCAGACTTGAAGACATTAAAATGGCAGCTGAAATTTTTAAAGGAAGAAAAGTTCATCCTAAAGTTAGAGCAATTGTTTTTCCTGCAACTCAAGATATCATCTTAAAATCAATAGAATTAGGATATTATCAAACATTACTTGAAGCAAACGTTGCAATTTCAACACCAACTTGCGGCCCTTGCCTTGGTGGACATTGTGGCATTTTAGCACCAAATGAAATTTGTATTTCAACCACAAACAGAAATTTTGTCGGAAGAATGGGAGATATCAATTCAAAAGTATATTTAGCAAGCCCATACATCGCCGCAGCGAGCGCTATTAAAGGAAGAATTGCAAGTGTTGAGGAATTATAAATTGAAAAATTACATTAAAAATATTTTCGTCGTTTTAATTTTATTTTTCTTTAGTTTATCAACAAAAGCAAACGAAATTTCAAGCTATATCAAAGACTCTGATTTTGAATTAAAATCAACAGTTTCAATTTTTGCTAAAGATATCACAAATCAAAAAATAGCATACAAAAAAAATGAACAAAAACTTCTAAATCCTGCAAGCACCTTAAAACTTCTTACTTTTGGCGCAAGCTATTTAACCTTAGGAGAAAAATATAAATTTGAAACAATTTTATATTTAGATAATTCAAACAATCTTTATATAAAACTTGGCGCAGACCCATTATTAACAGATAGTGACCTTTATGATTTATTTTCTAAATTGAAAAAAATCAAATTTGACACAACAAAAATCAATAAAATCTATATTGATGATTCAATAATAGATAAAAATCCTTATCCTCAATGTTGGATGAAAGAGGACATGTGGCCATATTCAAGAGCAATTACACCTTATATTGTTAACAATAACTTTACTTCAATTTTAGTTAAGCGCTCTAGCCTAGCAACCAAAACAGAGATTGTTCAAAATGATGAATATAAACTTCCAATCATAAATGAATTAGTTTTAACAGATAAGGATAGCTCTAAACATTCAATTGAAATTGTTAAAAATTCGCCTGAAAAATCTTCTATAATAACATTTAAAGGTTACGTTAATAAAGATGAAAATATCCAATTGCCTGTTTTAAAACCTGAAATTAATTTTATGGTTAAATTAAACAAAGCAATTGAAAAAAATGAAATAAGATATTTTGATGACATTTTAGTTAAAAAAGTTCCGCAAAACGCTAAAAGATTAGCCTCAGTTGGTCATTCAATTGAAGATGTTTCAAAAAACATTTTATATAATTCAGATAATTTTTCTTCTGAAATTGTTTTCAAAGTTGCAGCTTCAAAATATTATAACAAAACCGCAACTTTTGAAGATTCAATTAAAATGTTTAATGAAATTTATAAAGATGATATTTCTGAAGGCATAAGAATTTGTGATGCAAGCGGAGTTTCAAGAACAAATTTTGTTACAACAGAATTCAGCGTTAATGTTTTAGAAAAACTTTTTTCAAAAACAAAATTAAAAGATTTAATGGCAGAGCCAAATAACGGCACTCTTAAAGATAGAATGTTGTTTTTAGAAAACAATTTAAAAGCTAAAACAGGTACACTTTCTCAAATGTCAAGCATTTCAGGAATTGTTAACACAAAAAAAGGTAATGATATAATCTTTTCAATCATAGTTCAAAATTCACCTAAAAGAAAGGCGATTTTGAAAAACTTTGAAAATAATGTAATTACAATTCTTTATCGTAATTATTAACAAATATATCCTTTAATTGCTGATTTAGCAGCAGTATATGGGCTTGAAAGATAGATAAATCCATTTACATTACCCATTCTTCCTTGGAAGTTACGATTTTGAGTTGCAAGACAAACTTCGCCGTCCCCTAAAATACCGCCATGCACCCCAACACAGGGACCACAACCAGCTGGCAAGAAATTTGCACCTGCTTCAAGGAAAATTTCAAGTAAGCCCTCTTTAGCTGCTTGAATATAAACGTCTTTACTTGCTGGCGCTATAATTAAACGAACACCATCAGCCACTTTTTGACCCTTTAAAATATCCGCTACAACTCTTAAATCTTCAATTCTTCCATTAGTACAAGTACCGATAAAGACTTGATTTAATTTAACTTCATTTAATTCAGAGGCTTTTTTAACATTATCAACAGTGTGCGGGCAAGCAACCATTGGTTCAATTACACTTGCATCAATTTTTATTACTCTTTCATATTTGGCATCTTCGTCCATTTTTAATTCTTGGAATTTATCTTCTCGACCTCTTGAAGCTAAATATTCACGAGTTTTTTCATCTGTTTCAAAAAGTCCAGCCTTAGCACCAGCCTCAACTGCCATATTTGCAAGGGTAAATCTTTGTGACATATCCATATTTTTAATTGTTTCGCCACAAAATTCTAAAGCTCTATATGTTGCGCCATCAGCGCCAATTAGGCCGATTAAATATAGCATTAAATCTTTTGAAGTAACATTTTTTTGAAATTCACCGTTAACTTCAATTTTAAAAGATTTTGGAACCTTAAACCAAGTTTTTCCAAATGCCATTGAAACAGCAATATCAGTTGAACCCATACCGGTTGCAAAAGCACCAAGAGCGCCGGATGTACAAGTATGAGAATCAGCACCAACAAGAATTTCTAAAGGATTAACATATTCTTCAACTAATCTTTGGTGGCAAACTCCGCAGCCGATATCAGATAAAACTGCACCATATTCTTTTGCAAACTCACGAATTATATTATGCGCACAAGATAACTCTTTTCTAGGAGAGGGCGCAGCGTGGTCTATAAAAAGAATTGTTCTTTTAGGATTTTTAAGAGGTTTATTTAACTTTTTAAACTCTTTAATAGCAAGAGGCCCTGTGCCGTCTTGCGTTGCACAAACATCAACATTAGCTACAACAAGTTCATTAAATTGAACAGTATGATTACAATGTTTTGATAAGATTTTTTGCGCTAAAGTTAAACCCATTTTAAACCCTTTCTCTAATATATGAAAATATTATATTAAAAAGGAAAATGTTTCACAAGAGATTAAATAATTTCAACTATTAAGAGCATTATCGTTTAATTAAACGATAACAAACTACTTGTTTTTTAGGATAATAGAGCAATAAATTAGGAGTTTTATAACATTATGGATATAGCAGCACTTATCGGTACATTCCTTGGTATTGGCTTTATTTTAACCGGTCAAGCCCTAGAGGGTGGTAATATCGGGCAATTACTTCAAATCACAGCGGCATTCATTGTTATTGGTGGTACTGCTGGGGCAGTTTTTTTAAGTTTTCCAATTGAAGATTTTAAAACCGCAGCACACTGCGTTAACGTTGTATATTTTGGAAAACCTCCCGTTTTAGAAACTCTTATTTCTGAAATTGTGGGTTATGCTCAAAAAGCAAGAAAAGAGGGAGTAATTGTTCTTGAAAAAGAAGCAAAAAACGCATCTCATCCACTTTTAAAACTTGGTCTAGAAGCAGTTGCAGATGGTGCTGACCCGACATTAGTTCGAGATATGATGGAAACACAACTATCTCAACTAGAAGCAAAAATCAATGCAGGCGCAAAAGTTTTAGAATCAGCAGGTGGATATTCACCAACTCTTGGTATCATTGGTGCGGTTTTAGGCTTAATCCAAGTAATGCAAAACCTTTCAGACCCATCTAAACTTGGGGCAGGTATTGCCGTTGCATTCGTTGCAACAATTTATGGCTTGGTTGTAGCAAACCTTGTAACAATTCCTTATTCAACAAGGGCAAAAAGAAAATATGCTCATATTTTTACATCAATGGAATTAATGATAGAAGGGATTTTATCTATTCAAGCCGGAGAGTCACCTGCTTTAATTGAAAGAAAACTTGAATGTTACATCGTTGATAAAAAAGAGAAAAAAGAAGGTAAAGCATAGAAAATGGCAAAGAAAAAAGCCCCCGAAGAACACGAAAATCTTGAACGTTGGCTTGTTTCTTATGCCGACTTTATGACGCTATTGTTTGCAACTTTTGTTGTTTTATATGCTCTAGCGCAATCTGATGTTAATACTTTTAAAAACATTGAAGATGCGCTTAAAAAGGCTTTCAGTCAAAACATTTTCGATAATCAAGATAATATTTTAGATGGAAGTGAGTCCATTTTTGAGGGCGAACAAGGGGCGATGAACCCTTTAATGCTTGAATATATGAGCCAAAAATATGAACAAAGTTCTTATGAAGATATTAAAAATGAAATTGATAATTTAAAAGAAGATGGCATTAGTGCTGAAATTGATGACAGAGGACTTGTTATAAGATTATCTGAACAGGCTTTACAATTCAACTCTGGAACAGCAGATTTAACTCAAAAATCTTATGAAACCCTTAATATAATTGCAAAATTAATAAAAGAAAAATTTGCAATTCATTATATTGAAGTTGAAGGTCATACAGATTCAGACCCAACAAGCGCAAAGTTAAAATACCCCTCTAACTGGGAATTATCGGCTGCTCGTGCTTGTAGCGTTGTAAGATATTTAATCAAAGCACATAACTTTAACCCTAAAATCTTTATAGCGCAAGGTTTAGCAGATACTATTCCAATTGCAAGCAATACAACACCTCAAAACAAAGCAAAAAACAGACGTGTTGAAATCGTTATTTTGAAAAATAAACATAAAAATCTTTCTAAGAAAAATATGGAAGAAATTTTAAAAGAAGCAAAACTTTTAAGAAAAAAAGGAAACAAAGGAATTAATCAGCCATCTGAAGCAATTGAAGGCTTAGTTGGAAACGATAAAGAACTTCTAAAAAATGTAATTGATATGTCAGATAGAATTGAATCTGAAACAAAAAGATTAGATGAACTAAAAGACAATAATTACGTTTATGACGGTGAAAGACCTGAATTTATGGATGAAAAGAATGAATAAAAGAGATTATTTTGCAATATTTGGTGGTGGCGGCATTAGAGGACTTGCCTATTGCGGAGCATATAAAGCCTTACTTGAAAATAACATCAATTTAACAGGGTACGCCGGAAGCTCAATCGGCGCAGTTTTTGCAACTCTTTTAGCTTTAAAATATAATTACGATGAAATTTATGAAATTCTTTCAAACACAGGTTTTGAAATGTTCATCGACTTAAATTTAGATTTAAAAAAAGAAATTGCCGTTTCAAAAGGCAATATTTTTTACGATTGGATTAAAGAAAAAATCGAAAGAAAATTTTACCAAGAAAACTATAAAAAAGGGCAAAATGAACCTGTTACCTTTTTTGATATAAAAGAAAATTTGATTGTTTATTCTGTTAATTTAACAACGATGAAATTTATGGAATTTTCAAAAGAAAAAACTCCCGATTTTGAAGTAGCAAAAGCAGTTAGAGCAAGCGTTTCAATGCCAGGGCTATTCACACCTTTAGAATATGATAATAATCTTTTAGTTGATGGCGATTTATTAAAATCAACTCCTCTTTGGAGAGTTTCAAATTTCATCAAAAATCTTGATGAAAGAATAATTGAATTTCGTCTTGAAGATAATTCATCTGAAAAGAAAATAAATAATTCACTTGAATATTTAAACCGTGTTTATAACGCTATATCAGGCTTTGCAACAGATTACATTATTGATTTATATAAAGAAAAAGATAAATTTGATTATATTAAAATCAACACAAAAGATATTTCTGTTATTGATTTTTTAATTTCAAAAGAAAAGAAAAAAATGCTTTTTGAAACAGGGTATAATGAAACAAACAGCTATTTTAGGGAATTTTTCCCAAAAAAGAAAGATAAAATTAACGAAAAATATAAAAAACTTCTTAATCATCTTTTAAAATTTCAAGAATATTTTAATAAAAATAAATTAATTGATTGTTATTTAAATTTGTGTGAAACTTTCATTTTTCTTTGTGAAGAAAAGAAATATCTTGACCTTAAAATTTATGATTTAATTTCTGATTTTAAAAATAAATTCAGCGAAAATTATTACAATAAGAAATTTTTAATTTTCCAAAAATCTTTTTTAAAGAATAAAGAAGAATTATCTAAGGATTATTTAGAAATTTTAAGAGAAGTTGCGGGAAAAATTCAAATTTAACCTAAAAAAGCCAACCTCAAACCAAAACTTTAAAATAATATTAGCAATTAATTTTTGTTTATATTAAAATTAAAGTACAGATTTTGGTAGTATATAAGGAGGTCAAATGGCTCATATTGAACTTACTTCAGAAATTGAAGAAAAATGTTGCGTTGCACGTGGCGTAAAAGGTCAACCGGCTCCAATCCCTCAAGAAGGTCTTTGGACAAAATGTAAAGAAATCAAAGATATCAACGGTTTGACACACGGTTGTGGTTGTTGTGCACCACAACAAGGTACTTGTAAATTAACTCTTAATGTTAAAGAAGGCGTTATCCAAGAAGCACTTGTTGAAACAATCGGTTGCTCTGGTATGACACACTCTGCTGCTATGGCAGGTGAAATTCTTCCTGGTAAAAC
>OIYG01002577.1_pt1 | contig 11310 bp, 6 predicted proteins | sample 1587861 | NCBI WGS metagenome assembly OIYG01 (sample SAMN03283272) | human gut metagenome | biome: human-associated habitat; material: feces | host: Homo sapiens | place: Peru | collected 2012 | reverse complement strand
AAAGCATTTTTTCAATTGGTGAAGCGCTTAAGGATTTAATTAATTCGCTTGCTTCAGATGACATTTTATCTACAAGGTTTTGAGTGCTGAATTTACCGACGTTACCCATAACATTTACAATTGAAGATGGAATTCTTCCTAAAACTTTTAATTTTGCAACTTTTGAAATTAAGTTAAATCTTCCCTCAATATAAAGACTCATATTTTCGCCGATTGATTTAACATATTGAATTGTTGCGTTTGAATTTTTAATTTTAATAGTACCCTCAATTGTTTTAAAATAGCCTGTGTTTGTTCTTGTAATGGCTGAAATTGTTGAATTTAGGGTTAATTTTAGAAAACTTTGAGATAGAATATTTCCTGCTTGCAAAAGTTGTTCTAATTTTGCAAATTGAGATAATTCACCGTCATTAATGTTAAATTTAACATAGCCTTCAAAAGTTCTTAAAACATCATCAAATTCAAAACCTTGACAAGTTCCTGAAACAAAAGCGCTTAATTTTCCGCTTGCAGCAATTGAAATATCTTTTAATTTTGAAGATAAAAGCCTTACATTAATCTCTTTTAAAACAACATCAAGTTTTGTTTTCATTGTTTTTAGATTAATTGTAGCGTTTCCTTGAGCCTTTCCATTAAAAATATCTGCTCTAAATTTTGTTAAATCTAAAACATTATTTAATAAATTCCCCTCAAAACTAACAGAATTTAAAAGAAATTCTGAAACTTCAAGAGAATTTATATAACCTTTAATTTTTAAAATTTCAATAGGCAAGTTATTTGTTTTTGTTTGATTAAAATATTGTTCAATTGTATTAAAATCGATGTAATTAGATGAAAATTCAGCATAATTTACAACAATTTTATTTGATAAAATTTTAATTTCTGAAACTAAATCAAAATCAAATCCGAAAATTTTTCCATTTACGATGTTAATATATGCGCAAGATTTTTTTAAATTTAAAATTAAATCTTTCACTTTTAAATTAAATTTTTTATAAGTTAAATTTCTGATTTTTAAATTTCCATCTACAATAGGGGTGTTTATTGTGCCTTTAACAATGATATTACCCTCTACATCAAAAGAAATGTTATCAAAATAAGGACTTAAAATTGAAAGATTTTCTAAGATGTTAATTTTTAAATTATTAAATTCAGGCTTGTTATTTAATATGTTTAAAATTTCACCCTCTAATTTTAAAATTGGTTTATCAAAAGTTAAAATATCTAAATTTTTAATTAAAAGTTTATCATTTTCAAAAATTATTTTAGAAAAAAGTTTAAGAGAATTATAATTTTTAATTATCAAATATTTATTATTTTTATTTAAAATTGTTTCAAAATTAATCATAATTTTTTGATTTTTTGAAGATAAATTTTCAATTAATCCATCAAAAAATATTTCAAAACCATTCAAATTTCCTTTTGTTTTTTCAATTTTTACAGTTTTAAAATCTGAAATATTTAAAATCATTTTTTGATTTATGAAGTTAATATCTTTATTTTTTAAAGTTGTTTTATTAAGTTCAAGTTTAATGTTATCTAGGTTTAAATTATTAGGATTAATTAAAGGGTTAATTTTTTCAACAAAAATATCAGCTTTTAATGGAATTAAATTAATTTTCAAGTCTTTAATATAAGAAGTTGAATTAATGATTGGTTTTTTAAGTTCACCTGTAATTTTAGTATCAATTTTTAATAAACCATTTTTAATTTCAAAATCTTTATTATTTAAAAAGTTTAAATTTATATTCAAAATTGGAGTTTTTTGAAGCAAAATAAGCAATTTATCAAGGTTTATCGGGTCAGAATTCAATTTTAAATTAAGCTTTTTATCAATTGTTCCATTTAGGAAAAATTTAGAATTGTTAAAAAGAAAAGATGAGTTTAAAATGTTAATTTTATTATTCATAAAATTAACGTCAGAATTGATTGAATTGATTATTATATTTAATTTTTTATTAGATAAAACCGCATCTTCAATTTTTAAAAAGCCTTGAGAAGTTATATTTTTAAAATCACTTTTTAAAGTTAAATCTGCATGAGCTTTACCTTTTAAGGTTATATCTTGTGCTATATTTTTAAAATTGAAAATTTTAGAAAAAGTATTTAAAACAAAATTAAAATCTTCAAGATTAATTTCATTTGATTTAACGCTAAGCGCTATCGATTTATTTTTTGAAATATCAACTAAGGCTTTTAATTTTATAAATTGATTTTTAATTAAATAAAAATCGCAATCGGCGGTTATTTTTTGTCCTTTAAAAATCAAAGTTGCATTATTTTTAGGTAATTTAATCCCCTCATAATTAAAAGTGTAATCTAAAAGTGCAGCTTCACCGTTTAAATTAAGTTTATCATTTTGAGGAATGATTTTTAAATCAATATTACTTTTAGCATAAAAATTAAACTTATCAGCATAGATAAAAGGGTTTTGATTATATTTTTTAATTGTATCTTTAAACTTTGAAAGCGCACTTTCTTTTGTTTTAAAATCTAATTTTAAATTAAAATCAAGATTTTTTTGAGAAGATTTTATATAACCACTAGTTAAAATTTTATATGAATTAAAGTTATTTAAGTCTTTTGGCTTTTTAGAAAACTTAATTTTTGAAGTAATAACATAGAAATTTTTATTTATGTTTTCATCATAAAGTTTAATTTGAGATTTATTTATTAAAACATTTAAACTTCTTAATTTAAAATCAGTTTTATTTTTATTTTCAAAAAGATTTAAAAAACCATTATCAATACATAAATATGTTTTATTTTTTGTGAATTTTGTTTGAACAATTGCTTCATCAATGCTGATTTTATTTAAATCAATGTATTTAAAAAATAAAGTTAATAAATTAAGGTCGATTTTTGGCTTTGTTAAGGTGATAAAGTTTGTTTTATCCGGATTATTTAATTTTAATTTATCTGCTTTTATATAAACATCAAACTTATAGCCCGATTTAATCTTTAAATTTTCAAAATCAAGAGAAAATTTTGTTTCATTTAAAACATAATCATTAATGAAATTTTCAATTGTTGTTTCTTTAAGATATTTTGGAATTAAAAACACAAAACCTAAATATATTGCAATTAAAATAAAACCAAAAAATAAAACAATGTTTTTAAAACATTTTAATATATTTAAAAATGCAAAATCAGGAGTTATTAAAAAACTCCCGATATTTTTAATTTTATTTGATAATCTTTTTAAAATACTTCGCTTTTTATAATATATCATTTAATTTTACTAAATTTCAACGATTGATATGCTTTCAACTCCGGCACTTCTGGCGTTATCCATTAATCGAACAACTGTTTCATGATTAGAATTTCCATCTGCTTTTATTAATAAGCCATCAGGATTTGTTTTAGAAAGTTCTTTTATTGTTGAAAGCAAGCTATTTTCTTCAACTTCTGTATCATTTAAAATATAACGATTATCAGGCGTTACTTCGGCAGTAATGATTTTTGTTTCTTTATTAACAGTATTTTCTTCGACAAATTCAGGAACCGCAAGGGATAAACCTTGTTGGTCTAAAATTGGCGCTATAACCATCATTATGATTAAAAGTACAAGAAAAATATCTGTTAGAGGTGTGATATTAATTTCATTAAAAGTTTGTCTTTTCATTAACCTTGAACCTCATTTTCAAAATCATTTTCACTTGGGATATTAACATTTGAATTTTCTTCTAAATCCCTTTGTTGTTTTTTGCTTAGCGGTTCGCCTGCTACAACAAGTTTTGTATAGCCTGCGTTTTGAGCCGCTTGCATTACTTTCATAATTTCAGAACTTTTTGTTTCTTTATCAGCTTTTACGACAACTTCTTTTGTTTGTGTATTTGAAATTAAATCAGATAAATATGTTTCAAGATTGTCAGGGTTAACGCTTGTTTCACCAACATAAAAAGCGCCGTCTTTTGTAATTGAAACAACCGCTTCTTTTTGTTCAACAGAAAGCCCTGAGTTTATTTCAGGCATTTTTATATCACCATTAACAGATTGAAAGCTTGGCGCTATAACCATCATAATGATTAAAAGTACAAGAAAAATATCCGTTAGAGGTGTGATATTAATTTCGTTAAAAGTTTGTCTTGTGCCATCTTCTTGTTTTTGTGAAGAAAAGTTCATCTTAAATCCTTTTTATCAATTATAGAGCAATTGAGTTATTTTTATCCACTGCAACTTCTTCATCTGAATCAATAAAACTTAAGAATACAAGTTTAATTAATTTAAAATCAGATTCAAAACGTGCAACAACTGTTTGAAAATAGTTGAATAATACAACCGCAACAATCGCAACGCCTAAACCAAGAGCTGTTGCAATAAGAGCAGATGCAATACCTGAAGCAACTTCTGCTGATTGATTACCTTTTGTTGCTAAGTCTTGGAAAGTATAAAGAATTCTAACAACTGTACCAAACAAACCTAAAAACGGAGCAACACCGCCGATTGTACCCAAAATTGTTAAGTGTCTTTCAAGTTTTCTTGTAGCTAAAGATGAAGAAATATCATAAGCTCTTGAAAAACCTGCTTTTTGTTCAGTGTAAATTCTTAAAGCTTCATCAACCATTTCAGAAATAATTCCGCCCAATTGAACGCTTGCTCTTTGAGCTGAACCAATATTATTCTTTACAAGAGCTTTTTGCAAAGATGGAATGAATTCGGAAATATTTCTTTCATTTTTCTTGTAATAAACCATTCTGTTGATTGCTACATATACAACCAAAATTGAACATACAAAAATAGGTGTTAAAACTGCCCAATCTTGCACTATTGCTGTTAACATTAAATCCATATTTATCCCCTTTTTATCTTTATTACCTTTTTACTACTTATTTTACTACACTGTTTAATACGTTATAATCGAACGTAAATTCAATTGGAACAGATTGTCCTTTAAATTCGGGCGGAAGCGGTCTAAATGGCGCAGTTAATTCAATAGCGCTCATTGCTGCCCTATCAGCCAAAGGAACTCCTGAAGACTTTGATACTCTGTGTGATAATAATCTTCCATCCCTGCTTATAGTAAACGTTATAACGACACGTTTAGATGTATCACCTTTTGGAGGTGACCAATTACGTTTAATTCTTTGTTCTAAATCTCTCATATATGGACCCCAGTTTGGTTGGCGCAAAGCGTCAATCCCTGGTGCTCCGTTAGGATTTCCGGGGCTTGGGTTTCCATAAGAGCCGCCTGAAGAAGAACCTCTTGAAGCATAAGAGCCTGTTCCTGATGACCTTCCACGAGATGAACCACCGCCATAAGAACCGCTGCCTTTAGAAGCAGAGAACTTAGGAGAAGGGTTTCCCACTCCGCCGCCTGATGCTGAGCTTGCGCCCGTTCCGCTTGTTTGAGGTCTGTACGTTGTTCCAACAGGACCTTTTGATGGAGGAACAGCTATTTTAAACGGACTTGTTGGCGCTTTAGCTATTTTTGGAGCAGAAGGAGCCAATTTTGTCGGATTAATTGTTGGTTTAACGTTTGGAACCTTAGCCCCCGGAGCTTGAACAGGTGCAGGTTTTTTAGGCGCTGCAGCTGTTACCTTTGGCTGAGTTGGTTGAACCTTTCGAGGTTTGGCCGCAGGCGTTGGAGCTTTTGGTTGAGTTAATTGTTTAAATATATTTTTTACAGGTGCTTGTTTTGGAACACTTGCAACTTTTTTATGCTGAGGTGAAGGTTTAGGGCTAGGCATAGAAATTGCTCTTTTTGGGTCATGTTTTCCGCCGGCTCTTGAATCTCTATCAGAACGAATTCTTGTTTTTTTATTTATTGGTGGTTTGGATTCGTCTTGAACAAGCTTAAATTCTATGTCTTGTTGTATATTTGGTTTAGGCATAAGCGGAAATAAAGCTTTTTGAACCGTTCCTAAAACCAAAAAAGCAATAATCAAAACAACATGCACACCACATGACATCCCTAAGCCTTTGATAGGTGGAATTTCATCCAGTGTATTAAAGAAATTCGGCAATTTCTTTGAGCATTTTGTTTCTTCTTCTAATAACGAATCTTGAATTTCAAATCTATTTCTAATCTGTGCCATATTTTTTATTTTCTAGAGCTATTAATGCCCGACTTTCTTTTTATTGCGCCCCAAGGGTTATCGGCTGGTTGAAGTATAAATTAATTTCGCTGTTGGCAGGAATTATTATATCTTCCCCTTTTGATATTGCGTTTTTTGCAACTCCAAGTCCAGCACCGAGCGCTGTTCCATAGATTGCACCTTTTCCAACCGAACCGCCTGCCATAGCGCCAAGAGCAGTGCCTAATACAGCGCCTGAAGTAGCTCCGATTGCTGTATTTTTAGCATAATCTATAGCAGAATCTTTGGTTGTTGAACCTTTTAATACTCCCGTATTGTCGCTTGTTGCAACAACTGCGCTGATTGGAATATTATTACCGTATGGAGTAGTTATAGTTGTAAATTTCAACATCATTTTAGCATTTCTATCGCCATAACCTGCCTTTTGATTTTGCACTATAATGCCCGAAATTGTACTACCCGATGGGGCAATTAAGGTATTATTATATTTAAAATCAGAAGTCAATAAAGCACTAACGCTATCGCCAATTATTGCGCTATTAGAGTTCAATCCTTGCGTCAAAACGGCGCTACAAGTAATACCTGCCGGAACATGTAAAACATAACCCGATAAAGATGAAGAATTGGTATTATTTATTACATTATAATTTGGCGCAGCAAAAGCTGAAAACGAAAAAGTTAATGCAGTAGCTAAAAAATAAGATAATATTTTTCTCATATAACTCCCCAATTTCTTTTTTTAACATTTTAGCACAATTAAAAAAATTTGCGCAATTACTTAACAATTATATAAAATAATTTTCAACCAATTGGATGAAAAGCCCGTCACGAGGGGTTACTTTAACGTGTGTACCTTGTTCATATTCTCCGCTTGGAACATATTGCAAAGTTCCGCCCCAAGGGCAGCCATAGACACGTCTTGGGTGTATTATTTGATTATATGAAGCAGGATTTGTTAAATTTCCGCCAAGAACTTCGCCTGATGGAAAGATGATTTTGCCCAAAAATTGTCTTTTTTCGCCGTCCTTTTTAATAATATCCGTTATTTCTATCTTCATTGCGGCATTTACGCCCACGATAGGCATTTTTAAAAGACTGACATGCCCAAGAAAAATATCTCCCTCTTCAATAGCCTTTTTTTCTAATAGCCAAACGTCACTTTGTGCAATAAAATATACTTTAGAACCCTCCTCAAGCGATTCGGTTGAAAGGGTAACTTTAGGATATACATTGATTAAAGCCCCTTTTTGAAGATAAGGTTCGTAAGCAAAAGATGAAATATTTGTTACAAAAAATATTAATATTAAAAGTATCAAATTTCTTAGCATATTAATAATATTACGGATTTTTGGATATTTTTCAACAATTACATATATGAATTTTTAGCCCAAAAAAATATTTGACTATATAATAAGGTGAAAATGGGAAAATTTAGTAAAAAAATCAATATAATTATAATTTGCATAGTTTTTTGCCTGATATTGGGAATATTTGGGGCAAGAAAGCTTTTAAGCTATGATTTTATTGAAAAAACTTTTTTAAATGTTACCAATTTAAACCTTGAATTGATTAACCCAAAAACGACAATTGGCTTGAATTTAGGCATTAAATTTAAAGCAGATAAAATTAATATATATAATAAAGAAAAAACTCAAAATTTTGCTTCGATAGACAGTGTTGATACGTATTTTAGACCGATTGGCTTGTTGTTCAATAAAGTTAATATCAAAAAAGCGAATTTTAAGGATATAATCATTAATTTAAGCTTGAAAAACGGCGAACTGGATATAATTTCAGCCCTAAATAAGGATTTTTTAAATTCAATTAAAAAAACAAAACCAATTTATAATTTATTGAATTTTAAAGCCGAAAAATTAACTTTAAATTATACTGATAAGGCTTTTAAAACAAGCGTTGAGCTTGATAATACAAAATTAAATATTTCAAAATCAAAACACCAATTTAATTTCTTAACAAATGGAAAAATAGATACTTCAATCAACAAAAACCTTGAAAAAGCAACTATAGCCGTTGATATAGCTTCTAAGTATCCTTTTGAAAAAAATAAAAAAGAAGATTTGAAAACCAATGTTGAAATTAAAAATATTAATCTTTTAACCTTTAATGAGCTTGTTCAAAACTACATTTCAAAAGATATAAAAGAGTTTCGAGGAAATGTTGATTTATATTTAAAAACGCAAGACGAAAATCAAAAAGGAACGATAAATATTTTTAATCATAAAATTATTTTAAAAGATGATAAAATAATTGTTCCATACAAAGAAAAGATAAGCATTTCAAGCCTTTTCAATATTAATAAAGATAGCTTATTTTTAAAAGATTTAACTTTAAAATCCAATGAATTAAATGTAAAAATCAATGGAAAAGTTGATAAATTATCGTCAAAGAGCCCTAAAATTAACCTTTTAGCAGATATTAAAAATACTCAGCTAAATCATTTTGTATACTATTTTCCTGACAATCTGATTTTTTATAGACCCCAAGGAATTCCAACTCTTAAAAACTCCAATTTTTATGGGGTTATAGACGGAAATATGGAGATAAAAAACGAGCCTGTTGATGCAAAAGGAAACATCAAAGTTTCAAATGTTCATATCCCGAAAGTTGAAAAGCCATACAAGCAAAACGACGTTTATATCACGCTTTTAGGCGATAGGATGAGAGTCTATTCAAAAGTTTATACTCCCCAAAATGAATATGTAATAATTGATGGTATTTCAATTCTTGATACATCTATGCAAGGCAGTTATAACGTGTCTTCCAGTAAAAATATTGATTTAGTTTTTGCAAAAAAATATCTTATTCCAATTCAGCAAATAATCGGCTTTAATATAGGTCCTGTGCCGAATATGGAGATAACGGGCATTGGAAATATTAATATTAAAACAAAAGGTTCACTTTTTGACCCACAGGTTTTTGGAGAATTTAGCGCAAATAACGCAACAGCTTCAATTAAAAATATTAATACAACCCTTACAAAGGGCTACTGCAAGCTTGTTTTCGACAATAGAACAGTTCGCTTAAAAGATGTTCGAGGAAAAATTAATAATGCGGATTTTACTCTAAAAGGAAGCGGCAACACAAAAGGGGAGCTGAAATTAGAAGCGTTAATCGGCAACATTCCTTTAAATAATTTGCTTGAAATTTTTAACGAAACAATAATAACTAAAGAATTTTCAAAAATCACAAAAAACATCTCGGCAACAAGCGGAAAAGCAGATGTAGACTTGATTTTAGAGGGTGTTGTTCCGAATAATAATTATGAAGACAGTGAATTTTTTAAATACTTAAATCCAAGCGGAAAATTAACTCTTAAAAACAACAAAATCGCTTTAAAAAACCAAATAAAAGCCGAAAAAATTAGAGGAACTATCGATTTTGGAAAAGAGCAAAAAGCAATAATAGAAAGCTTTTTGGGCGGTTCAAAATTTAATATTATTTTCAACAGCAAAACTCCGATAGAAAAAATCCTGAAAGATAGAAATATTGTTTTTGACACCAACATTGTTTCGGCAAAATTCAATTCAGTTGATATTTATAACCAAATCAAAAATTTGGCGCCATTTAGCAAATATTTAAGACAAATCAATGTAAATGAGGATTATATAAGGTTTTTTGCTAAAACTAATCTTAATATAGCAGCAAAATTAAATATAGATAATTATAATATCCAAAATCCAACAATTCACGGCTATTTGACAGGGCTAAACGATAAAAATAGCGCTTTTGTATTCAATGGCGGAAACGTTAAATTTAACGGCAAAAAAGCGATTTTAGATAAGATTAATATAAGCTTGCCTTATGGGGATGTTAAAATCAATGGGGATATCAATAATCCTGTTTCAGCAGAGCCAAACTTCAATGTCAGGGCGCTTTTAGAAGATATTAACCTATCAAAATTAAACACATTTTTCCCAAAAATAAAATTCAAACAAAGCTATCTGAAAAATGGCGAAATTATTTTGAAAAACCATGACATAAAATTCAATAATATCAACATTTCCTACGAAGAAATGCCGTTATTTGTTAATGCGCAAATCAAAAATATCTTTAAAAATACTTCAATTCAAACGAATTTTTCAACAATAATAAATGAAAACACGACCGATAGCCTGATTAATCCATATCTTGTTTCACCTTTAAAAATCAAAGGCGAAATCCCTATTAAAGGCTTCATCAAGGGGACAAACGAAAATTACACAGTTTCATTTAAAACAAAAATTCCAAAAAATTCAGATATTTCATTTATGGGCGCAAACGTCGGAGATGTTAACTACAACAGAGAATTGAACGGAAATATTGAAGTAGCCAAAGATGTTGCAAAAATCAACGAGCTAAAATTAATTAAATTTATCACAAATCAAAATAACAAGACAAATCCTTTAACTATGCTTAAAATCGACGGAAAAATTAAGCAAATCAAGGAAGATATTTTTTATGATAATTTAAGAATAGCAACATCTTCGCCCATGAATGTTCGGATGTTGAATTTGATATTTAAAAAATCTTTGCTTAAAAAAGGTGTTTTTGATTGCAATATTGCACTAAACGGCAATTCAAAAGCCCCAAAAATCATAGGTAAAGCCTATTTTAGCGATTTGGATATCCCATTATACAGCACAAAAGTCGATTCCATCGATTTTGATATGTCGAAAAACATAATTTCAGGCAAAATCATTGCAAAAAGCAAAGATAATGATGTTGATATCGCTTTTAGAGCGCCAAATAACCTCGTTGCGCCGTTTACGATAGACGAATTAAATATTGAATCAAATAAACTAAACATTAATTCTCTCTTAAATTCTTTAATTCAACAAGCTCCAAAAAGCGATATAGCTCTAAAACAAGATGTTATTATAAAACCGCAAGATATAATAATTTCAAAAGGTTCGGTTGATTTAAAAGAAATTCAATACGACAAAATCGAAGCTAAAAATCTAAAAAGTCATTTTAATTTTAAGGATAATGTTTTAACTCTTGAAAATATGATTTTTGACATTGCTCAAGGAAAAATCACAGCAAGCGGAAAATATAACCTTTCTTCAACAAAATTAAACCTAAAAGCCGCAATAGAAGAGTGTAATTCCAATTTATTGGTTTATCAATTCTTACATCTTTCCGATCAAATTTTTGGAAAAATGAACGGAAATATTGAGCTTACGGGTTCAAATTTGAATACTCCACAAAATATTAAAAACATCAATTCTAAAATAACTTTTTCAATTGAAAACGGAAAAATGACTAAGCTTGG
>OIYG01002576.1_pt1 | contig 11313 bp, 8 predicted proteins | sample 1587861 | NCBI WGS metagenome assembly OIYG01 (sample SAMN03283272) | human gut metagenome | biome: human-associated habitat; material: feces | host: Homo sapiens | place: Peru | collected 2012 | reverse complement strand
CACCGGCAAAGAAGCCGACTACACCGCCGCTGTTCGGCAGCGTGGTAGCCATCTCTGCAAGTGCCTTACCGGCAGTCGCAGCTTTGGAAACAAGGTCGGCGTCCATTCCGCTGATAGCGTTACTGAACTCCGCCATGCTTTCTCCGAACGGAACGAGTTCATCAGCAAAGTCCGAAATAGAAGAACTTCCAGTGAACCAAGACGCAATACCCTGCACGAGCTCAGCCTTCGTCAGCAGCAATATTGCATCTGTCAATGCCTGCACACCGCTGAACATCGCCGGAGAGATACTGCTCGCACCGTCGATAAACGGCTGAACATTCGTCATGAATGCCGCAAGATCGCTGCCGATCTGCGGGAACTGGCTGGAAATGCCGCTCATGAATCCGCCAACGATACCTCCGACAAACCCACCGATCGCGGTACCGATCTGCTCCAACAGTTTTCCGCCCTCGCCGATCAGCCAGGAAAGGCCCGGAATCTGCGCAAGGGCACCGACAGCAGCAAGAACGATTGCCAGCTCAGCAATAAGAGCACCCATGCCGAGCACACCTATCATAGCGCTTGGGATCAATGCAGCTACCGCACCCAATGCGACCATAATGCCGGACAGCAGACCGATGCCGGCGATGGTTTTCACCAATACGCTTGTATCAAGTCCTGCCAGAGCATCAATGATGCCGGAGAAGAATGCCGCGATCACATTGACTGCCGCCTGAATGAGTTCGGGCAGCCGATCTGCAATGCCGTTCAGCAGGTTGATCAGGAACAGCATAATAGAGTCAACGATTTCCGGAGTATAGTTTGCAAGAGAGGCGAGCACGCCGGACAGCAGTGCCAATGCACCGTCAGCGATTGCAGGGACGCACTCAACCAGCACATCAACCAGCGTGAGAATGACCGCCTTGACGGCCTCGCCGATCGCGGGAGCCCCCTGAGCGATCACGCCGCAGAACGCTATAATAGCCTCACCGAGCTTTTCGGCAACAGCGGGGATCAACGCGGCAATCCCTGTGATTATCGTGCTGAGTCCTGCCACAATAACGGTCACGCCTGCGCCGAGAGAAGTAGCCAAGGCGGTGATGCCGACTGCAATAGCCGACAGTCCGGCACCGGCCGCAAGTAAACCTGCTCCGATAGCTGCGGTACCGACGCCGATCAACGCAAACGCCCCGGCAAGTGCCAGGATCGTCGGAACAAGAGGAGTCAGTACAAGACCAGCCACACCAATCACGGTGAATGCACCGGCAATCGTCACAAGCCCCTTGGCAATACTCTCCCAACTCATCGAACCAAGAGCAAGCAGCACCGGAGTCAGAACAGCCAATGCGCCAGCCGCCACCAGCATGGCAGCAGAGCCAGGCAATGTACCATTCATCACATTCAGACCGATGGCAAGCTCTGCAAGAGCGCCGCCCATTGTGACGAGCCCCTTTGCAATCTCTTCCCAGGTCATACCGCCCATCTTTCCAAGGGCGTTTGCCACGATCTCAAGTGCTGCACCGACAGCGATCAGACCAACGCCAACGCTTATCGTATTCTTAGGCATCACCTTCATAGCGATAGCAACTTCGGCCAATGCGCCGCCCATAGCGACAAGCCCCTTGATGATCTGGTTCCAGTCAAGGTTTCCGAAGTCGCCCATCGCGGAAGCAAAGATTTTCATAGCGGCGCCAATCCCGATCATCGCGAGCCCGGTGGACACCAGACCCTTTGCATCGCCAGTCAACTTGGTAAAGACTGTGATCTCCGCCAAAAGAATACCGATGGAGCCAAGCCCTTTCACAAGCTGCCCGAAGTCGAGATTACCGAGATCCTTGCAGGCAGATGCCAGGATTTTGATTGCCGAGGCAAGTACGACGATTCCCGCCGCTGTTGTCAAAGACTTTCCACTGAACTTTGCTGTGTTCATAAAGAGCGAGACTTCCGCCAGCAACATACCGACACCGGTCAACCCTTTTGCAAGTCCATTCCATTCAAGCGTTGCAAGGTCTGTGCAGACCGATGCAAGGATCTTGATGGAGGCCGCAAAGAGAACCATCTGTGTCGCGCCCTTCATCGAAGAGCCGCCGCTCATGTTGAGCAGCTTCACCGCACCGACCATCGCAGCCATCAAGGCTGTCACACCGGCAACACCTTTTGCAAGCTGTCCGCCATCCAAGTCACCGATCTTCTTCAGAGCTGATGCAAGAATCAGGATAGATGTCGACATGGCGAGCATCACCGTCGAACTCTTCACCGCACCTTTAACATCTCCGCTGATTTTAGTAAAGGCCGACATGGATGCCATCAATTCGGCAAAGAGAACCGTAATAGCTCCCAGTGACGCAGATAACTTCTCGCTATCAATAAGAGAAATCGCGACGATGGATGCGGCCAAAATCGCAATAGCGCTTGCTATTTTCAGCAAAGTTCCGGCTTTTAACTGCGTCTGATATGCCTCAAAGCATCCACGAACCCCATCCAGAATTCCCTTCACATTATCAAGAAGACCTCCGACCTCGTCAAAGGGCTTCGTCAAACTATTGGTGAATTTGGTTATGGCAATCGCAATACCGCCGATAGAAATTCCGTTCAGTAGGTCGATGAGTCCGCTAAAATCAGCGTTACTCACCGCGGTTACGATCTTATTGATACCATTTCCGACCACATCAAAAATACCCCCGCCAATTTTCTTAGCGGCGATGGATAGTGCTTGAATCAATGCTGCGAATTTCGACACATCGGTATTTCCGCCGATCTTAGAAAACGCATCGGAGATGCCATCTTTCAGCCCAACAATAGCGTCTTTGACCTGACCGGCACGCTCTTTCAGCTTCTCCAGGATCGTGTGCAGGAGTTCCAGTCCAGGAACCTGAATCTTCTCTTTGGCAGTACCAAAAAGTTCTTTCAGAGACTCCTTTGCTTCATCCAGCGTCGGCAGGCCAAGGTATTCGCGAACGGACTCGGCGAAATTCTTGATGGCCGTGACAGCACCACTCACAAAGTCAGAGATCTTCTCAATGCCTTTGCCAAAGGTGTCGTTCTTCTTGATCGCTTCGTCAAGCTTGACGAGCCATTCTCCAATAGAGCCGGTCACACCGAGAACGCCACCGCCCAAGCCAGTCACTTTCCCCAGAAGAGAACCGACCGGTCCCAGAATTGCGCCGATCGCCTGTTTGCAAATATCAAGAATGGCGAATAGCCCCTTAAAGGTGTTCTTCAGGTTTTCAGAAGCAGTGTCACTAAGCGTCAGCTTTTCTGTGAACTTCAGCAGTCCTTCCGTCAGATTATGAAGCTGTTCCGCAGTAGTTGTCGGAAAAATATCACGAAAGGCTTCTGTGATCGGCTTGATAACTGTTCCGATCCCCTTAAGCGTGTTCTTGAGAGACTCGATCAGCTCGGTTCTGCCGCCAAGGTCTTTCCATCCCTGAAGTACCGAATTACGAGCATCAGACTGCCTATCAATAAATCCGCCGATCACCTGGCTAAGACCAGTCCACAATTCCTTGGCTTCTTCAAAGTCACCAAAGAGGATCTCCCATGTGTTGGCCCAACCGGAGCCCGCAGCTTCCTTTAAGGTGTCCATCAACTGTGAGAATGTCTTAACATCCTGTGCAGCCGCGAATGCCTTCTTGCCGATGTCGGTCGTTTCATCGGCATAATTACGAAGCGTGCCGACAAGAGCTTCCGTCGTCATCCACTGATCCTGCAAAGAATCGTTAAAGTTATGTGTGGCGTCGATGACATTTCCCTTGACGGTCTTATACATTCCGTCTGCGGTTTTCGTCAAAGTTCCGCACGCAACAGCCGACTCCAAAAGCTGTGTCTTGAATTCCACCGTTGCCATGTTCGCGTTTTCAATGGATTTCCAGTCGATCAGCTTGACATATCCTGCGGACAAGGCCTGCGCAAAGTTATACATCGCACGGGACGCCTCATTTGCATTGGCGCCGGAAACGGCGGCCACATTCGATACACCCTGAATAGCCATGACTGCGTCTTTCAATCCAACACCGGCGTTGGTAAACTTACCGATATTAGAGGTCATGTCCTGGAATGAGTAAATCGTTCTGTCGGAATAGGTGTTTAACTCCTGAAGATATTTGTTGACCTCCTCCAAGGAAGCACCGGTACTCATCATGATCGTCTGAATAGAGCCCATCTTAAGCTCGTATTCGTCAAAGCCCTGCTTGACAGGTTCCAGCGTAAAGGATTCGATCATCCGTTTTCCAGTATTGATGACCGAGTTGGTGATGTTGGAAAGGGCGGTCACCGCCATGACTTCGAGCGCCGAGAATTTCATCCGAACAGTCTCGACGGAATTGCTAAGGGTCGAAAGGTCGCACTTTTTAGCTGCGTCGCCAAGGCCCTTCAGACCTTTAGCCGCACCGTCCAGATCCAAACCCTCTTTGAGTTTGTCGAGCGTGGATAAACTTGTCTTCACACCCGCCTCGAATTGACGGTTGTCGAATCGCATTTCAACAACTCTCTCGTCAATCGTTGTGCTCATGTCTTCGTGACCTCCTTCCATGCGTCATTTGCGATTTTATCAAAAATAGGCCGGATAGCAGGATTGATGTAATCGCGTCCCGCTACCCAGCCGCCGGTTCCAGTCCCATGTCCATACTGCAAAATGATGGCGATGGAAACTCCATTTTGAATATTTGAATTGTGAAACGAGATGCTAACAGAACCTTTCTTGTTCGTGATCTCGTAATACCACGATTGCGCTGTTTCTCCGGAGTCAACAGGCGTTGCAGACGCAAGAGCGGCCACTCCGGCTCGGCCATACTGATCGAGGTCTCCGAGATGCACCGTTTCTTTGGCTCTCTCCAAAAACCTCGTCAGCTTGGAGAAGTCGCCCTTTTGTCTGAACGTGATCATGTTTTCCTCCAAATTGCACTTGTTTACTTCTTCAAATACTGAGAACTGCAAAATCCAGTGTATGTGACACCCTTGTAAGTGACCTGAACATAAAGCCACTTTATATTGCCGACAAGCGTGTAGTACCCATAGTTTGCAACTTTTGTACCTTTGGGAAGTACGGCGAGACTGGCCTTACCGGTTCCCGCACCATTACGGATATGCAGCCCAACATTCGCCGTGACAACATAAGTACCGGCCAAAGTCTTATTGAAAGATCTCGCTGCCTCGGCTGCCTTTTTAGCACTTGCGGGCTTGCTTGCTGAGCCATTACTCGGCGGTGTCGTCGTGTTGGAACCTGCCGAACTCGCTTTGGCAGAATACTTGGGGAGGCAATAGCCTCGAATGTATTTGCCATTCACCCGCAAGGTTCTATACCCAACGGCATCACTCATATTTCCTTCGATGACCTTGATGGAATTTCCGGAAACACTCACCACAATACCGACATGATCAGCGGCACCGGTATTATCACCAACGCCGTTATCTTGCCAGTCGTACATAACAACATCGCCCGGAGAGGGAACATAGGCATCATTCTCTTCCCAACGACCGATCTTCTTATAAAGATTGATCATTGCTCCGCATCCGCATTCGGTCGGTGCGATCTCTGTCAGGCCGGCTTCAATAAACACGGCGCTCACAAAAGTTGCGCACCATGCGTCTGTGTATTTCACGGGATAGCCTCGTGCAAGCGGTTTGTGACTGTTATAGAGGTCGATGATTTTTCTATGCGAGCCATTGCTTTCCTTGCATCCGAAATACTTCTCTGCAATCGAGACTACTTTGGCTCTCAGTTCTTTTTCTGTCATGGTATTACCCCCTTGTATTCCACTGCTTCCGTCGGGCAGCGTTCAGCGCTTTATACTGCGCGGCAACCTCCGCTCTCGAAAGCTTCTGAGGCGGCGACCCCTCCACATTACACACATTGATAAGGGTCAGCAGTCGGTTCAGATGCCATTTCTGGCACTCAAACGGGATACCGTAGGAGATCATCCAATAATAAATGACCTCTGCCGTGACGATTTTACGGCTTCCACCCTTTTTCTTTGCATTGGAGATGGTCGTAGCGGTCATCGGAGCGTCAATGTACTCCGTGACCGTCTTCAAATTCGATGGAGTGATCGCTTTATACACATTCGGGTCGACATTCTGTGTCAGCGTCATACACCGGATGTAGTCGATCGTCTCTTCTATGGTCATCGCCTTGCGGGACAAGTAAGGCTTGTGCCATTTGGCTTCCCATTTTGAAAGAGAGACCAGCGAATGCTCCAGTTGGAGCGTCTGCTCCTTGGTGTTGATAAAGTTTCCGACTCCGTCAAACAATTCGGTAGCCGGCACTGTGATCTTCAGCATCGCCGGTCCTCATTATCATCAGGTTTCAGGAACGGTCTGCGCTTCGGCACTCTGATCGGCCGGGGCTGCCTTTTCCGTCTTGGGAGGAACGATGCCGTTGACGAATTCGCTTGCGGCCTTAGCGTCAGTCGCCAGCTCCATGAACAGGTTGCTGTACGCCTCGGTCTGAGCGAAAGCGTCGCGAACCTCCTGGTTCTTGATAAAGCGGCGGCCGTCCGGAGACTTCTCACCGTAAGCGCGCAGAATGATGTCCTTGAAAGTCTCGATGATGACCTTGCCGTTCTGCGCGGCAACGATGCGGTTAATCATTTCGACAAGACCTCCCTCAACAGAGACCTCCAGTTCAGTCACCTCAGCCTGCGTCAGGTTGAAGTAAAAATCCTCCTTGCGAGTGGTACCGTTGTAGTCGGTATAAGCGATAGTTTTCTTAAGCATGATGCTTTCTCCTTTCAAAAATTAAAGAAAGCGGAGCCCTCGGTGAAGAGAGCCCCGCTTTAGAAGTTCTTGTGCCGTGGATCAGCCGGCAGCCTTCAGCAGCTCAATGACCTTCTCGGGCATCGGGAGAGTGGGCTCGGTGGCCTGGTCGCCGTCGGTGCCGTATAGCATCTCCTCCAGCTTCGCGAGCTTAGCCTTGTCGGTCTTGGTGGAGTCGATGACCAGATGCGCGGTCGGCTTGAAATTGGGAACATCCACAGGCGTGGTGCTGATCTCCCAGCTCATGGTAGCAGCCTCGGGGCTGTCGTTCACGGTCTGGTTGTTCTTCTCAGAGGGAGAAGCCTGCGCACCGTACACCAGATGGAGCTTGTAGCCGTAGTTCGTACCAACCGTATCGTTGCCGATCAGCGTGCGATAGCAGAAGCCGAACATCTTGCGATCCTGCTGGGCGATGGTGACACCCGGGGCGATCTCAGCGCAGCCGTTGCAGGCCTCGAACTCATCGGGATAGGTATAAGCCTCGATGGTGGCGCCGAAGTCCTCAGCGCTCATCAGGTTCAGGTACTTGATGTTGTCAGCCCATACGGCATTAGGCTCGCCGCCGGAGGGGCTCTCGTTAACGGCGCTCAGGCCGTACCAGGGCACACCCTTGCCGTATGCATTGTCCTCGCCCATCGGGAACAGGACGCCGTGGTCGACGCCGGTCTCATACAGACGCTTGCCGACTTCATCCCATTTGATCTTCATAGCTGTTTCCTCCTTGTAAGGTTAGAAATATAGGTTGAACACATCATGGTTTAGGTTTTCTTTGGTATAGTGGCGTTCATGGCTACACATCGGAAGAAGCGCGATCTTGCTTGGGATCTCGCTGTCAGGATTTCTGTAAATCACAGTCACCTGATACCGGTCGTGAAGTGCATAAGGCTGATTGTCAGCAAAAGTAGGTTCAATACGGCTGCGCTCGTAAACGATACAGTCATAAATCATTTCCTTGCTGGCGGGAGGCTGAAAGTACACACGGCACTTTTCACCTCGATCGGGGCATCCAAGAATGTCAGATAGCGTCTTCTGAAGAAGCAGTCTCTCCATTGTAGACACCTCCGATCGTCAGGATCAATCTTGGATAATGGACTTCAACATTGGAGATTTTCCAATTTGCCCCCATAAAGCCAACATACCGCATTCGGTGGAAATTCTGGTTGGCAAACGGATCGGCGACTATGCTGATCTCATTCGCAACATTGATGTCGTCATTGAGCGTTTCCGATGACTGAAGACGCCTGGTGTTACGGGTCAAGTCTCCGAAGTACATCCGCTCCGTGATCTTTTCCACATATACACCAGGCGCCGTTTCCACCGTTTCAGCATAGCCTACCGGTCCGTAAAATTTTGCCATTTTGAATTTTCTCCCTTAGGTGCCGTCGTGACCGGCATCCTCGGTCTGGCCGGAAGAGGCCTTCACGGGCTCTTCCAGTGCGATAGCAGACCACAGTCTGGTCAGCGCGCCGGACAGACGAGTCTCGATCAGGTACTTCTCCTGGTTGAAGTCGATGTCGAACTGGTTAAAGCGGGTGATCTCGCCGCCCTTGGTAGAGCCGACGGTATAGTCGCTCAGGTTGACGAAGATACCCAGCAGGTTATGCTTCTTGCCGGTCTTGTCGGTGCGGGCCAGACCCTCGAACTGCTCAGCAGTGTGCAGCTCATTGATGTTCAGCGCGGCAGCCAGATCAGCCTTGGAGTTGTAGATGCGGCGACCGTTGGTGTCGCGGGCCAGCAGCATCACATTCACCAGATGCGGCGTGCAGAAGAAGTCGGGAGTGCCGGTGCCCTTGAACTTCTCGCGGGAGTAAAGGGCAGCTGTGATGATCGCCTCGGCGTAGATGTAGTTCTCGCCGAAACGGGAAGCGGTGCCGGTACCCTGAAGCTCGTTGCGGGCAGCCTCGATGTCCACATCATAGTGAATGGTGTAGAGATCGTCGTCATTCCAGATAGAACGGACATGCTCCTCAGAGATCTTGTGCTCATCCGCTTCATCGCGGCCATCACCGATCAGGATAGCGGTAGCGACCTCTTCCAGCAGAGTCTGACGCATCACACCGTACTGATACTCGACCACATCGAAATCGGTGATGTCGATGATGTCATCACGGTGCATGGAGTCAGTGATGTAGATGGTCTGCGGGTCGGTGGTGCGCTTCATCAGCTTCATGTTGCCGGAAGGAACCTTCTTCTTACCCTTCTGGTAACCATGCGCGCGGATGTCATCACCGCGAGCGTCCATGTTACGGGTACGGATACGGCTGATAGGGCTCTTGTGGACCTTGTTAATGACCACATTGACCCAGCCCTGGTCACGGGTGATGAGCTCAGGAGCGCCGGTGCGCAGATCCTTATACTCAGGGAACAGAGCCTCGATGTCGTCGATACCGTGCTTCAGAGTATCGTTATGCTGCTCGGCGTAGAGCTTCATAGCCCCCTGAAGAGTGCCGACGCTCTTGAGCTTGGCGCTGGCGATGATCTCAGTCTGAGCGGAATGGCTCAGGGTGGTCGCCTGATTGTCCTCAGGCTTCTCGAAAACATTGTGTTTCATAGTCTTGTCTCCTCCTTCGGATTTGTCAGAATGTTCGATGTGGCCGTCGTCCTTCTTCTCTTCGCCATCATCGTCGTCAGAATCGCTGTGGGCCATAGCATTGGCGAGCAGAGCAACCACAACGGTCTTCTGCTTTTCGGTCAGGCTGTTGATGACATCTTCAACGGTGTCGCCGTCTCCGGTGTCTTTCTTGTCGCCATCGGCAGAGTCATCAGCTTTGCCTTCATCTGCATGGGCGAGCGTGATAGGTTCGTTGGCACAGAAGATGACTTCCTGCTCAGCGCCCTCTCCATGAGCAAGATCGACAAAGTCGATGAATGCTCCGGGATTTGCACCGGCAACCACAAGGCTCAGCTCCTTGATGTCACCATGCATCACATTTCCGCCCTGCTGCTTCAGGCCGTTGGCATAGATGGACAGGGAATCCACATCTCCATGCTGCACGATCAGCTTAGCAGCCTTACCGGCAGCAGTTTCGTTGAATGTGCAGTAAGCGTAAACGCCATCCTCGCGGTTTTCCAGCAGCGCATGACCAAGAATATTGGTCGGGTCGTCGTGCTGGTGATTCCATACGAGGGGGACGGTCTTTCCGTCGCAATGCGCAAACGCATCACGGCGAATGGTGCGGCCATCACTGCACACAAGGTCGTTGCGCGTCGCCCAGCCGCTGAAGTCGTACTTAAGTTTCTTCTCCATTTTGATTGTTGTCCTCCTTCGGTGTTGATGCCGGCGTGCTTTCCGCCGGTGCGCTCAGATTGCTGTTGCGCAGCTCGTCCGCCTTTGGGTCGGAAGAAGGCTTCATGCCGATCTTCTGCCGGATCTCATTCGAGGTCATTACCTCGTTGCGGGTGAACTTGTCCGTCATCTCAGCGATCTTATCGACAGGCACCAGCTTGAAGGGATCTCGGAAGAACAGGATGGACTGCTTTTGCGACCGAGCAGTTTTGGTGAGGAATTTCCTCTTGATCTCATCAACAATGGCAGAGAGGATCGGCTCAACAATTCGAGTCAGGTAGTTCTGCATCGTCTTGTCGTCGGCAGAGCCATCCAGAATGCCCTGGGTCAAACCTAACTGGCTGTAAAGCATACTCGTCAGGTATTCGATCTGGGACATCAGGTTGTTCTCGACGGGGCGATTCAGTTGGACCACATGCTCAGTTCCGTCGGTGTACGCAACACCGTATTTGGAGCTGGCTAACTGGTTCTCGATATCTTGTCGGCGCAATTCCGCCTGTTGACGACGTGCTTCTGTCTTGATGACATACGGCAACTTAATGATGAGGTTCAGCTTTCCGGAACTGTTCTGCTCGTCAATGGCGTCCAGCAGGTTCAGCTTTCGGATAAGCCGCTGCATCGTAGAGTTCGGTTCATTCATGACAGCATAGAAAGGATTCTCCACAATGCCGACGGTGCTCTTGGGGACAAGAATGTCCTCTTTCTCACCGCGCTGGTCATTGTAGACGCGAACTTTCACATACTGCGGGAACCATTCAAGGATCTTGCCGGTCCGCATCGTCTCAATGTCGATGCCGCCGGTTTTCTCAGGATCAAAGTTTGTATCGACAGGAATGATAGCAACGCAGCCCTCGTCCAGCATCGACATAACGATGTCCTGCATAAAGGCCCTTCCGGTCTGGTCAACATTGGCTTCTACCGTTAAACAGTTATTAAGCCCACTCTCGATGACCTCCTTGAATCGGTCGCTGCCATCCAGCCGCACATGCTGAACGGTCATAGATGAGACATCCAGCGCAATACGGTTATAGACCGAGGTAATGATCGAACGCTCATTTCCACGGCTGAAGAGTGGACGGTCGGGGCGATAACCGTAACTCGGCCCAATCGACATCCGAGAAACATAAGAATCTCGGTTCATGAATGTATTCCATGCGTGCTTTAGCCGCGTGGCAACTGTCATTTCCATTCGGAACTCATCACCTCCTTCATGGCATAAAAAAATTCCGCAGGGTTAATCCTTTATGAGTTCACTTATAGGAAGCTTTTCTAAAGACTTGACATACTCCCTC
>OIYG01002575.1_pt1 | contig 11322 bp, 8 predicted proteins | sample 1587861 | NCBI WGS metagenome assembly OIYG01 (sample SAMN03283272) | human gut metagenome | biome: human-associated habitat; material: feces | host: Homo sapiens | place: Peru | collected 2012 | reverse complement strand
AAAAGTATGGGATTATGAAGAAAATTTTATTTTTAATGGTGCAATTATTTGTTGTAACAAATATTATGGCACAAGTTGGTTGGTCTCAAATGGTTCACGAAGGTGATGAACTTCAAAAGACCAAGACATACCTAAGTTATAGGTATGAAGATGAGGTTGGAAATAGCTTTATTTATTGGTCTAGTAGTAAAGATTTCCGTATCATAAGTAATGATGGATTATTTGACTCAGATGTACATAAAACATTAAAAGTACAGATAGGCTATTATGATGAGGGTGGTAATCTTGTAAAAAAGGAGAAGAAAACTTTGTATATTTTGAGAGGTGATTATCAAAAGGCAGAAACAGGTGTTCTGTCTAAAGGAACAAAACTTTTGCAATATTTGGAGACACAAGCTGGTTATGTAAGAATTTTAGCACCAAAGTATGAAAGTGTATCTCCTTGGGAAATAAAAGTTCCTTGTAGAACTAAAGGTGAATTAGCGGATTAATATATATAATTTGATTGAGCCATCCTTCGGGGTGGCTCTTTTTGTTAATTGTGGTTAACATAACAAAAAAGTTATCTTTTTATTTGTATATATAACAAAAAAGTTATATCTTTGCATTGTCTTAAGGACAAAAGAGGTCTTTTACTTATTTATTAATTTCTTCTATATATGATGAAGACTAGTCAATTAGTGAGAAAGCTGACCCAAGCAGGTTGCTATGTGGTTCGGCATGGTGGTAATCACGACATTTGGTTTAGTCCAACAACAAAACTTAAATGTCCAGTGCCACGGCACGGCAGTCGTGAAGTTTCTCGAAAGACTTACGACAGTATTCTTGAAAGATTGCTTGGGCTTTAAGCCCAGCAATTTTTCGCTTATATAGCAAGAAGTTGATATGGGTTTAAGACCTCTTTTTAAAGTTTAGAATCGGGATTATGGCAACAAAGGTAATTATACAAGTAGAAAAGTGTAAAGAAGAAAAGAATTTTTCTTGCTATATGGTGGATAAATTTCCAGACTTCCATCTAGCCGGATTTGGCAACTCTGCAAAACAAGCGATGGATGATATTTTTGTAGCAAAGGAAGAGATTAAAGAGCTTCTTGAAGAAGAGGGAAAACAAATGCCTGAATTGGTGTTTGAGTTCCGGTATGATATAGGTTCTTTCTTCGATTATTTTTCATATCTGAATATAAATGGTGTCGCAAAGAAAGCTGGTATTAATGCTTCTCTTATGCGTCAGTATGCAATGGGAATCCATGAGCCTAGCAAAAAACGTAAGCAGCAAATTCTTGATTGCTTACATGGGATTTCAAAAGAATTACAGGCTGTCGTGATTTGACGGTCTTTATATATAGAAGAAAAATAAGTAAACAACCGAGCCTTCTGCATGTGAATGTGGAAGGCTTTTTTGTACCCAGCCTTAATTTTTGCACTTAAATCTTTTGTGAAATAGCACACATTAATTCTTTCGTTATTTCTTTGATTATTAGTTAATTTTGCCAATAAAACATAAAATATGGCAGAATTAAGATTCGATGTCAAAGCGAATTTCGAGGAGGTTACGAAACTTCGTTCCGAGTGCGAAAAATTGAGGGCTGAGTTGTTGAAGACCAATAAGTCAACCGACCCAGCTATTGTTGCGGATTTGACGGAAAAATATGCAGATGCAAGCAATCGCTTAAAGGACTTGACACAAGCTGCTTCAAGAGCCGCTTACGTGATGTCTTCCGAGTTTAATAAGAAGATGCAAGCAGCCGCAAGGGAAGTTTATAGCTATGAACTTCAAATGCAAGCTACCAAAGACCGAATAGAGAAAATCCAACAGCAAATCACGAACAAGAGATTAACTCTAGGAGTTACAACGGATAAGTCATCCATAGATTCTTTACAGAAGAATATTGACTATTTAAAAGGCTCTTTGGCAGGTCAAACAGCTCAGTTGAAGAACTTAGAAGGAGGTGCTGTCGGTGCTCGTCAGACCTTGGAGAATATGCGGAATGAGTATGTTTTGTATGCAGGTTCAGTAAATCCGGCAAAAGAGGCAACAAATATGTTGACCGATAGCATGAGCCAAATGATAGAACGTATGAAGTCCGCTCCAGCTGCCGGAGAGGATATGTCTAGCTTGTTCCAAAGAGTTACTGGCGATGCTCACATGCTTTCGGCAACATTACTTGGTGGCTTAGGATTTGAACAATTAACACGTAGCGTTTTTAATACTCGTTCCCAATTCCAACAACTTGAAATATCTTTCAATACCATGCTTGGTAGTGCGGATAAGTCCAAACAATTGATGGACGAACTTATCCAAACGGCAGCTCATACACCTTTCGATATGTCCAGCATTACGGGTGGCGCAAAACAACTTTTGGCATACGGAACGGAAGCGAAAGATGTTAACAAAACCCTTGTCCAACTTGGTGACATTGCTTCGGGCTTGAATATTCCGCTTGGAGACCTTGTTTATCTTTATGGAACGACCGTTTCGCAAGGAAGAATGTTTACAATGGATTTGCGTCAGTTCATGGGTAGAGGTGTCCCATTAGCAGAAGAATTGGGTAAAATCTTACACCAAAACACAACGGAGGTTCAAGAGTCTGTTTCCAAGGGTAAAGTGACATCAGACATCTTCAAGGAAGCTATCGCCAACATGACGCAAGCAGGTGGACGCTTCGGAGGCTTGATGGAACAACAATCAAAGACCTTAGAGGGTCAGTGGAGCAATATTGGTGACTCCATCCAGCAGATGTTCAACGAAATCGGCAAAAAATCCGAGGGCGTGTTCTCTAGTGGATTGTCAATTATTTCTTCTATGGTAGAGAATTGGCAAGAGGTAATAAAAGTTATTGGCGTAGCTACAGTAGCCGTTGGTTCTTATCGTGCATCATTAATGGCGGCTGCTTCTATTCGCAAAGCAGAGGAAGCGCAACAAGCCGATGATATGATGAAGGGAATTGATGCTGAAATCAAGCGTTTGCAAGACCTAGAGAACTCAAACTACAAGTCGCTGGGTAAGGACAAAAAGCAAGAGCGAGTAAGCAAACAACAAGACTTGGCAAGTATTGTTGGAGATACTGCTGTGTCTGATGATTTTGTAAAGGCAAGATTAGATGCAGCAGAGCAAGAGGGCATTATTACGGAACAAATGCGTTCTCAATTAGAGATGAAACGTGAACTCTTGCAGGCTCAGCAACAAGCAACAGCACAAAGCCAGATAGAACTTGATGAAGAAAAGAGGAAGACCGAGGAACTTCGTCAACAAAAAATAGAGTCTCTTAAAGATGATTTGAAGACTACTACGGAGAAAATATCAAATCTTGATGATAGGGATGTAGAGTTGGCTAGACAATATACATCAGCCTTGAATGATTTGCAAGATGCCCAAGATGCCTTTACTGAGGCTCAAAAATTGGTTGAGGAAACCGCTGATGGTGCAAACTTGGCTTTTGACTCCGAGGGTAATGCTGTGAACGCACTAGAAGCAAAGGAACGTTTAGCAACCGCTGCGAAGAAAGTGAATATTGCTCAAACAAATGTTTCAACAATTGCAAGTCAGCAAAGAGGAGCTGCGCTTATTCGTGAGCAATTACAAGAGAGACAAGCAACACTACAAACGCAGTTGAATTCTGTTAGTCAAGCTACCAATACGACTACGAAAAAGGCTAGTACTTTAGCTACGGCTGCTTCAACTGTAAAAAATGCCATCCATACCGCAAGTGTTAAAATAATGACAACTGCTGAATTAATGCTTAGTAATGCGGTAAAATCTACAACTATGGCTTTAAAGGGAATGTGGGCTGCTATGCTCGCAAATCCGATTACTGGTATTATAACATTGGTAACAACGCTTGCTAGTGCCGTTGCTATGTTCGGAGGTGAAGAGGAAGATATTTCTGTTGACACTAAGCATTTTGGAGATTCTGCTGAAAACACAAGGGCGAAAGTTGATGGTTTGCTTAACGTAATGAAGTCTTCTAAGGAAGGAACTGATGCTTACAACAAAGCTAAAGAAGAACTTATCCAAACCTACGAGCAGTTCGGGATTAAGTGTGATGCCGAAAAGGATAATTTAACAACACTTAAAGGCAAGCATGATGAATTTCTTGCAACTTTACAATTGGAGAATGCTGAAAGAGAAAAGGCTAATGCTTTAATGTCTGCCACTTCCCAATACACAGAAGCAAGAAACAAAGAAGATGACAATTTTAGCAAAGACTTATCCGGTCATTGGTATCAAGGTGGGCAACATGTAGATAAGGAAGATATAACATCAATACAAATGATGTATAATTCCATAGCAACAGATGAGGTTTTAGATAGGCTGGCTAAGTTGAAGCAAAGAGTAGATGATAGCACATTGTCTTACAAGGAGCATATAGATGCTTTTAATATTTACACAAATGCAGTTAAAAAGACATTTGCGCCTATTGATTCGTTCTTAGAAAAACAACATTACAATATAGCGACTATAGAGAATACTGACCATTCGATATTGGAGCATACGAGTAATCTTGCAAAATTAAAGACAAGTTATAAAAACGCAGAGGATGCGATAATGAAGGCGGCTGCTGAAAATGTAGATTGGAATAATACACAGGCTAGGTCACAATGGGTAGCTCAGCAAAATAAACAAAGCATAGATGCCTTAACTTCCTCAACAGACCAGCTTATTTCTATATGGAATCAGGAATATGGATTAAAATTAAAAATCCATTATGATGATACAGAAATTCCAAGTTGGATGAAATCTTTAACGGATAAACAGTTGCAATCTTTGATTAATAGACGTAAGGCAGATTTAAATAGGCAAGAGCAATACCGAACTAATCATAAAGGAAGTAAATTGCTGACAAAGCAAGGAAATCAGCTAAGAGACGAAAATGCCAATAGGCTTGATGTTGCTATGGCTGGTTCTATTCTGAAAGATAGAGAGGCGAAAAGAAAAACCGATGCAAATAAGCCGAAGGAAACGACAAAGAAAACTACACCAAAGAAAACAGGTGCAACGGATAATCCACAAGCAAGAGCGTATGAACGCAAGAAGGCTGAGGAGGACTATGCTAAGTCTATTTCATCCTATTCGGAGAAAGCTATTCAAGATATGACCAAGAATCGCATCAATGCGATGAATGAGGGTTATAGCAAGGAATTGGCTCAGATTACCGAGAATGCCGACAAGGAGAGAAAGGCGGTAGAAGAAGGTATAGACAAATTGGTTGAGGCTAGAAAAAAACGTGACCAAGCTGTTTGGGTTAATTCCGGCAAGGGTCGTAAGGCTAATATGTGGAAACAGAGCAAAACCGATGAAGAGTATAAGAATGAGGTTTTGAATGAAACCATGAAGGATAGCAAGGGTAATCCGGTTAAGGTCAATGGCATGAATATGACCATAGGCATGAGTGTTGCTAATCAGATGAATGCAATTCGGGATAAGGCGGTAAAGCAGAATGAGGATGTGCTTGCTAAAGAAGCGCAAAGCATGTACGATTATCTGAAGACTTATGGCACATTCCAGGAGCAGAAGTTAGCTATTGCTGCCGATTATGCTAAGAGGATTAGCGAGGTTGAAAACTCTACGGATTCGGACTCAAGCAAGCAATGGAAGATAAAGTCTTTGAAAGAAGAGCAGAAGAAAGAGACGGATTCGGTTGAGGCTAGTGCTATTATGCAGAAGATAGACTGGTATCAAGTCTTCGGAAATGTTGGTGGCATTATGAAAGATGCGCTTGTTCCTTTATTGGCAGATCTGGATAAGTTCGTAGGTACGGATAAGTTCCAAAATTTGGGTGCAGACCAGCAGAAGAGTATCGTTGATGCTATGCAGAATATCCGTAATTCGATTGGCAATACAAGTGATTTAGGTTGGAAAGACCTTGCAAGGGATGTTGTAGCTTATCAGGATGCTCTGAAGAATGCGAAAATTGCACAAGAGGAATACACGAAAACGGAAACTTTGCTTATACCTCGTATTAAGGTTTTGCAAGAACAGATTGAGAATGCGAAAAAGTCGGGCAATGTTGCAGAGCAAACAAGGCTACAAGAAGAATTGAATAAAGTTCAAGGTCAGTTAGCGGAGTCCGGAAAGAAGATTGTTACGGCTAACACAAAAGTCCGTACTAGTGGTCAGAAGTTGGCTCAAACGACACAGAATGTGACGCAACCGATTTCTGCTATCCATGAGTTCCTTTCTACTTCTGGACTATCTGATTTAGCATCTCTTTGGGATAGCTTCGATCAGCTTAAAGGTGGAATTGATGGATTGAAAGCTTTGGACGAGGCTAAGAATGCGGCTGATGGTTTGAAGGATATGGGTAAGGCAGCCGCAGACGCAGCCGCAGCCGCTGGCAAGAAAGCTGGTGATGCGCTAAGTGAAGGATTGTCAAAAGCTGGATTAATAGGTCAAATCGTATCTGCCATCTTGAAGATACTTGATGTTTTGAAAGATGGTATTGGAACATTGATTAGTAGCTTGATTGATACAGTTCTGAATGCGGTCAACGGCATATTAAAGAATATTCTAAGTGGCGATTTTATAACTCAGATTGGAGGGTCTTTGGTAAGCGGCATTGGTAATATTCTCAATACAATATCGTTTGGTGGATTCAATAGTTTGTTTGGAGTTGGTGGGAACGCAAAAGAAGTAAACCGGACTATAGATAAATTGACGGATAGAAATGAAATCTTGACGGATGCTATAGACAAGTTACGAGACTCCATAGACAAGAATAGTGGTATTAAAGCCGTAGAGGACGCTAAAAAAGCCGAAAACCTCCAAAAGGAGAAAGAACAAAATTTAAAGAGTATCATGGAGGCGCAAATGGGTTATCATGGCTCTCATCACAGTTTTAACGCTTATTTTCGAGGATTTTCGCAAGAGCAAATCAAAAAGGTGTCCGAAGCAATAGGCAGACAATGGAATGGTAATCTTAACGACTTGCAATCTGCTGATGAAGCAGCTGCCATTTTGCAGAATCCAGATATGGTTGAGGCTATCAAGAATACAGGTAAGGGTGGCTATGGAGGTAGAGTTCTTGAAAAGTTGAAAGACTATGCGGCTGAGGCTGGAACATTAGAGGAAATTGCTGATGACCTTGCAGAAAGCTTGACGCAAATATCTTTTGATAGTTTGAAGAGCGAGTTCATAGATACTTTGATGGATATGAATTCCTCTGCTCAAGACTTCTCTGATAATTTCTCCAAGATGCTTATGCAAGCCGTTCTGAAAGCTAAGGTGGATGATTTGTTGGGAAATGATATGCAAGCATTCTATGACGAATGGGCGGAACGAGCTGAGGCAAATGGTGGTAAATTGTCAAAGACAGATATAACTGCCTTGAAGGGAAAGTATGATGAAATGGTTCAAGAAGGACTGAAGATTAGAGATGAAGTAGCCGAAATTACGGGTTACAAGCAATCTTACGAGCAGTCCGCTTCTTCCGGTTCTTTTGAATCAATGAGTCAAGACACAGGCGATGAGTTGAATGGTCGTTTTACAGCGGTGCAGATCGCTACGGAGGGAACGTATGAGGAAACAAAACTCATAAATACCAAGTTGGATGCTATTGCGGCTCGTGATGGTGGCGCAGAGGGTAGCTTACTAACAGCTAGCGTGAATACTATTATGGGTAATGTAGGTAACATTTGGTTAGCTGTTGATGAGGGTAGGACTATCCTTGCACAAAGCTTGATGTACTTGCAGTCGATTGATGAGAGACAAGAGCGATGGCATAAGCCTATGTTGCAAGCATTCAATGATATACACGAATTGAAAGATAAGATGAGTAGATTGTAAAAGCTATAAAGGTGTGGAGAAATGCAACTAAGCGCAGATATGCGTCCAGATGCAGGTCTTCACACCTTGAAAGTAGCCGAAGGAAAAATTTCCCCGAGGGTTCATTTCCTAAATTTGTGAAATGAAAAAGTAAGAAGATGCTCGCTTAATAAAATTATTAGATGAGGGGTTAAGCATCATTTACCCCATTGAAAGCAAATGGTAAGGTTTTTCCTAAAGTTGTGAAAAACGTATGCAGGGCATATCTCTAGAAAAAGTATTCATAGTAAGGGTATCAAATTTACCAAAAAGTGGTAAAAATAGGCAAAGATACAAAAATCCTATTAGTCTATATTATTTATCAGTAAGTATGGGTGTCGCAAATCACGACACCCCATTTGGCTATATGAATGTAGGTTTTAGACAAAATTGGCAAAAACCTAAGATGTCCAGTAAAAACAGGAGTGACCTAATAGGAACGTTTTCCCCCATTTGGGTGAAAACCATCTGGCTTGTTTTCTAGCTCGTTGAATGATTGGTGTTGTCTTCAAAGGTTCAATAGGACAGAATATCCGTCCTATTTATCCTTTGAAATGCAACCACAAATCACATTTGGATTGTGGAACGGACGCAAATCTGCGTTGGTTGCATCCTACATTTGTGGATTCTCTATTAAACTTTTTCTATCTATTGGTGGAACAAAAACTTTCTTTTCTTCCTTTTCTTCACCAATTGCAAGAATATAATGCTTAGGATATGTTAGGCAATGAAACGTTACACGTTTTCTTCCATAATACCATTCTGCCTTAACCACAAACTTATCATTCCTAAAGAAAAAGCTATTATTCTGGGTGAGTATGAAATCCTCCTTTAACTTCTTCTTAATAACATTGGTATTGATTTCTGTCAGCTCATATTTACTAGGTGATATAGGAACATAAAGCATCTTCTTGGAATCTACATTCTTGTCATCTTCATATATAGCATCCTGCATCATTAAAAAGAAACTTCTATCAATACGCCCTACATACCTATCCATCACGGCATAACCTATAGTTCCATAGACATTTGCCAACGTTACGGTATCACCATCCATTTCAGATACATCATGTGTCTCTATATACTGCCCAAATGTCTGAAATCCTTTCTTGGGAACTACAGGCATCGCCTTGATATATTCTTGTGCCTTAGATGGCAATGCAAGCATTATTATTACGGCAACTAACAAATCTTTCTTCATAATCTAATTGTTTTAATTATCAATACTTGAGAGGAACGCTCACCTAATTACTTTCCAGCTTGTCAAGCAAAGCCCTAGCTCCAACTATGGATGATGCGGAATACTAGTATGCAAAAGTACATCTTTTATACGAAACCGCCATTGTTCATCTTTATATTTAACTATCATTATACTATCTGTTATATTTTGTTACAATAATCTTTATTGCATTAATACACTTGCAAGTTACACTAAAAAGTCGTATCTTTGCATCCGATTTCCACATTATAGGAATAATAGCTTAATTTTTAGAGCGTGAGACACACGTTAAAAACTGAAGAAGAAAAATAATGGAAAACAAAGTATTGTTTAAAGGAGTGATGGATTTAGGAGGAATGCAGATTCCTTGTTATGTTTTAGACAATGGAGTTCGTGTGTTGTCTGGTCGTGGAATGCAAGAGTCGTTGAAAATGGTTGAAGCAGACGAAGGAAGAAAAACATCGGGGACCAGATTAGTGCGATATTTGAACCAAAAATCGCTTAAACCTTTTATTTCTAAATACTTAGGTGTGGACCACTTTGTTCCTCTAAAATGTATGGATGGTGGCCATGTTATTTATGGCTATAGAGCTGAGGCTTTGGCTGATATTTGTGATGCTTTCTTGGAGGCGCGTAAGAACATTCAGTTATCTCCAAGACAAGAGGTAATCGCTAGTCAATGTGAGACTTTGATGCGAGCATTTGCGAGGGTTGGCATTATAGCCTTGGTTGATGAGGCTACAGGGTATCAATATAGTCGTGAGCGTGAGGAATTGCAAAAGATACTCCAATTGTATATCTCGGATAAGTTGCTTCCTTGGCAGAAGAGATTTCCCGATGTGTTCTATAAGGAGCTATTTCGTCTTAATGGTTGGGATTATTCCGTGAATGGCATTAACAAGCGACCTAGCGTTATAGGCAAGTGGACTAATAGGATAATCTATGAGGAATTGCCAAATGGAGTGTTGGAGGAGTTGAAGAAGAGAACCCCGAAGAATACGCAGGGAAACCGATTGGAGAGATACCACCAACATCTGACAACAGATATAGGAGAGCCAAATTTGGAACGTCAGATTAACAAGGTCGTAACTCTATTCCTAATATCGGACAACATGGAGCAATTCTGGTATAACTTCCAAAAGGTAAAGGCAAGGGAGCAAGGTCAGTTGGACTTGCCTTTTGGTTTCGATGAGAAAGGACATACAAAGGAATAGGAAAATCTAAATGGTTGTAATTCTCTCTATTTGACTTCTAGAGGAAATTCGGGCGAAACTTGGATGCACTTATGTTTATAGACTTCGCCATGTGGCTGAATCTTGCATTCAAGGTTAAGGTATCAAAACAAAGAAGAGGAACGTATGATGCGCTCCTCTTCTTTATTAATAGTCTTCTTCAAATTCTTTCTCTGCCTTCGAAAATGTGTCAAAATCGGAATACAATAGACAGATACCTTTGTATATACCATCGGATTGCATTTGGATAGACAGGTTGATACCCCATCCTTTACCCTTGAATGATGTTGCTTTTATTATACTTCCATTACTCCACTTATCAACTTTTGCATTTGTGTATTTGTCCTTTAACGATTGCTCTATTTCCTTATACTTGGAATTGATAGAACTCTCCGTAACACCTTCCTTTTCGGTTGTGTAGTCCTTGAAACCTACAGAAATGGCAGATACAAGTTTTGATTTTGGGGTGGTCGTCACAGATAAGGTAACGACAGAACCTGCAAACACACCGTCAAAATAATAAGTATCATGGGAATCACCTTTGTTTGATATGTAATCATCATAAGTATATCCCTTACCTGCTAATTTCCCCTTGAAGGCATTTAGGCTTGTTCCAAGAGGAATGCCCATAAAACTAATATTCTGTGCGAATGAGATTACCCATAGGCACAAGAAGAAAAGTATAATCGTAAATCTTTTCATACCATATAATTATTAATTGTTACTTCTTCAATTTCTCCAATATCCCAATAGCCTCGTCAACGGACAATGCGGAATAGGTCTCCTTGCCGTTCTTGATGAGGGCGATGAAGTCCGGCTCACTTGGGGACACCTCGCAATATATGTCCTCTGGGTCAACGAATAGCTGCCATGTCGGAACGCCAAGAAGTTTTGCCATTTCTTCCAATCTCGCTTTTGTAGGGTTGCCATTGATGAGGTTTGTAATGGCTTGCTTTGAAATCCCCAACATCTTGGCAAACTCTGTTTTCGAGATGTCTTTTTGTTTTAAAATACTTTCTAGTCTATACATATTATACCTTATTATATATTAATACAAACTTATTCGTATG
>OIYG01002574.1_pt1 | contig 11322 bp, 6 predicted proteins | sample 1587861 | NCBI WGS metagenome assembly OIYG01 (sample SAMN03283272) | human gut metagenome | biome: human-associated habitat; material: feces | host: Homo sapiens | place: Peru | collected 2012 | reverse complement strand
TTGATAATATGCGATGATTCATGCCTGCCACAATAGGCGATGGCGCATCACAACGAAGGGACATGCCTTCGGCATGTTTCAGCACAAACACCAATGTATCAACGCATTGAAAACCGCCAGAAGAACCGTTCCTTTGGTATGTGCAGAAATACTGAATATAGCCCACTCCTCAAAATCCCCACCACCGAAAAGTCCAACGCCTCACCAACACTATGGCTTATTTAGGTCAATCAAAGATAATCTTAGCAGTATAAATGTGCTTGAAACTGCCATCCTCATTAAAAAAGAAACGAAAAAACTTACTTTCATTAAAGCGGCACACCGTATGAAAGTTATTGATATCGTAATTAGAAAGGGATAACGCCCTTTCTCTATGAATTTTAAGGACTTGCGCGTACAGTACAGTTTCTTCTATATATGAGAAATAAATTGCAAACTGGGTCTTGGTAGAGTCAATCCCCTTGTTTAAAGTCTTCAAAAACAACGAATACTGGGGCTTGTGAATATCACACTTCACATGCAGCCTGTCGAAATCTAGCAAACGATTTAAAATTTCTTTCTCTATTGGGAAACTCTCTATATTCTTGGGAGTAAAAGAATTCAAAACGCTTATATCATATATGGAGTCCGAAACATAGTATTCCCCTTCAGAGAAGTGCATGCTATCCACAATGCATTTCAATGCTGCTTTATACATTTTTGAATGAAGGCTTGTTTGACAATTTACTCGAAATGCCGAAATAGCCAGCACTAACAGCAATAAAAAAATATTTTTCTTCATATTTCGAGGCTTTAGAAATTCAGAAAGAGATAAACTTACTTGAAGGCGTTGGAGGAAAACCTTGTCGTAAAAGTTCAAAAGATTTGTTGTCAAAAGGTATTACGTTTTGACCATTTGGAAGCAAAATAGAAGGATAACTCATCCTTTGACCAAAATCATATCCATTTTTATTCATTTCCTCCCTTATTGTATTCATTTTATCCACAACGCTCCCTGTACAGAATGGAGAACCGTCATCATGTAAACCACCTCCGGCTTCTGTATGAAATGACTCATGAAGGAACACCATACCTAATCCTAAAGTGAGGTTACTAACGTTATTTGAACCGTTAACAAAAGAAGCTATTTGGTGTAAATTTAAAGCGACAGTATTCATTCCCGTGCAGGATTCTTTTCCTCCTTCAACTGTTACAGTTTCTTTATTGTCAATTAGGCTTTTCAAGTGGTTTCTTGCAGTTTGGCTTCCTTGCCCTTTATTAGTTGCTTTAATTTCCACTTCTCCTGTTTCTTTTATATTATACTTTAATTTTCCTTCTTTGTCAATATATAAACTTAATCCGGTGATTGAATTCAATTCCGAAATAAATTGTTGTGAATAATTCGTATTACATGATTGGTCTATTCGTAAAAGCCAAATAACATCAACTTCTTTCCCATTGGGGTCGGTGAAGGTGATGGGATTGGCGGCGCACCAGAGGTAGGGGCTCATGCTGTAGTATTTCTCGGCCATGGGGTCCTGGGTGGGGGTGCGACCAATAGTGGGGTCATACATTCGAGCTTTGCTGTCGTAGAGGTCGAGGCCATTCTCTCGGTCGAGTTCCTTGGTGCCGTATTTGTAGGGCTGGGTGCCTTCGGTGGTGGTGGCAGCCATTAAGCCACCATAGGGATAGTAGCTGTCCACCTCCACTGGTTGGTTAGCCTGATTGAGCACCACGCGCACATTGCCCTGATAGTCCTTGATGTAAAAATACAGCCCCCCATCCTGCATATAGCCACAGGAACACGGCATGTGCGCCCCAACGGTTTTAATTAACCGTTTTTTAATGTGGCGAGGTGGAGTACTGGTTGTCATGACACGAAGGGTTTTTGGTTTTTTTAAACGTATATAGGCAAAGGTATGTAAAATTATTGAGAAACAGGCCATTTAGCCCCAAAATAATTCGTGAAAATTTGTGCTAATTTGTGGCTTGCCCTTAAAACCACAAATTCCACGAATCACACGAATATTTTGTTGCAAAGATTTTTCCCACCCACAAACCACCCCAAATTCCCACAAATAATCTTCTCGTTGAATCTTGTTGAATCTGTGTGAACCTTGATGATATGCGATGATTCATGCCAACCACAATAAGCGAGGGCGCAAATCGCATCACAACGTAGGGACTGTTTCGACACAAACACCTATGTTTCAACGCATTGAAAGCACATCAGAAGAGCCAGCCCTTTGGTATGTAACGTCCTTTTTTTAAGGTTCGCGTCGAGAACCACACTCTTTACCTCGATACATATCCAATGTTGGAGTCCATGCGTCTGACCAAATAGTATTTATATCCCACTTATCATCACGTTGCAGACTGTAGTCGGCAAGAGTTTTTGTAGCCCTTTCAACAGGCGAAATCAAACCAGAATCTTGAATCACCCATTTCTCATCAGAGAACTGTCTGCTCAAAGAATGCTTAAGAATGAAAAAATTAAGTTCTCTATCAGTAGGCATACACACTTTGTTTGAAGCGCTAAAATAAGTCTCTGCCCAAACACATGTAATGGCGGTGTCTTTGCTGATTGAAATAATCCCGTCCTCATTTGGCCGTAATTTTATTGTGTCACCACATATAGTCAAGAAACAATAGCATGTGCTGTACGAATCGCCGTCCTCATACCAATTGACGCAGCCCTTAGACAATTCCAAGGTCTTAAATGTATATCTTCTAAAAGGATATTTAAAATATCCCATACTCTCCATAGAAAGCTCTTTGCGACCTGAGTTAAGTGTGATTGTGTCACCTGATTCTGATAAAGACCAAACGCCATGAGTCTGTGACGGGCCAAATAAAGGGTTGTTACTGTAGTATTTAAACTTGCAGTTCGGGTAAAACTCTATCGAATAATCTTCAAAAAAATTATTCTCAAATGTGCACTTTTTGCTCTTCACTTCTTTTGGAACAAAATATCTGCCCACCACTTTATAATACCCTTTTTGACAAAAAGCTAAAGACGTAGACATCTGCAAGAAACTAATAACCATTAGGCTTAATAGTAATTTTCTTTCCATTGATTTTTTTTCTATAAATGTTATTATTCCTCTTTTTAGAAGCGGCTTTAACCTGTTCCTCGTATGTTACGTGTTCAGGGATTCTATTTTGCTTCAAATCAAAGACTTGGTATCTAATGCCATTTTCCACAACAGATTGTATATTGAAAGCTTTGACCTCATCTGTCATGTCGTATAAATAACCTGCGTCACCTGTGAAAAAATCATAAGACAATTCCCCTGTTTCAAATTGATACCAGTGTTCACTCTCGTGAGATACTAACCCTACAGAATTTTGCAAAGAGCTGTTTATACGGGTTACTATTTTACCAGACTCTGGACTATAATTCGTGTCAGCACAGCCTTCTGCGACATCTGAAGAGTACTCTATTCTATAAACCTGATCAGATGCAACCATTTCATTTAATTCAGACAACTTGCTCTCATATAATTTAACACAGTTTTCTAACAAAGACCTTGTCTTATAATCAGTAGAAACGTTGGATAGGTATTTTTGTATGCTTACGCAGTTCTCTAAGTAGTAAGATTGGAGTCTCTCAATATAGCCATTTGGATCCTCAACAACATTCCCATTTGGGTCGGTGAAGGTGATGGGGTTCCCTGCGCACCAGAGGTAGGGGCTTAGGCTGTAGTATTTCTCTGCCATGGGGTCCTGGGTGGGGGTGCGACCAATAGTGGGGTCATACATGCGAGCTTTGCTGTCGTACCAGTCAAGGCCGTTTTCTCGGTCGAGTTCCTTGGTGCTGTATTTGTAGGGCTGGGTGCCTTCGGTGGTGGTGGCTGCCATTAAGCCACCATAGGGATAGTAGCTGTTCACCTCCACTGGCTGGTTAGCCTGATTGAGCACCACACGCACATTGCCCTGATAGTCCTTGATGTAAAAATACAGCCCCCCATCCTGCATGTAGCCGTTCTCGGTCATGACACGCTCCAAGCAGCCGTTCTTGTAGATATAGTTGCCACAGTAGTCGCGCGTCATCAGCGTGCGAGAAATCGGTTCCGCAGGAGTCTCAATGATGCCATTCTCGTCGAGAGCCGACGGACTGGCAATAGCGTCGTATCCATCGCTTGCCTTTGCTTTTTCCGCTTCAACAATGGAGAAGTTGTTCAGGCGATACTCCACACGTAGTTTCCTCCCATCGGCGGCATAGGTGTAGCAAGTTTCGTGCCCATCTTCGAAAAGCACTGTCTGCGGTAAATTGAGCATATTGTAGGTGATACTGTGGATGCCTTTGTTACGGTCACAGGTCATGTTGCCGTTGGCATCGTAGGTGTATTCCACGTCTTTGTCAGCACCATCCTTAAAGTCCATCGCCCCGGCGTAGGTGAGGTCCACACACTGATCTTCAACCTTCGTCAGCTGGTTGCCGTTGTAGGTCAGTTGTAGGTTGTCGATTGTATCGTGTTTGTACATGTGGGTGGGCAACGATGTGTTATAATAGTTCACGCCCTTTCGCTGAAGTTTAGTCATGTTGCCATTGAGGTCGTAGCTGTAGGAACAGGAGAAGTCGCGGGTGTCCAGCGATAGCAGATTGCCATTCCACTCATCGCTCTCGCAACAGTAGTCGGCACGGCTCAAACGGTTCAGCCCGTCGTAGTTGAAGGAGTACAAACTCTCGGCGGAGGTGGCTGCCTTAAGGCTCTCGCGCTGAAGCCAGGTGATACCACTGATGTTGCCATTATAGCAAGGTGTTCCTCCGGATGGGGCATCTTGATAATGCAGCCACTCGTAGAAGTGATTGTTGACCACGCTCTGCACCCATCCGCGCACGTTGTAGGTGTAAGCCACGGTGGCTCCATGCCCGCCGTTATTCATCGCGCAGGAATCAAGACGGCCAAGCTCGTCGTACGTGTTGCTTGATAGTGTCACTGCTGCAGCACCATCGTGTGAGAGCGAAGTGGTAAGCAATCGTTCCATGTGGTCGTAGGTGTAGCTGTAGAGGTCGGAAACTGTGCAACTGTCGGTGCTGTGCTGATGCAGAACTGTGAGAGGCTTGCCAGTGAATGTGAGGTGCATGTAATTGTGGTCGTACCCCCCACGGTGGTTGCGCTCATGGCTCTGAATCACATTACCATGGTGGTCGTAATACACCGATTTGACGAGAGACGTGCCCACGCCGTCGAGCGTGCGCGCCATGGTGCCTATCAGCAGCCCCTTTGCGGAGTGCTGCGGATAGGAGGCATTCACATATTTTTCGTCATAGCCGTTTATGGTCCTGTACTGTAAAGAATCACAGAAGGCAAACTTATCCAAAAAATCGTAATAATCATAATAATTCATCAATAGTATATCGCCAGCAGTCACATTTTGGTACAAAATCGGGTATCCCAGTTCATTTTGAGAATTGAAATCCACGCGAGGAGCCAGGTCCTTGTACGCATTGCGAAGCTGTGCGGCAGTACGGCTTTCGGAGGTGACGCCACTGTATGCCACACGCCCCAATCGGTCGTAGGCCGTGAACGCCCACTGCCCCTTGGCACGTTGATTCCCGTCCTGGGAGAATATGGGCAGGTGATACATGTCATATACATAGTATACTGGCTCACATCCGGGCAGTTTTTTCTCTATACAGCGGTTTTTAGAGTCATATTTGTAAAAGAAAGACAAATTTGCTACGATAGAATTGTTGTCAACTCCTATATTTGTGGCATTGCCAAGTTGAGAAGAAGCTTTAGGGGAAAGCACAAAACAAAGATTCCCCTTATAGTCATATAGGTAATAAGTGTCGTGATTCTCATTTCCGACAGTCCTCTGGAGGACAATATCTCCATATAAATTCTTGAAATCATATTTGATGTGTCCATCCTCATCAATTGTTTTCACCACATCAAGTTCGCCTTCGGCATAGAAACCGTCTTGAGAGAATGAATCTCCTCCATCACTCACTCGGTACCTCTTACACGTGAGATCACCCCCAATGCCAGAATTGGTGAGGTACACATAATTTAGCGATTTACTATTGGCGTACCAGTTACCGCCTGCACCATAAATTGCGGTCTCTCTGCTTAGAGGATTGCTTTCATAAAACTTTGACACATACGGGCACACGTCGTTGTTGGAACTCCGAGATGCGCTCTGAACCGACTCTGTACTCTGAAATGCGCCATGTGCGTTCATTACTGCGGGGAGCCACTCCTTTGAAACCCGGTTTTGTAAATCATATTCAACCATAGCGACATTATCACTTTTATGAGGTGAAAAATCGTGCCTGATAGTCTCTGTGGGTTTCCCCAAGCCATCATAATAGACGGTCGTCTTTATGGTGTCTCCATTCCCAAGCATACTGTTTGTTGTGATGTAATTCTGTGTTGCAGTCTGACCTGCTGCAAAAAGAGACGCCAGCAGCATTATTGATATTGAACTTAATTTTCCTTTTTTCATATTATATCGGCAATAACTGTTTTGGTTCCCATATACGATATATAGTAAGAGAATTGATTATTTTCTCACATTATATTCGTATTTCGTTAGAATTTGCTTCATTTCGTCCATAATTTCCGTAAGCCATACTCCCAGCCTATTGTAATTGTAATACGTCGTTCTCCCGTTATTTTCAACAATTGTTCTGATATTGCCCAAACGGTCATACGAGTAGCTCATAGGATAGACATTCTGAGTACGCCTGAAGTATTCATGTAATTCCAAGTTTTTCAGAGGATCGAATACTGCTTCATTCGTTGCGGGCGATTGCCCTCCCATGTAGTTTCCCTTGAATAAAACAACGGGAAGATTGTCGTTGTTACCCCACACTATCCCATTCTGTACGCCATTCACGTCACGGAAACCGTTAAGATTGCCTTTTTGTGTGTAGCCATAGTAATAAGTTTCGCAGATGCTGTCTTCTGGCAGCAGCTTGATACATTCCCTTGGCTGCACAAACTTTCCACGGAACCATTCGTATCTCGTTCGTACACCTTCCACAAATCGGTCATTCCTGTATCGTTTCACCAATTCAGGAGTGAATACAAAGTGCTTCATCGCCATGTTTGCAGTACACGTGTCAGCGGAGCTGCATGGATATGAATAAGCGGTCTTTGCGCTACTGCTGCCTCTGACCGTGTTCTCTTCATAGGTCAACTGCAATTCGGCATGGTGCTGGTATGGGTAATTGAAATTCATTTTTGAGACTCTCCAATTAAGCTCTTTTGTTGTCACTTGCTTGCGTCCATCTTTCCAGAAAAGGCTGTCGGTTTGTTCATATTGGCTATATCTGCGATGGAAAATGCGGTAAGTCCTTCCTGGAAAGAAAATAAACTGCTGTGTTTGTATGTCAAAGATACCCAATGCAGCAGCTGGCTTATGGTTTTTTCTATATGATATACTTGATGCATAAGTGTAATTATTTTCTATATCCTCGCTCCTATATTTCATTGACGTACTCTTCACTTTGTGACCGTCAGGATCAAACATTGACAGCGAAAGAAGTTTTCCCCTTGCGTACCCCCTTTCCGTGAACTTGTCGAATGGGGAAGGGACTGATGTATTCACGTCTTGAATTGTTTCCAGATTGTCGTTTGAACAGTCCGAAATGTTGCTGTAGTGGTGTGTCGTCTTGCTTCCGTCAGCAAGAGTCTCTGTCACGTATGAGTAACCTAATGCTGAGCCGAAAGTGTTTGACAGAGGTATGATGGAGGATGAGCGGAAGGTCGACAACTTGCTCGTTGCATCTTTTCCCATGGTTCGGGCTTCCCACTCTTTCCAGTAATATTTAGGAATAGAGAACAATTGTCCGCTTGATGTATCAGTGCCAGGAATGAGATATGAATACAACCTTTTAGACAATAAGGATACACATGCAGAATCCTCGTACTCTGCGATAGACTTTACTCTCACACCCCCGCCAATTCCTATGCTGTCTCGCAGAGATTGCCTATCCAGTGATTGGCATCTGGAAAAGTCGTTTGGCTCGTATTCTATCAGACAAGCGCCACCAGTTGGATATATGATTTTCTGCAGAGTGCCATATATTACTTTTGTGCTGTCTGGGTTGCGTTGCGAGTAAAAAATATCCGCCACGGAGTCATTTAATGCAGGTGGCAAAGTGTATGGCCGACCATTATAAAACCCCCAGTGGTCAACTTCCTGCGTGAGATAATCATGAGGAAGACGGTCGTATTGGTTGTATCTGAATTTGTATCTTTGGATTGTTGCACCGGCATGCCCAATGCCAAGCTCTTTTAGGTGCATGCGGCTGTTGTCGTCGTTATACTTGAACCTGAAGACGCTGACGTCCAATCTGGAATCGTGTTGTTGATGGTCAATATAAATACTATTAAGCTGCTTTGTTCTGGTCAGTGCCAGGACATCCAACGGATGCTGACTCCAGTTCAGCGGGAGATATTGCGAATATTGACCTGTGAGATAGATCCAAGCTTTGTCCTTTTCTATATATCTTGGGCATCGATTATCCCGGAAACTAGAATAAAAAATACCAGCACTTCCACTTTCGTTATATAAGCTCGGATACATTTCTCGCATTGAAATTCGATTTTCACTGCTGTAGAAAGTGATTTTTTCCCCTGATCCGCTAATGATTTTGCCGAGATATGTCGGAGAGTTCAATTGGCCACTGTACATTCTCGTGGGATCTTGGATATTTTGGTAAGAACTATATCCAGAATTTTCACTAGCTAAATTTCCCCTTTCGTCCCAACTTGTTGATTCCCCGAAGTGAGTCCATTGGCAAGTGAAAGGCCCTCTTTCGTATTGAAAGTTATAAAGTGTGTTGCTCAAACGGTCTTCTACTTTTGTCAAGTACCATGCCGATGCAAGCCAACTGTCAAGATACTCCAAATCACTCATGGATTCAAAGTGGGTGAAGTAATCAATGGCCGATGTGTTGTATCCAAAAGTATAGACAGTCCCGTCTGTATCCCTTATTTTAAATCCATAGATGGTTTTAGGCTGGAGTTTATCTTCTCCGCCATTGTAAGGAAAGTTTGGGATAAATGGTCTCGCGTAGTTGTCGCTATTGGAGATGTCGAATATGATGTCCAAGTTGTCTTCTGATACGACTTTCCAATCGCCGTCATTCCCTAAAAAGAATTTTCCGGTCTTTCCCATGAAGTTAAAATAAAACATATCCGGCTCAGTATCATACTTGTGGTAATGAGCGTCATCGAGTAGTGTCGATGTATTTCCGTTGATATATTCCACAGGTCTATAATGACCCTCAAAATAATTATGAAACTCACTTATATTAGCTTGTTTTGGATATATATACTCATCAGGATTACCGTTAATAACCCTTGTTATGACGCCTCCTGCAGAAAGTGTCCAATTTTCTCCAATCCATCCAGGTAGTGAGTTCATCATTACTCCAGATGAGCTATATTCGAGTTTAATGTCTAGCTTTACACCTCGCGTATTTAGGCTGAATATTGGTACATTAATGTCCGCGGTACCATTGTAAAGAGATACTTTGATATCTCCATAACGACCTAACGAAGTGGCATTTGGTGTTGGAATGTTAATAGGTATACTTTGCTGGGCAATACAATTCCCCCAAAAAAGTGCAAAGAGAGTAAATATTGATAGTTTCTTATACATTTTAATGAAAAAATAGTGTGTTGTTATAAGATGCATTTCCTGTATTGATATAAAGTACATAGTTGCCCGATGGCAGTGAGGACGTGTTTATATTTGTGCTAAAGCAGCCAGATTCTGCGCTTCCAGCCTGTGATGCCCACACGCGTCCGCTGATGTCGCTCAAAATTACAGTTACAGCATTAGCGGCAGTTGTGCCACAACTGTCTCCGCTGACAGTTACACTTATTTCACCCTCTGTGACGTGAATGGAAACTCGGTCGGAGAGCGTCAATCCGTTGTCCCCGTTTCCACCATTCCTTTTGTTCTTAGCTTGCAGTGGTGCGTTCAGTGGAATTTCGATCTTTCCCAAAGCCATCTGTTGAGCATCGCGGCTACAGAGGAATGTCGCATTTTCCTCCTGCACGGTGCGTCCTTCGGCACGGTAAATGCTCGACACATTCTCGGCAATCTCGTACCGACAGTCGGGCGCATACCATCTGTCGGTAACGACTGTGTGTCGCAACAAGTCGTTTTCATCTGTTATGGCACTCTCCATGGCATGGGCGCTGATTTTCATCACCCCGTCGGAGACTTCGCGCACGAGAATTGCGTCATGTATAGTGTCGCCAGGAAGTACAAGTGTACCGACGGCCATTGTCTTTGTCATGTGCATCCCTTTGAATGCTACAGCATTGTTGCCGCAGTATCTTCCGCTGAAATAGCAGGGCGAGCATAGGCTGTCGCCGATAGCGGGGAAACCGCCATGAAGCACCAGCGGCGCAATAGAATCACGCATGCCTATCAGCGGAGACTCATGCGACCGCCACAGCAGGCTGTCGCCATGAACCGTGAACGTGGATTGTGCACCGCGCTCGAAGCGCACCAGCACCGTGTCGCCCAGCGTCAGCCACCGCATGTCATGACTTTTCCCAGTCTCAATGGCTTGGCTAAAGTCCCACAAAGTGGTATCTGCAGCCATTTCGACAAACTCGTAATGCTGCTTGGTCACCATGTCTCCGCTGCGTGGCCAATGGAACGTCCCGTTTATCTCGGCTTTTGCAATAGAAGCAATGCATACTAAAAGTGACAGGATTAAAGGTTTGATTAATTTCATCTTCGTGATAGTTTCTTGTCAGTTAAAAAGTTCCTACTTCTTAATACTAAACTTGATTAGAAAGCAGGTGAATATTTTCAGGGTCATGCCTCTACAAAATTAGTGAAAATAGACTATAAATACAACAAGAAAAGTTAGATATAACGCGAGTTCGGGATAAGAGGCGTTTGAAAAAATGGTAAAAAAAGGAAATCGGCGACTATTTCAGTCGCCGATTTATTTGGTGAATTCATTGATTTTTAGTAATTTAATGGTATGAATAAAACAATTACAAATCATAATCACCAAGAGTAAAGTTACTGATTTTTTTGTATTGCCGATGATTTCTGCAAAGAATTTGATGCAGAGATGGTAAAATCGCGCTGACCACGTTCATGGTCGCCCGACACTATGTCGGCATCCGAATCGCGCCTTTTCAGTCCACGCTTATCCCGAGCTCACGTTACTAGCAAACCTAAACATAAAGCCACTATCTCCCTTTTTAGCATTTATACATTACTTTTCGAGACTTATTTTTGCAAAAAGTTCATTGAAATAGTATTAGAGGCTTTTAGCATGTTTAGTGTTTCAGGTGTTTCAGGTGTTTCAGGTGTTTCAGGTGTTTCAGGTGTTTCAGGTGTTTCAGG
>OIYG01002569.1_pt1 | contig 11342 bp, 10 predicted proteins | sample 1587861 | NCBI WGS metagenome assembly OIYG01 (sample SAMN03283272) | human gut metagenome | biome: human-associated habitat; material: feces | host: Homo sapiens | place: Peru | collected 2012 | reverse complement strand
GAGAGCATCTGCCTTACAAGCAGAGGGTCACAGGTTCGAGCCCTGTAGGTCCCATATCTAATTAAATATGGCGGGATAGCTCAGTTGGCTAGAGCACACGGTTCATACCCGTGGTGTCGCTGGTTCAAATCCAGTTCCCGCTATTAGATTAGGAGACTGCATGCTAAGAAATTAGTATGCAGTCTTTTTATGCGTATGGAATTATGAGATACTGCTTGTACCATGTAAAGAAACAATAGTATTAAGGAGCAACTTGTGGTAATATAACAAATAGTGAGATAGAAAAAAGTTGTTGTCTTCATTTTACATTTTAAAACGTGGCCAACAGCAGAAATATGGAGGAGACAAGATGAATAAAAAAAGCGGATATGCGCTCAGAATAGTACTTGGAGGTTATCTTACTTACCTGGGTATCAGAATCTTAAGTGAGATGATCCAGCAGCGTCCTAGTAATATGACACTTATGGCAGTACTGGCAGTTGTATTTATCCTGGTTGGAGTTGCTTATGCAGGGAATGCCATCTGCAAAACGTTTGAAATTGATATCAAAAAGCAATTTGCGAAGATGATAGCAAAGAGAAAAGCGGAGCAGAAACGAAAGGCAGAAGAAGCTGCAGCAGCGAAAGCAATGTCACAGGTAACAGAGAGCACAACGACAGAAGCATCAGAAGACGAAAAAATATCAGACAATACAATGCCGGCAATGCTTTCAGAAGAAGACAGGAAGAAGCTGGAAGACGCAGTGCCTAAGGCGGATTCCGAGGAAAAAACAAAGCAAGACAGTAAGGCTGAAGTTATAGAAAAAACAGCAGATTCAGAGTCGACAGAAAACGAAACGGCAGAAAAAACAGCAGCAGAAGAAAAAGCAGAATCAGTAGAAAAACCGGCGACTACAACAGAACCAGAGGAAAAACCGGACGAAGAAATAAAAGCTGAAGGAACACCAGGTGAAGAAACTCCAGTTCAGGAAGAAGAACTGACAGACACAAGAGTGGTAGATATTTTTGCGGAACTGAATGAAGAACCAGTTTCAGAAGATGCTGAAAATGATTTTGAGGAGAAATAATTATGCGTGTAGGTATGGGATATGATGTTCATAAGTTAGTTGAAGGAAGAAAACTGATCCTGGGTGGAGTTGAGATTCCTTACGAGAAAGGTCTTTTAGGACATTCAGATGCGGATGTTATGCTGCACGCGGTGATGGATGCACTGCTTGGAGCTGCAGCACTTGGAGACATTGGCCTTCATTTTCCGGATACAGATCCGAAATACAAGGGCGCATCAAGTATAAAACTGCTCGAGCACGTAGGCGGACTTTTGGAAGAGAATGGTTATGTGATCGAGAATATTGATGCAACGATCATTGCACAGCGTCCAAAGATGCGTCCGCATATCGATCAGATGAGAGAAAACATGGCGAAAGCGCTTAAGATCGATGTTGATCAGATCAATGTAAAGGCTACAACAGAAGAGGGGCTTGGCTTTACCGGAAGTGGCGAAGGAATCTCATCCCAGGCAATCTGTGCGATTGAAAAATTTACGAATTACAGTAGCGTGGATGTGATGGAGAAGCCTGCAGGATGTGGTGGATGCTGTGCGGGAAAATAAGATGAAGATTCGAAAACTGGATAGATCAGAACATGAAAAAACCCGAGGCTTGTGGGAACAGGTATTTTCAGAAGACAGTCAGGAGTTTGTTGATTATTACTATTATATCAAGACAAAAGACAATACGATTTATGTGGTAGAGGAAGAGGATGAGATACGTGCGATGCTGCAGCTGAATCCTTATCAGGTAAAACTGCAGGGAAGTGTCATTCCATCGGATTATATCGTGGGAGTTGCCACGCAGGCAGAATATAGAGGCAGAGGATATATGAGAAATCTTCTGATTCATGCATTACAGGATCAGTATTCACAGAAGATGCCATTTACCTTCCTGATGCCGGCGGCAGAAGCAATCTATTATCCTTATGATTTCCGATTTGTTTATGATCAGAAACAAATCGAGCTTGATGAAGCATTTTTTTCTGTAAGAAAAGAATATAAAAATGATGAATATAGAAATGTATCACAAGATTGGATTGTAGACCGTGATGCAGGATTTATGGATGCAGGGAAGATGGCGGCATTTGTTGAAGAGAATTTTTCGGATTGCTGGAATGTTGTTGTTTTAAGAAATGCACAATATTATCAGACACAGATTCTCGAACAACAGAGTGAGTTTGGCGGGATGCGGCTTGTCTTTGAAGAAGAAAAAGTTGTCTGCATGTATGCATATGCGAAAGAAGAAGGTCTTGAGATCAGGGAACCACTTTATCTGGAAGGGAAAGAATCCTTGCTCTGGGCGTCGGTGGATGGTCTTAGAGAACCGGGAGAAAAGATCATGGTCTATGGTCTTGAAGAAATACCGGATTGCCTGGAAGGTGAAAAGTCAGTATGCAAAGATGTATATAAAGATGCATATAAAGAAAAACCGGTCATTATGGTCAGAATCGTTCATTTACAGGAACTATTTTCTAAAATGAAAATTCCGTCAGAATGTGAGATTCATTGTTCTTTTGCGGTGATCGATCCGATTCTTCATAAGAATAGCAGGATCTGGAAGCTCAATAGCTCAAAAGGAGAAGAAAGCCTGAACGTGTCTGAAACGGAAGATTCACAGGGAGTACTTTCCATTGCAGCATTGACAGAAATATTGTTTGGATACAAAACTCCTGAAGAAATACGTGCAGAGGAAAGCGTAATTCTTACAGAAGAACTAGAGGAAGAACTGAGGAAACTTCAGAATTTCTGTCCAATATTTTTGAATGAGATTGTCTGAATAAAATGTTAAAATGCAGTTGATCGGCAGAGATAATAGTTGACAAAAAATGATTTTTTGCATAAGATAATAGAGATGTTGAAAACAATAAATATTGGTAATAGAATTGAGAAAGACAAAGAACGGGAAGAGTAACAGAGATTTGGACTCGCAGAGAGAAGGTGTCACCGGCTGAAAGCACCTTTGAGAGAAGAAACTGTGAAGTGCCCCCGGGAGTCGATCCTGTGAATGGAGTAGCAGGATACGTCAGGCACACGTTACGTGCGTGAAAGTGAAAGAAGCATAACTTCTTTTATTAGAGTGGAACCGCGGATAGAACTTCGTCTCTAGATTGAGACGAAGTTTTTTGCATATCAGGAAAGTACTTTCCTAATATACAAAACAATCCGTTTAGGGTGTTAAGTGCATTCTTGAATCAGAAAGGAACGATAAATATGGGAATGATATCTTATGTCAAACAGGAGATAGAGGTGATCCGGGAGCGAGATCCTGCGATCAAATCAAACATGGAAGTATTTTTGTACCCAAGCTTTAAAGTAATCTTAAGCTACAGAGTGGCACATAAGCTTTACCTGAGAAAACATTATTTCTGGGCACGCTGGATTTCTCAGAGAGCAGCGCGTAAGACAGGGATTGAGATCCATCCGGGTGCAACGATTGGAAAGGGACTTTTTATCGATCATGGAACAGGTGTGATCATCGGAGAAACTACGATTATCGGAGATAATGTAACATTGTATCAGGGCGTTACGCTTGGTGGTACCGGAAAAGAACAGGGAAAACGTCATCCAACGCTGAAAGATAATGTTATGGTGAGCGCCGGTGCAAAGATCCTGGGTTCTTTTACAATCGGAGAAAATTCCAAGATCGGAGCAGGATCCGTAGTTCTTGAAGAGGTTCCGCCGAACTGTACAGTTGTCGGCGTGCCGGGACGAATTGTCCGTATGGACAACAAGAAAGTTCCAAGAAGTGATATGGATCAGGTACATTTACCGGATCCGGTACTTACAGATATTCGCGAACTGCAGGAAGAGAATATAAAACTTCACAAACGTTTGGAATCTATGATAAAATATATGCGATGCGTGGAGAAAGAAAATAAGGAGAGTAAGAACGATGAAGATTTATAATACAATGTCAAAAAGAAAAGAAGAGTTTGTTCCTTTAGAGGAAGGAAAAGTAAAGATGTATGTATGCGGTCCGACTGTATATAACTACATCCATATTGGAAATGCAAGACCAATGATCGTGTTTGATACTGTCCGCAGATATTTTGAATATAAGAACTATGATGTGAACTATGTATCCAATTTTACAGATGTGGATGACAAGATCATCAAAAAAGCAAACGAAGAAGGCGCTACAGCAGAAGAAATCTCACAGCGCTATATTGCAGAGTGTAAGAAGGATATGGACGGCATGAATATTGAGCCGGCAACAAAGAATCCGCTTGCAACAGAAGAGATCGGCGGTATGATCAGCATGATCGAGACACTGATCGAGAAAGGTTATGCATACGAGAAGAACGGAACTGTATATTACCGTACAAGAAAGTTCAAAGATTATGGTAAATTATCTCATAAGAATCTTGACGATCTTCAGTCCGGCGGACGTGCGCTTCTTGTAAGCGGTGAGGATGAGAAAGAAGATTCACTTGATTTCGTTCTCTGGAAACCGAAGAAAGAAGGCGAGCCGGCATGGGTTTCTCCATGGGGTGAGGGACGTCCGGGATGGCACATTGAGTGCTCAGAGATGTCAAAGAAATATCTTGGCGAGCAGATCGATATTCATGCAGGAGGAGAAGACCTGATCTTCCCACACCATGAAAATGAAATTGCACAGAGTGAAGCAGCGAACGGAAAAGAATTCTCCAGATACTGGATGCATAACGGATTCCTGAACATTGATAACCGTAAGATGTCCAAATCTCTCGGAAACTTCTTTACAGTCCGCGAGATCAGTGAAAAATATGATCTTCAGGTACTTCGTTTCTTCATGCTGAGTGCACATTACAGAAGTCCTCTTAACTTCAGTGCAGAGTTGATGGAAGCAGCAAAGAGCGGACTTGAGAGAATCATTACAGCAGCTGATCGTCTGAAATTCCTTATGGGAAGTGCGAAGACAGAAGATATGGCAGAGACAGAAGCAGAGAAGTTTGCAAAATCAGCAGAATATGTCGGAAACTTTGAGAGTGCTATGGATGATGATTTCAATACAGCAGACGCGATCGCTGCAGTATTTGATCTTGTAAAATTCATCAACACAATGACAGATGAAGACAGCTCAAAAGAATATCTTGAGAATCTGTTTGATCGTCTGGTAAGACTGACAGAAGTACTTGGAATTATTGTTGATAAAGAAGACGAGATCCTTGATTCTGACATTGAAGCACTGATCGCAGAGCGTCAGGCAGCAAGAAAAGAGAAAAACTTTGCAAGAGCAGATGAGATCAGAGATGAACTTCTTGCGAAAGGTATCATTCTGAAAGATACAAGAGAAGGAGTACAATGGAAAAGAGCATAACAGCAGGTTTAGAAGAATATATCCGGACAATTCCGGGAATGAAAGAAATTGATGCAAAACAGTGCTCCCCGTTGGTTCTTGCCTATGTGGGAGACTGCGTGTATGATCTGATCATTAAGACAATGGTGGTTGGCCGTGGAAACAGGCCGGTCCACCGTCTTCATGAAGAGACAAGCCAGTATGTGCAGGCATCAGCACAGTCCTTTATGATGCGTTCCATGCAGGAGCATCTGAATGAGGAAGAACACGGAGTTTACCGGAGAGGAAGAAATGCACGTTCAGTATCTCCGGCAAAGAATCAGTCAATTACAGATTACAGAAGAGCGACAGGGTTCGAGGCGTTGATCGGTCATTTATATCTGACAGGACAGTATAAGAGACTGACAGAACTTGTAAGTATTGGGCTTGAAAGTATCGAAAAAGAAATGAAGGATAAAGGAGCAGAACATGCAGGAAAATAGAGAACAGGGAACAGATACATTTGTAATTGAGGGGAGAAATGCTGTACTGGAAGCATTTCGTTCCGGACGTACGATCGACAAGATTTATGTTCTTGACGGATGCCAGGACGGACCGGTCAGAACAATTGTACGCGAAGCAAAGAAACATGGTTCACTGATTAATTTTGTGACAAAAGAAAGACTTTCCCAGCTCTCAGAGACTGGAAAGCATCAGGGCGTGATCGCACATGCGGCTGCATATGAATATTCCACGATCGACGACATGCTGAAACTGGCAGAAGAAAGAGGCGAAGCTCCGTTTCTGATTCTTTTAGACAATATCGAAGATCCGCACAATCTTGGTGCGATCATCCGTACTGCAAACCTTGCAGGGGCACATGGAGTAATCATTCCAAAGCGAAGAGCTGTTGGCCTGACAGCAACGGTAGCAAAGACATCTGCGGGAGCTTTGAATTATACACCGGTTGCAAAGGTGACAAATCTTGTGAAGACAATGGAAGAACTCAAGGAAAAAGGACTCTGGTTTGTATGTGCTGATATGGACGGAGAGCAGATGTACGATCTGAACCTGACAGGACCGATCGGTCTTGTAATTGGAAATGAAGGTGAGGGCGTTGGCCGTCTCGTGAAAGAAAACTGTGATTTTGTTGCGGGAATTCCAATGAAAGGTCAGATAAATTCTCTGAATGCATCTGTGGCAGCTGGAGTTCTTGCTTATGAGATCGTAAGACAGAGGATTTCACAGAAATAAAATATGAGTATTGCCCGAAAAATGAGTGATAACAGGTGATAATCGGATGAGTAAGTATGACAGAATGACAGATGAGCAGCTTTTATGTGATTACAAGAATGGAAACCAGGAGATTATGGATTATCTGATGGTGAAATATAAATCCATGGTAAGGAAGAAAGCGCGTGCAATGTATCTGCTTGGGGGAGAGAACGAAGATCTGATCCAGGAAGGAATGATTGGTCTGATCAAAGCAGTGCGGGATTTTGATGTAACGCAGAAAACATCCTTTTCAAGTTTTGCAGAACTTTGTGTCTCCAGACAGATGTACTCGGCAATCGAGGCATCTAATCGAAAAAAGCATCTTCCTTTGAATTCTTATGTTTCGCTTTATGAAGACAGCGAGCAGGAAGGAGAAGGGAGAAGCCTTCCCCTGATCGACACGATTGAATCATCGAAGGAGAATGATCCGGAAGTTCTTTATTTTGGAAAAGAATATACAGAAGCTTTTGCGGAACAACTTAAAGAGTTGCTCAGTCCATTAGAAAATCATGTTCTTTACCTGCACTTAATGGGAACGGATTATCGGACGATTGCGGAATTACTTGGAAAGAGTCCGAAGTCAGTGGACAATGCACTTCAGAGGATTAAGACAAAAGCACAAAAGATTCTGCCGTAAAGGAGAAATACGGATGAAGAAAAAATACAATTACCTTTTGGCACTTGCAGTCTTTCTGGTGATCATGATCTGCTTTAACAAATTCGGATACATCATTTCTTACCTGGCTGCAATTAGCGGGTCTCTGGTTATGGGGAACAATGGAACAATGGCGGTTTATGAGTTTCTGATGAGTCATTTGAATCTGGTATCGGCAATTTTGTACCTTATGGTTCTTCCCATTCCTGCTTTATGGTATTATATTGCTTTCCAGTCACGTGAAGGTGGAATCCGTGCGATTCCCAGAAAATGCAGAAGAGTCGGTTTGGACGGATGCGTTTTAACCGCGATGTTTACCTTTGGTATGATACATGTGACCAGCATTATACTGGCAATCGTAGCACAGGCACTTCCGGATGCGATGGATAATTATCAGAATCTGATAGAAAATTCCGGCCTGACAGAATATTCGCTGATGTGGGTCCTCAGTACATTGATTCTTCCACCTCTTGTGGAAGAGCTGATTTTCAGGGGATTGATCCAGAAATATCTTGAACGTGCCGGAATGCATTGGATTCTGGCGAATGTTGTACAGGCGGTTCTGTTTGGAGTATTCCATCAGAATCTCGTACAGGGAATCTATGCGGCACTTCTTGGGTTTGCACTTGGATTTGTGGCGTATCGCTATAATACCCTGGCGGCATCCATGCTGATGCACATGTTCTATAATCTGATGGGAACGCTGATCGTAGATCTTGAGAGCAGATTCCTTCCGGAAATAGTAATGGGAATGATTATCTTGATCAGTATTCCGATGACAGTGAGTGCCGTGACGTTGATCTGTCTGACAACGAATAATAAAAAAACAGAGGTTTGAAGATGAGATTTGTAGTACAAAGAGTAACAGAGGCATCTGTAACGATTGATGGCGAGATATCGGGAAAGATTGGAAAAGGTTATCTTGTCCTGATCGGAGTAGCTGATACAGACACAAAAGAGATTGCAGACAAAATGATACGAAAAATGATCGGACTTCGTATCTTTGAAGATGAACAGGGAAAAACAAACCTTTCGCTTGCCGATGTGGACGGAGGTCTTCTCCTGGTTTCACAGTTTACGTTATATGCAAACTGTAAGAGAGGAAACAGACCAAGCTTTATCGAAGCAGGAAAACCAGATCTAGCGAATGAAATGTATGAATATATCATTGAAAAATGCAGGGAATCAGTGGAGGAAGTACAGACCGGAGAGTTTGGAGCTGATATGAAAGTTCAGCTGCTCAATGACGGGCCATTCACGATTTTGCTGGATTCAGATCAGCTTTAACTTGACAATCAAACTCAAGTAGTGTATATTTAATTCTGCGTTCTGTTGGAACGCAATAAGCTGTCTTGGCGCAGTCGGTAGCGCGTCGCCTTGGTAAGGCGGAGGTCGGGGGTTCAAGTCCCCTAGACAGCTTTGAACCTTTCCCCGGAAGTGCCGTAAATGCGGTGTTTTCGGGGTTTTTCTTATTTCGGCAGACTCGCAATGCAGATCTTTAGGTCTTCATAGATTCCAACAGAGATCTCGTTGCGGATTTTCCTATAGGTTTACAGGTCTGAAAGGAAAAATTCAATTCCTTGTTGAGAATTCTTTCACTTGTTATAAAATATGTTATACTGAAGTTGATTGAAGTGGTGATTCAAGGTGACGGGTTCTGCAGAAGGGGAAGCCGTATGAGCGAAAAGAATTATGAAACAAGTGAATTAAAAGAACTAAAAGATGTGTTGCAGACGTTTACAGAGTTTGTATGGGAGATGGAAGAATATCTGCCGGAATTTTATCATTTTTTTGATACGATGAGGCAGAATATCGAGATTTTTCTTCGGGTTGGCGAAGAGGATGAAGAACAGATCCATGAGATTCTGGAACGGGATTGGGAGAAAGCACATGCACCGCTTGTGGGAGTGCAGTGTTATGATTTTCAAGGATCACATCCGGAGGCAGAAGCAGGAACTTGTGTTTATTTTGCAAATCTCTTGACAGAAATCGGTCGGTTTTTTGAGCCGGTGAGTATGTTTGGAGTGCTTTGAATGAAGTGAAAAGGAGAGGTTGATATGGCATCATTTTTAGAAGACATTACACCATTTTACGGGACAGGAGAACGGAATGGAAAAGGACAGACACTGGAAGAATTTCTGGAAGAATATGATCCATATCGATATAAAAATCCGTGTTGCACAACAGACACGGTTGTTTTCTCTTATAAAGATGAACAGGCACTGGAAGAAGGACGATTAAAAGTGCTTTTGGTTAAGAGAGGGAATCATCCCAGTATTGGATGTTGGGCTCTTCCGGGAGGATTTGTAAATTTACGGGAGAATCTGGAGGACACAGCAAGGCGGGAATTGCAGGAAGAGACCGGAGTCAGCGGACTTCCGGTGGAACAGTTTGCTTGTTATGGAGATTATCAGAGAGATCCGAGAGCAAGGATCATTACAAGTGCGTATCTTTCTATTGTAAAGGAGTCTGATGTAAGTGTAGAGGCCGGAGATGATGCGGCAGATGCGGCATGGTTTGAGATAGAGATGGAACCGGAGACAGCATATGAAGAAGATGGATGGGAAAAGACGGAATATCATTTAACAATTCAAAATCAGGATCAGAAAATGAATGCAGTTGTTCAGAAAAAGGAGCAGACAGGACTGGTCAGAGAAAAATACTATGTTGTAAAAGAAGGTGGAGGGATTGCAGTGGATCATGCAGCTATTCTGGCACAGGCTTATGAATTGTTAAAAGGCAGACTGTAACAGGGGCGGCGAAAAGAATCTCTTGTGGTTGTTCTTTTTATGTGATAAGATATTGAGCATGAAAACCTGTAGGATAAATCACACTTCCGAAGGAATGTGACAGATCATCCGGATGGTACTTATGGTTAGTAGGAGGAAGATATGGAGAACGAAACAGTTTCAAAGAATTTTATTGAACAGGAGATAGATAAGGATCTGGCAGAAGGAGTTTACGATCATGTATGCACCCGTTTCCCACCGGAGCCGAATGGATACCTTCATATTGGTCATGCGAAGTCTATCCTTTTGAACTATGGACTGGCAGAGAAGTATAATGGTGAATTCCATATGAGATTTGATGATACGAACCCGACAAAGGAGAAGACAGAATTTGTTGAGTCTATCAAAGAGGATATTAAGTGGCTGGGTGCTGACTGGAAGGATCATCTTTATTTCGCATCCGATTATTTTGATCAGATGTATGAGTGTGCTGTGAAGCTGATCAAGAAAGGAAAAGCATTTGTCTGTGATCTTACAGCAGAACAGATGCGTGAATATAGAGGAACACTTACAGAACCAGGAAAAGAAAGTCCATATAGAAATCGTTCTGTAGAGGAGAACCTTGAGCTTTTTGAGAATATGCGTGCCGGAAAGTATGCTGACGGAGAGAAAGTGCTTCGTGCAAAGATTGATATGGCATCACCGAATATCAATATGCGTGATCCGATCATTTATCGTGTTGCCCGCATGACACATCACAATACAGGTGATAAGTGGTGCATTTATCCGATGTATGATTTTGCTCATCCAATCGAGGATGCAATCGAGGGAATCACACATTCTATCTGTACACTTGAGTTTGAAGATCACAGACCGCTTTATGACTGGGTTGTGAGAGAATGTGAATTCGAGAACCCACCGCGTCAGATTGAGTTCGCAAAACTGTATCTTACGAATGTTGTAACAGGAAAGCGTTATATTAAGAAGCTTGTAGAAGATGGAATTGTTGACGGATGGGATGATCCAAGACTTGTATCTATTGCAGCTTTAAGAAGAAGAGGATTTACTCCTGAAGCTATTAAGATGTTCGTTGAGCTTGTTGGTGTTACTAAGGCACAGGGTTCAGTTGAATATCCAATGCTTGAATATTGTATAAGAGAAGATTTAAAGCTTAAGGTTAAGAGAATGATGGCTGTTCTTGATCCTGTTAAGCTTGTCATTGATAATTATCCTGAAGGCCAGGTTGAATATATGGAAGTGGCTAATAATCAGGAGAACCCAGAGATGGGAACAAGAAAAGTTCCATTTACTAAAGAATTATATATTGAGAGAGAAGATTTCATGGAGGAACCACCTAAGAAGTACTTCAGATTATTCC
>OIYG01002568.1_pt1 | contig 11342 bp, 11 predicted proteins | sample 1587861 | NCBI WGS metagenome assembly OIYG01 (sample SAMN03283272) | human gut metagenome | biome: human-associated habitat; material: feces | host: Homo sapiens | place: Peru | collected 2012 | reverse complement strand
GGGTGATGCGTCCTCGCTCCAAGAATATATAAGCTGCGGCCTGTAAAAGCAGCTCGTCTCCGGCAACTGGTACTTGCCCTTGACGCCCCGGTGCAATTCCGGTTGGGGACAGGACCCTCCGCACCTCTCAACGATGTGGCCCAGGAGGGGCATATGCAGATGTGGCGGAATAGGTAGACGCTGCAAGGGTATGCGGTTTTGGCAAGTATTACATAATGCAAAACTATTGGGGTTCAAGTATCTACCTCGGACGGTCATAAAGCTCGTAATGTACTGCTAAAGTCCTGTGGGGTGCAAATCCTCACCATCTGCACCATAATAGCGGCTCGTATCTGCGGATACGGAGAGCATGAGAACCTCTCTTGACTGCTGGAAGAGACAGCGTGTATGCCCCTCAAAATCGAAGGCTTGCGCTTATGCGTGGGGTAATGATAGAGACTGCGGGGCGGGTAAAGTCTGCTATGTAAGGCCAAGGGGCGGGGGCCGGTAGCAAAATAATGTTAAGAGGTTATGCGAAATGAAAAAGTATATTGGCATGAAAATCATTGAGGCGGTCCCCGCTATTCGCAAAGGCTGCAGGGTCTATGAGAAGGATCAGCCCATCACTAAGAGCATGGCCCCTGATGAGGAGGGCTATAAGATCTGCTACCCGGACGGATACGAGTTCTTTAGCCCAAAGGCCGTGTTCGAGGCTGAATATCGTGAAATAGACTGCTTGAGCTTTGGCCTTGCCATTGAAGCAGCGAAAAAAGGGAAGAGAATTGCCCGCCGCGGATGGAATGGCAAGAACCAGTATGTCGAGCTTGCGGAGCGCATCAGCTATGAGAATGCTGCGCATGAGGTGATCAACGCCAATCACGAAGCTATCGGCAACAAAGCGCTTGCGTTTGTCGGCACTTCCGGCGTGCAGCTCGGCTGGCTGGCATCGCAGGCGGATATGCTTGCCGATGACTGGATGATAGTGGAGTAAATTATCACCGGTAGCAAAACGAAAGGGAGTGAGCGCATGGCTGGCGGAGCGCCAAGGAAATGGAAAAGCGTAAAGGCAATGCAGGAAGCCATTGACGCTTACTTTGAGAGCTGCAAAGGGACACCGCTTATGATTGACGGTGATGTTGCCACAGATAAATACGGAAGGCCGATTATTTTAGATGAAAAGCCGCCTACGGTAACAGGGCTGGCGCTGTCGCTTGGGTTCACAGGGCGGCAGGCGCTGATTGATTATCAGGGGAGACCGGAGTTCGCGGACACGGTTACGCGCGCGAAGTCCCGCTGCGAGGAATATGCCGAATCCCGGCTGTACGATAAGGACGGTGCCAATGGCGCGAAATTCTCGCTTGGCTGCAATTTTGGCTGGCGGGCCACGGAAGAAAAGGCGGAGACGGCCGCAGGCGGCATTGTGCTGTTGCCTGCGGTGATGGATACGCCGAAGCCGCCGGAGGATAAGACGTGACAGGCCAGACGGTGATCTGGCAGCCGCAGCCGAAGCAGGCTGCGTTCATGAGCCGGTTTGAGGACGAGGCGCTGTATGGCGGCGCTGCCGGAGGCGGCAAAAGCGACGCACTGGTGATGGAGGCCCTGCGACAGGTGGACATTCCCTATTACCGTGGGCTGATCGTACGGCGGACCTATCCACAGCTGGAGGACCTGATCGGTAAGACGCTGCGGCTGTATCCAAGCATCTACCCGGGTGCAAAGTACAACGATAGCAAGCACGTCTGGAAATTCCCTTCGGGAGCCGTGGTGATCTTCGGCTCCCTGCCGCACGTCAAGGACAAGTACAACTACCAGGGCAAGCCGTATGACTTCATCGGCTTTGACGAGCTGACGCAGTTTCCCTATGAGCTGTATGACTACCTAACGCATTCACGAAACCGGCCTAACGGTCCGGGGACCCGCGTTTACTCACGCGCCACGGCGAACCCTGGCGGCGTGGGGCATGGGTGGGTCAAGGAAATGTTTATCACGGCGGCTCCGCCCATGCAGACGGTGTGGAAGCAGGTCAAGGTGCAGACGCCTGACGGGGTGCAGTCCAAGTGGAAGTCCTCGGTGTTCGTGCCGTCCACGGTGTTTGACAACCAGGCACTGCTGGACAATGACCCGGACTACATATACCGGCTGGCCAGTATGCCGGAAGCGGAGCGGAATGCCCTGTTGTACGGAGACTGGGACAGCTTCTCCGGTCAGGTATTTACGGAGTGGCGGAATGACCGGGAGCATTACAGAGACCATATCAAGACCCATGTCATCGAACCATTCCGCATTCCGGAAAACTGGAATGTGTGGCGGGCGATGGACTGGGGCTATACGCGGCCCTTCTCCGTGGGCTGGTACGCAGTGGACCAGGACCGGCGGCTTTACCGCATCCGGGAGCTGTACGGCTGCACGGGCACACCCAATGAGGGCGTGAAGTGGACGCCGGACCATGTGGCGGAGGAAATACGCCGCATTGAGCGGGAGGACCCCAATCTGCAGGGGCGGACAGTGCGGGGCGTGGCAGACCCGGCTATCTTCGGCAACAGCGGCACGGAAAGCGTGGCAGCGGTGATGGAGCGCAAGGGCGTGTTCTGGGAGGCAGGACAGCATGACCGGCTGAACGGCAAGATGCAGATCCACAACCGGCTGGCCTTTGATGGACAGGGTATCCCCATGCTGTATGTGTTTGACACCTGTAAGCATTTTATCCGGACGGTGCCGAATCTGGTATACAGCGAGACGGACGTTGAGGATGTGGATACCGACGGCGAGGACCATATTTATGACGAGTGCCGGTATATGTGCATGGAATACCCTGTGGCGCAGACCATCCGCATCCCGGCGGCGGTGAAGCCGTACAGCCCTCTGGACGCGGACGAGCCGGAGGATCGGGATTACGCATGGTTCCGGAAATACTGATGGAGGACGTATGGACAGACAGGACTTATTCAATAAGGCAATGGGCATGGGGCTTGGCAGTCTCATGCCACAGCTGCAGCCGCAGCCCGCAGGGCAGATGTCCACCGGGGATGCAATCAAGGTGGATGACATCCGCAAGGCGGCGGAGACGGTGCGGAAGTACAAGGACGGCAAGAGCCTGTTGGAAAACCGTCTGAAAGAGGACGAGCTGTGGTATCGGGTGCGGCACTGGGAAGCGGTGCGGAAGAAGTTCAACCCGGATGTGCCGGAGCCGTCCTCCGCATGGCTGTTCAACGCCATCACCAACAAGCACGCCGACGCTATGGACAACTACCCGGAACCGAACGTGCTGCCGAGAGAGGCGGGAGACCAGCAGGAGGCCAAGAAACTGTCCTCCATTCTCCCCTGCGTCATGGAGGCGGCGGAGTTTGAGGACGTCTATGCAGATGCCTGGTGGGGCAAGCTGAAACACGGTACCGGCGCGTATTTCATCGGGTGGGACCCAGAGAAGGAAAACGGGCTGGGCGATATTGATATCCACGATCTCGACCTGCTGGACGTTTACTGGGAACCGGGGATCAAGGACATTCAGCAGAGCCGGAACCTGTTTATTGCAGGCGTGGCGGAGACTGCGGATCTGGAAGCGCGGTTCCCACAGTACAAGGGCAAGCTGGAAACAGCCACGCCGGATGACTACGCCTACTCTTACGATCCCAACGTGGACTGGACGGGGAAGTGTCTGGTATGGGACTGGTATTACAAGAAGAAGGACCTGACCGGGAAGACTCTGCTGCATTACTGCAAGTTCTCCGGCGACTGCATCCTGTATGCCAGCGAGAATGACGCCAACTATTCTGAGCGCGGCTATTATGACCACGGCCTGTACCCGGTGGTATTTGACACCATGTTCCCGGAAACGGGGACGCCGTATGGGTTCGGCATGATCGCCATCTGCAAGAATCCCCAACTTTACATCGACAAGCTGGGCCAGAATATTCTGGAGCGCAGTCTGCTGGGCACCAAGACCCGGTACATTGCATCTTCGCAGGCGGGGATCAATGAGGATGAGCTGAAAGACGCAAACTGCGCCATCGTGCACAGCGAGCTGCCGAGACTGGACAGCGAGCATTTACAGCCCATCGTGCCCCCCTCACTGGAGGGGAACTACATCGACGTCTATCAGATGAAGATCGACGAGATGAAGGAGACCAGCGCCAACCGGGACATGAACAGCGGCGGCACCTCCGGCGTGACGGCGGCTGCGGCCATCGCGGCCCTGCAGGAGTCCGGCAACAAGGTGAGCCGTGACATGATCCAAGGCAGCTACCGGGCATACCGGAAGGTGTGCTCTCTGGTGATCGAGCTGATCCGGCAGTTTTATACGGAGACCCGCACCTTCCGCATTTTAGGCGAGGGCGGGCAGATGGAGTTTGTGGACTTCAACAACGCCGGGATGCAGGACCAGCCGGTGGCGATGCCGGGGAATGCGGCGCAGATGTTTCGACGTCCCGTGTTCGACTTGAAGATCAGACCCCAGAAGCGCAGCCCCTTCACCATTGAAGCCCAGTATGAGCGGGCAAAGGAGCTGTACGGACTTGGATTCTTCAATCCGGAGAACGCCCAGCAGAGCATGATTGCCCTGTCCATGATGGACTTTGAGGGCAAGGAACAGATCCTGCAGCAGGTACAGCAGGGGCAGACGCTATTGAATGTGGTGCAGCAGCTCCAACAGCAGCTGGCCATGTTCCAGGCGGCGGCAGGCATGAGCGTGGAGCAGCCGGGATACCAAAGCCAGACCGGACAGGGCGGCGGTCCGACCATTGCACAGGCACGTCAGGATGCCATCAGCGCCAACAAGAAGAGTTACGGCGAACGGCTGGCTGAGAGGAGCAGGGCATGACCCGTGTTTACGCCAGCCGACAGGGAGACCGGTTCCGGCTGGAATGCCGGGGCCATGCCGATTACGCGGAGAGTGGGAAGGACGTGGTATGTGCCGCCGTATCCGCGATCTGCCAGACGCTTTACCTCTGGTGTAAAAACACCGGCGGCGTGACGGTAGAGGACGAGACCATGGGACCGGGCGTATTCATGCTGACGGCCAGAGGACCCTGCGGAGAGCCGTGGAAGGCTGCCGTGCTGGGGCTGATGAGTTTAGAGGCGGGATACCCCGCCCATATACGGGTGGATGCCCGGAAATTTGATTTGTGTTCCAAGCCGCAAACGCGGCAAGAATGATAAAGGAGCAAGCGTATGAAACACTTTTTTGTCAAGGCGATGTGCCTGTTTCTGTTTGACGGCGGCGCTTCCGGGGCGTCCGGCGGAGCAGGAGAGGGCGGAGCCGAGACGGGCGGAACCAATGGCGGGCCTGACGTCGCCCAGCAGGCCAAAACGGGCGAGGTAGTCTACGGAAAGCAGACTGCGGCTCCTGACGCCGGGGAGCAGGACCAACGCGCATCCTTCAAGGATTTGATCAACGGTGACTATAAGGCGGACTTCGACGCAGAGGTACAGCGGATCGTAGGCGAACGGCTGAAAAAGGTAAAGGATCAGGGCCGCATCGTGGCAGATCAGGGCAAGGCACTGAACGCACAGCAGCCCATTCTGGACGCCCTGTCTCTTCGCTACGGTACGGCACCCGGCGACATTGAAGCCCTGCGGTCGGCGGTAGATCGGGACAATTCTCTCTGGGAAAAGGCTGCGGAGGAAGCCGGTATGAGCGTGGAGCAGTACCGGCAGTATCAGCAGATGCAGCAGGAGAACGCACGGCTGAGAGCGGCGCAGGAGGACTATTACGCCCGTCAGCGCAGCGAACAGCAGCTGCACTCGTGGATGGATCAGGCGGAGGCCATGAAGCAGGACCCCCTGCTGGCAGACTTCGACCTGCCCACCGAGATCAACACCAACCCCGATTTCCTCGCCTTGCTGCAAAGAGGCGTCAGCGTGGAGCAGGCATACAAGGTCCTGCACATGGATGACTTTCTCAGCAAGGCCACGGCACAGGCGGAGAAGACTGTAACGGACAATATCCGCGCCAGAGGGGCAAGGCCGCAGGAGAACGGAGCCGCGCCCAAGAGCGCCGTTGTTGTGAAGGATGATGTTTCCAAACTGACCCCGGCAGACCGGGCGGAGATCGCCAGACGGGCTGCGATGGGGGAAACCATCACTTTTAACTGACAACAACAAGGAGGCTACTCTATGAACACTCTGTTTATGTTCCCTATGTTCGTGCAGATCTTCGCGGACATGAAGACCAACACCACTACCCAGACGGGCGATGGCAAGGACCTGTCTGCGGAGATGAAGACCTATTACTCCGACTATCTGATCGATCTGGCAGAGCCGGAACTTGTACATGACCAGTTTGGCCAGAAGCACCCCATCCCCAAGAACGGCGGCAAGACCATTGAGTTCCGCCAGTATGATCCCCTCCCTGAGATGACCACCGCCCTTACCGAAGGCGTGACCCCTGACGGCCAGAGCCTGAACGTGAAGAAGCTGGAGGCCACCGTGAAGCAGTACGGCGGCTACGTCACCCTGTCCGATATGCTGATTCTGGCAGCTATCGACAACAACGTAGTGCAGGCCACCAAGCTGATCGCCTCTCAGGCCGGACGCACCCTGGACACCATCACCCGCGACATTCTGAACGCCGGTACCATTGTCCAGTACGCCGACGGCACCGTGACTGCCCGCGCCAATCTGGTGGGAGGCAGCGCCACCGAGAGCGAGAACAACTATCTGACCGTGGATGCCATCAAGAAGGCCGTGCGCACTCTGGAGGCTCAGGACGCTCCCAAGATCAACGGCTACTATGTGGGCATCATCCATCCCAACGCCAAGTATGACCTGATGAAGGACCCTGAGTGGAAGAGTCCCCACGAGTATGTGGACACCGCCAACATCTACAAGAACGAGATCGGCGAGCTGTACGGCGTCCGCTTTGTGCAGTCCAGCCGCGCCAAGGTGTGGAAGGACGCTGCCAAGAACAAGGCCACCGGTACGGAGGTCGCCAACAAGCGGGACGTGTACTCCACCCTGATCCTTGCGGATGACGCCTACGGCATTACCGACATCTCCGGCGGCGGTCTGCAGCACATCGTCAAGCAGCTGGGCAGCGCCGGTTCCGGCGATCCCCTGGATCAGCGCGCCACCGTCGGCTGGAAGGCCACCAAGACGGCGGAGATCCTGGTCCAGCAGTACATGGTCCGTATCGAAACGACCGTCAGCGCCTGATAGGAGGACAGAATGAGCGAAGCTAAGAAGGTAACGGACCCCAATGAGGAGCTGGTAGAGTATACAGCGCCTCTCATGGGCCGCACGGATTCCCGCGATATTATCGTGGGCGTCAACGGTGAGATCATCCGCATTATGCGTGGTGAGACTGTGCAGATCAAGCGGAAGTTCCTGCTGGTGCTGCAGAACGCAGAGAAACAGGAAATGGAAGCCTACAAGGCACAGATGGCGGCGCAGAAGAACAGCGCCAAGGCTTTGGCCGATATGTAACCCGATGCGGGCAGACGGTTTCCTGCCGTTTGCCCGCATTTTCTATGGAGGGCGTATGAATCGCATTATTTCACTGTCCGTTGAGGACATGTATATCAAATATACCGGGGAAGCGTTCGGAGCCACCGGCTCCCACAACGCCGTGACCCTGCGGATGACATTCGGCCCTGCATGGGAGGGCACCGCCAAGACGGCGTATTTCAGCGATTCGCTGGGGAACACTTCCGTTGCGCTGGTGCTGGGGCTGGACACGCTGGTGGATGGAGCCTATGAAGTGGACGTGCCGTCCGAGGCACTGAAAACCGCAGGCGTGGCGACCATTACTATCAAGGGCGTACTGGTATCCGGAGAGACCACCACAAAGGCCATCACCACGGCGGCGGGGCATTTCCGGGTATTGGATTCCGAGCTGCCGGACAGCGCCGGAAACGCCGGGACCATCACACCCAGCGATAAGGACCAGCTGCAGGCGGAGATTGCCGGGCTTGAAAATCTGTTTACCACCGCAAAAGCGGCGGCAGAAGCAGCAGCGGCCAACGCAAAAGTGAGTGAGACCAACGCAAAGACCAGTGAAACGGCAGCGGCTAGCTCCGCGTCCTCTGCGGAAGCCTCTAAAACGGCGGCGGCGGGGAGTGCTGCGACGGCGACTGCACAGGCCAGCGCGGCGGATGCGAGTGCCGCAAAAGCGGCAGCGTCCCAGAAGGCGGCGCAGACCGCAGAGACCAATGCAAAGGCCAGCGAGAAAGCGGCAGCAGAATCGCAGACCGGCGCGGAGACTGCGGCTGCAAGTGCGCAGGATAGTGCGGCTGCAGCGGCAAAGAGCGCACAGACGGCACAGGGCGCTGCCAGCACAGCCACAAATGCGGCGAGTTCTGCCGATCATTCGGCCACGGCAGCATCCGGCTCCGCGTCTCAAGCCAGCGCGGCAGCAACGGCAGCGGCAGGAAGCGCTGCAGGCGCGGAAACTGCCAGCAAAACCGCCCAAAGCTGGGCGGTAGGCGGAACCAACACCCGCCCAGGCGAGGACACTGACAACGCCAAATACTGGGCAAAGCAGGCGGAGGCGGTTGTCGGTGGTGACTTTGCCACAAAGAACGAGGCACAAGGCTATGTAACGGCACATAACCAGAGCGACGCTGCCCATAGCGATATCCGGGAGGCGCTGAATGGCAAGGAAACATCTGGTACGGCGGCGACGGCGGTATCCGCCCACAACAAAGATACTTCTGCCCACACAGACATTCGGAACGCGCTGAACGGCAAAGAGGCGTCCGGTACGGCTGCTGATGCGGTATCCGCCCATAACAAAAACACCTCTGCCCATACGGACATCCGCAATGCCCTGAATGGGAAAGAGGCATCCGGGACCGCAGCGGCAGCGGTGACCGCCCACAACAAGGACACTGCCGCACATCAGGACATCCGAAATGCTTTAGCTGGCAAGGAAACAGCGGGGGCTGCGGCAGCGGTACAAAGCAACCTGACGGCCCACGCCGGGAACACCACGGTCCACGTGACCTCTGAGGAGAAAACCACGTGGGACGGCAAGGCGGCGGGGAAACACGCCAGCCAGCATGGGAAAGATGGGGCAGACCCCATTACCCCTGCGGCCATCGGCGCGGCGTCTCTGGGAGCGGACGGCAAGGTGCCTGCAAGCCAGCTGCCGGAGATCAGCTCCGTCAAGACCTACATCGCCACCATTGGGACTACGTGGGTGGAGGATGAAAACACCGGCGTCAAGACCCAGAGCGTTGCTATTGCCGGGGTGACGGCCCAGAGCACCGCTATGGTGGATCATGTGTACACCGGCAGCGGAACCTCCGACGATTACGCGGCCTTTGTGGAAGCGGAGAACCAGTATCTCAACTGCATCACCAACGGCTACGCAGAGACCTATGACGGCGGCATCAAGTTTACGATTTTCGGGGACGCCAACACGGTTGCAATCCCCATCGTTGCGGAGGTGAGCTGATGGGCCGGGTAATCGTAGCCGGGGGAAACCCGAGGATGAAGGTGCCGGTAACAGGCATTCAGGCCGGGGCGTTGGCAGTGGGGTCGGTTGTTAAGCTGATGGAGGGCGGCACGGCGGTGGAGTATCTGGTGGTGAATCAGGGGATTCCCAGTAATTCCAGTCTGTATGACGCAAGCTGCGACGGAACGTGGCTGCTGAGGAAGTATATTCACAGCGAACGGCAGTGGCATACCAGCAACGTAAACAAGTATGAAAGCAGCGCGATCAACACGTGGCTGAACGGAGACTTTTTCAATACGCTGGGCAGTGCGGAACAGGCTGCGATCAAACAAGTAAAAATCCCGTATTGCAAGAACGGCGGCTCTGGTGGCACTGACGAGAGCGGCGCGAATGGTCTGTCCGCGAAGATTTTCCTGCTGTCTGGCTACGAAGTAGGCTGGACGACCAGCGACGAAAGCTCCTTCCCGGTGGACGGCGCGAAGCTGTCCTACTTCGAGGCTGGAACCGGCACGTCCGCCAACAACAAGCGTATTGCGAAACTGAACGGCTCGGGCACCATCTGGGGGCTCCGCTCCCCGCGCACCAAAAGCACCAACTACATGTGGTTCGTCCTCTCCGACGGCGGCTACAACCGCAGCTACGCGATCCACTCGCTCGGCATTCGCCCCGCTTTGGTTCTCCCCAAAACTGCCCTATTTGGCGAAACCACCATGATTCTGAAGGGGGTGGCATGATGGGCAAGGTAATTATGAGCGGCATTGTGCCGACGCTGAAAGCACCTGCGACGTATAAGGCGAATTTTGCAGATAATACGTGGGCGAAGATCATTGATGCCTGTCACAAGAACAAAGTCCCCGCTACTTGGGCGGTGGGTAACAGCAAGACTATGTTCATTAACGGAACCGAGTATCAGATCGACATTATCGGCAAGAATCATGACGATTATGCCGATGGCAGCGGAAAGGCCCCCGTGACCTTCCAGATGCATGACTGCTACGGAGAACTGAAGAACATGAACATCTCCAATACCAACAGCGGCGGCTGGACGAGCTGCGCCATGCGAAGCACACACCTGCCCGCTATTCTGGCGCTGATGCCAACGGAAGTACAGAACGGCATCCGTGCGGTGAACAAGCTGACTTCTGCGGGCAACCAGAGTGCCACCATCAACACCACGGCGGACAAGCTGTTTCTGCTGAGCGAGATCGAGATTTTCGGCAGCGTCAGCTATTCCAAGAGCGGCGAGGGCACGCAATATGACTACTACAAGGCGGGCAACAGCAAGGTGAAGACCTTCAACGGCAGCGCGGACATCTGGTGGGAGCGCTCTCCGAGTGGCAGCGACTTCTCGTATTTCTGCTATGTCATCAGCAACGGCACTGCCGGCGCCGGCGCGAACGGTGCGTCTGGCGTGGCCTTCGGCTTCTGCTTCTAAGGGGGTGGCCTAATGGGACACTGCTTAATGATGCGGAAGGGCGAGGTGCATACGGCGCCGGTGACGGGGGTGCTGGCCTCCAGCCTTGCGGTTGGGTCTACCGTGAAGCTGATGGAGGGCGGCACGGCGGTGGAATACTTGGTTGTCAACCAAGGCATCCCGGAAAACAGCAACCTGTATGACGCAAGCTGCAACGGGACGTGGCTGCTGAGGAAGGATATTCACAGCAATAGGCAGTGGCATACCAGCGATGTGAACGCCTACGCCAGCAGTGCCATCAACACATGGTTGAATGGAGACTTCTTCAATTCTCTGGGAAGCATCGAAAAGGCGACTATCAAGCAGGTTAAGATTCCGTATCGCAAGAACGGCGGTTTGGGCGGAACCGACCAAAGTGGTGCGAACGGCCTGTCCTGCAAAATCTTCCTGCTGTCCGGTTACGAAGTCGGTTGGACGTCCAGCGACAACCAGTATTTCCCGCAGGACGGCGCGAAGCTGTCCTACTTCGAGGCTGGAACCGGCACGTCCGCCAACAAC
>OIYG01002566.1_pt1 | contig 11359 bp, 18 predicted proteins | sample 1587861 | NCBI WGS metagenome assembly OIYG01 (sample SAMN03283272) | human gut metagenome | biome: human-associated habitat; material: feces | host: Homo sapiens | place: Peru | collected 2012 | reverse complement strand
TTTATTGTTGATACAAAATGGTTGGAGCTAGTGCCATGACCGAGATGCACAATGAAGTTGTAGAGGCTGTTGTAGAACATTATAAGGACGCTGACGAGGACATTGCATCTGATTGCCTAGTATATCTATCTAGTCTAAAATGTCTGCCGCTTGCTGTTTATGCTCAAGTTCAGCTAGATGCTATGGGCAGATGCTCTATTTGTGGTTGTAAGCTAGAAAGATATACACATAGAGAGTTGCATACTGAGCTAGATGAGCCATGTTATGAAACATTAACAGAGGTATATTGCCCAAATTGTGATATTCCATATAGGGAGGGAACATATGTCGGATAATGAACTGCATGATATTCTGGAAGCCGAACTTGAGCCTAAATTTCAGAGCTATTTCACTCAAGGTTTAATGGCCGGATGGGATGCTTGTATTTATGAGATTGATAAGCTAACAAGTGACCTAACATCTGCTAAAGCAATTAAAGAGGTCATCAAGCGCAAAGTAGCTGAAGCCAACACGAGAGGTAAAAAAGATGGATGATGTATGGCGGCTCGTTATTTTTCTTATTGCTTGGATAGCAATGATGATTTATCTTACTAAGAAAGGCGAGATGTAATGCCAAATAAGAAGCATGATTTTTCCCATCTATGGATTGCTGGTGGAGCGGTATTATTTGTATCAGCCGCCATTCCGCTTATTGATTCTGTAGTTACATGGATTGCATCTGCTATCAATGCGCATATCAATCGTATGCAAATTGATTTAGAGCTTGACCAGAGAGAGGCGCAAGCTGCTGCTGAGACGATTAAGCCTAGTTCGCAAATAACGCAAGCCATTGGATTCCACACAGATTCTGAGCCTGAATATGAGGAGGAATATGAATGAGCCGTAGACCTAAGCATATTTATGAAATTCCTTGTATGCGTTGTGATTATCAGCCAAATTGTGACCGATATGTAAAAATCGATCCACGTATGACAGCACAACGGGATAAGATGTGGAATGACGCTGATTTGAATTGCATGGATTGTGTGCTGAGAAATGTGCTAAAAATGAGGAAGGATGGTGCTAATGCCAGCTAAATCATCTGGCACATCCAAGCCATATCTACATTTTATTGGTGGCAATGCCGCATCTGTAACTGGATCATGCACGATTGTTAGATTCGACAATATTAAATTAGCTGTTGATATGGGTCTAATTCAGACTAATAATCTAGTAGCTGATTATCGCGCAAATCGTGACCAGATGAAGAAAATCAAGCCAAAGACGGTGCATGGCGTTGTTATTACTCATTTACACGCCGATCATTGTCTTGGATTGCTTGCTGCTGTTGCTATGGGGATGCAAGCCTATATCTATATCCCTCAAGGCTCAATTTCCATTCTCAAGATAATGATGGATGATTGTATTAAAATTATGGCGCAGGATAGCCTAAAGATGCAGAATAAACATGGTATCAAAGCGCCGCCATTGGCTACTGAGGCTGATATTGATAAAGTGATACAATGGCTTGTCGAAGTGCCGTTTGACGTTACTACGACCATTGTAGGAGGCGCAAAGCTGACATATTATCATGCTGGACATATCATCCATTCGGCTCAAGCTGTGTTGGAAATCAAACAAGGTTATAGCATCAAGCGCATTGGCTTTACTGGTGATTTTAACACTGAGGCTAAGAGCGTATCTGTGCCACCAATCGAGCCGTTGCCTAGATGTAATGTGGTTGTTGGTGAATGCACATATAGTGACCCGACTAGATGCTATAGCATGAAGAAAGACCGATGGTATGATGAGCAGATTATCAATACGGCTATATACCAATACAATCGTATCCTAATGCCAGCTTTTAGTTTGCAACGTGTAGAGGATATTCTTGATGTGCTATGGCGCACACGAGCTACAGAGCACAAGATTGATGGGCAGATGATTCCTGTTTATCTTGATTCGCCGCTTGCTTGTCGTATCTATAGAGCATGGTCAGAGCAGCTAGAGTATGAAGATAAACTTAACTTGCGGCTAATTGAATCATGGGAAGAAAGCCAAGCAATCCAACAATCAGATGAACGAGCTATTATAGTAGCTAGTAGCGGAATGCTAAACGCAGGACGGGCTTTGGCACATCTCAAATATATCTTACCTAATAGCCGTAATGCCGTGCTATTCTCTGGATATGCTAGTCCTAATACGCTTGCATATGAAATCAAACATGGCGCAAAAGAAATCATGCTTGATGGTGAGATGATTCAGAACAATGCTCAGATATATTGTTTGAATACATTTTCATCTCATGCTAATTATAACCAACTCATGCAATATTACCAGAATATAGATTATGATAAGCTGTGCTTAGTACATAGTGAATTTTCAAGTAAAGTAGAATTTGCTAATACTCTACAAGACGAGCTGATTAAGCAAGGTAAATCAAGTCGAGTTGTAGCAGTAAATCAAGACCAATGGCTATATATTTGAAAAAAATTAAATAAAACCTCTTGACAACCGCTCCAATCTATGATATAATCCAAGTGTCAAATGAAAGGGGCGGTTATTATTATGACTGATAGAGAACTTAATATTATCAATAGGAAATTGATGGACTACATTAGAGATAATCCAGAGGTTGTTAGAAAGGCTATTGAAGATTATTATAACGAAGTGAATTTTGTTAATTTTAGAGATGTAGCGGTTGGCGATTGTGCCGTATTCAAAGCGAAGGAGGATTGATTATTATGAAATTTTGTTTGAATATCGCGTCGATTGGTTACCCGTCTTATACTGAGGTAATTAACAAATATCCTTGTCTTAGTGATGAAAAATATAAGATGTACATGACGCGAGTACGAAATAAGGACAAAAACATTGAGATGGATACTACATATATTGATATTTCGTCTATGGCTAAATTAAAAGAGCTGATTGATGAAACTGGGCATGAAGTTATAATCGCGCCACCATGCGAATGGCGAGATGCGAAGCATTATGAGCTTGAAATTTATGATGATTATAGAGAGTAAATAATTGAGGTAAATAATTATGACCACTGAAAAACTGTATGATATTATCAAGACATGGCGCGATTCCTGTGATACTGCGGGGTTGTATCTAGTTGCCAAGGATATGGATAACACACTGAAGCAGCTTGAACTTGATATGTTTATTAAGCAGTCGAAGAAATCTGGTGCTAGGTCAATCGTAACTGCGGAAAATCGTATTATTAAAAATGCTGAAGTGATGAATAGACCTATGCTTGTCGGTATGTTTGAAAACAAAGATAAGTTCGGTGAAACAAAGTATTGTGCATGTGATAGTTTTGTAGCAATCAGATTTAATGAAAAGCCGCTTCTGCCTGAGATTGATGAAAAATGGCATGGACAGGAAATGCAGCTTGAGTATATTGTGAAGCCTATGGATGACTCTAAAGAAATTGCTCTGCCTGATATTAGCGAACTAAAGGTATATATCAAGACGCATAAAATCAAGGAAAAGAATAATCCTAAGAAAGTAGCTGATTATCTACTCAATAAAGAATTGAATCTATGGGTCAATCCGCAGTATTTGCTTAATGCTATGGAATGTCTGCCGGATTGCAAGGCATATGCGGCAAATAGAATCAGCCCGATTTATTTCAAGGCTGAAACTGGTGATGGGTGTGTTTGCCCGGTGAATCATAAATAAGGAGGAATAGATATGCCTTGGAAATATCGACCACATAGGGGTACGCTTGCAGAATCAATGAAAGAATGCCGCGAATTTGATTCATTGGCAGACGTGTTTGAGTATGCCGCAAAAGAATGGGGCGTTCAGAGGTTCGACTTAACCATCAAATATGTATGCGACGACAATCGTATTGGATGGTGTCCAACGTATTATATTTGCACTGATACATTTGATGGCAAAACATATAATGAAATACCACAATGTATTGGGATGTGTACGGAAGTAGAATAAATATGAATGAACCAATTTGGGTAAATTACCATAAGCATACATCTCTAAGCAATAGATATATGAAAGACAGCCCGCTCTTGCCAATAGATTATTGGAATGAGCTAAAAGCACGATATGGGGATAAATCATGTATCTATACTACAGTAGAGCATGGATGGGTTGGTAATTATTTCAAACAATATGATGACCTAGAAAAATTTAATAAGAAGAATGGCACGAATATCAGATGGATATATGGTGTTGAGGCATATTGGGTAAAAGACAGACATGAACCTGATAGAAGTAACTGCCATATTGTGCTATTGGCTCGAACTGATAAAGGGCGCAAGGCAATCAATAAAATCATATCCATTGCTAATAAGGACGGATATTATGCAAGACCCCGCATTGACATTGAATTGATTGACCAGTTACCAATAGATGATGTGATGATTACAACGGCTTGTATTGCGTTCTGGAATAAATATGATGATATAGATGACATTGTTAGACATCTAGCAACATCACTCCCTCATTTTTATCTTGAGGTACAAGCACATAATACGCCAGAGCAGAAAGAACTAAATCGGCGCATCATTCAAATTAGCGAAGAACTGAATGTGCCAATTATCGCTGGTTGTGATAGTCATGTTATCACTGAATCACAAATGCTTGATAGAGATGAATTGCTCAAATCAGGCAATATCCATTACGAGGATGAAGATGGATGGTATATGGACTATCCAACATATGATGTATTGCTTGAGCGATTCAAGCAACAGGGCGTATTAACAGATGGACAAATTAAAGCCGCTATCAACAATACCAATTCGCTGTTTGAATTTGAGGACATAAAGCTCGACCGTTCATTGAAAGTGCCTGTTATCAAAGAGCTGCGCAATAAGACTCAAGAAGAACGCAATCATATCTTTGAGCAGATTCTTAAAGATGAATGGTTCTTGCAAAAAGCAGATATTAACAAAGATAAGCTGCAACAGTATTATCAAGAGATCAAGCATGATATAGGTGAGATAGAGGCTTGTAATATGGCTGATTATTTCATCTTATCCTATATGGTAATGAAGCGTGGACAAGAGAAATATGGCGGCATTTTGACTCCATCTGGGCGCGGCTCTGCTGTCTCTATGTATCTCAATAAGCTCTTGCGACTTACCAAGGTTGATAAGGTCAATAGTCCTGTTCTTATGTATTCAGAACGATTTTTGACCAAGGAGCGCGTCTTAGATAGCCATACGCCGCCTGATATTGATAATAACGTCAGCGACCGTCAGCCATTCATTCAGGCACAGCGCGACCTAGTAGGCGAACTTGGCACATATGACCTATTGGCTCTTGGTACACTAAAATTCAAAGCCGCATGGAAAATGTATGCAAGAGCATATAATGTTGAGCCTGATACAGCCAATGAAGTAAGTAAGCAGATTGACCGATATGAAACAGCTAAGAAACATGCTGAAGATGGTGAAACGGTTGATATTCATAAATATATCGAGCCGAAATATCAAGAGTTGGTAGATGGATGTAAAAAATATCTGGGCATCTATGATACTGCAAAAGGGCATCCGTGTGGCTGTTTGTGTTATGAGGGTGACATTGAATCTGACATCGGAATCAGCCTGTGTAAATCAGAAGCAACTGGCAAAGAGGTGCTTGTAGCCAATATTGAATCAGGCACGATTGATGCTTTTGGTTATCTCAAGCAAGATTATCTTATTGTTGACTCAATCGGCTTGACATATGATATTTATAAAGAGGCTGGAATCGAGCCGTTTACTGTCAACCAGCTTCTTGAAAAAATCGCACATGATGATGCAACATGGCAGATTTACGCTGATGGTTATACACAATGCGTCAATCAGTGTGAACAGCCAAAGTCAACTCAAAAAGTAATGCGATATAAACCAAAGAATATTGCTGAGTTGACTCAGTTCATAGCTGCAATCAGACCGTCTTTTCAATCTATGTATCAGACATTTGAACAACGGCAACATTTTGACTATGGTATCAAAGCTCTTGATGACTTGCTTCAAGATGAATACTGCTCATCATCATTCATTCTATATCAGGAATCTCTAATGAAAGTTCTTGGCTTTGCTGGTTTCCCTATGTCTGAAACATATACTATTATCAAGGCAATTAGCAAGAAAAAGGATTATATCATAAAGGACGCGAAGCCAAAATTTATTACGAATTTTGCTCAAGCCATTCTTGATACTGGTGAAACAGATGATGATAACAAGGCTCATGAGCTTGCTGATAAGGTATGGACGATTATTGAGAATAGCGCCGAATATGGATTCAATAGCGCCCATGCTTATTGTATGGCTATTGATAGCGTAACGATTGCTTATCTCAAGGCGCATTATCCGCTTGAGTTTTATAAGTGCGTCCTTCAGCGATTCACTGATAAGGGTGAAAAAGACAAGGTTGCGCTTATCAAACAAGAGATGCTAAAGCGCGGCTATAAGCTCAAGGACATCCAATTTGGAGATGACAACAGAGCGTTCAATATAGACCGTGCTAACAACTGTATAGTACAGACTATGGCATCTATCAAGGATATGCCTAAGAGCGCACCAGAGGCATTATATGAGCTTGGAAAATCTGATATAAAGAATCGTGCCGCTTTATACCAAACTCTTATGGATGACCCCAGAATCAATAAGAAAGCCATTGAAATTCTATTCCATCTTGGATATTTTGATAAATTCGCTCAACCGAATCGGCTCATTGTTGAATATGATATTTATCAAAAATATATTTCAGCAAAGGTATTGACAAAATCATCATTTGATGATATAATGATAGATACGATTAGACCGTGTTGTGGTAAAGAAACTGAGAAGCAATTTAGAGAGATTGACAATAAATCTCTGATAACGGCTTTAATCAAGCAAGCAAACATTAAACCAGTTACGATTGTTGATCGTATTAAATGGCAACTTGAGTATCTAGGATATTGTACGGTCAGTGACCCAAATTCAGACCCTAATGATTGGATAGTGCTAGATGTCAAGACAACAGGGTATGGTACGGTTTATTGTACACTATACAATCTATGCTATGGCGCAGAACGCACATATAGAGCTAATAAGAAATTCTGGACAAATCATCAATTATCAAAGGTTGATGTAATTAGAGCTGTATTACAAGAAAAAAATAAAATGAAAAAGGATGAAAATGGCGAATGGATAAAATTACAAGAAACTTATCAAGAAATGAAGGCATGGAAAAAATTGTAAATAAAACTGAGAAACTGCAAAATCGCATTGAGAATATTCTTAGTGCTGGGCCAAGAGTAGCGTCTACTTTGGTTCTAACATTTCCTGATAAATCAATCGATTGGCTTGTCGCATTTTGGACAGACATTCGAGATGCAGTAGTGGATGATTATGAATATTTGTGCACTAAAATGATATGAGTAAATGAGGTGTAAATAATGGATGCTGTTGAATTTATTAAGACTTGTGCAAAAATATGTAGGGAATATGGTGATTGTAGAGTTTGTATTCTGAGTGATTGTTGTGACCATAGTTGTTATAAATATGATAATTATCAATTCGCAGAACAAGCTGTTGCAAATGTATTAGAATGGTCAAAAGAACATCCCGTGAAAACAAGACAGAGTGAATTTTTGAAAATGTGGTCAAACGCTGAACTTGATTGCGAAGATGTTATTGCAATCGACCCATGTGAGATAGATAAGACAATGTATGGAAAATACAAGGGTTGCTCCAAAGGAGACTGCGGGGATTGTCGTCGTGATTTTTGGCTGAAAGAAATTAATGAGAATGAGGAGGATTAAGTAAGTAAATGAGTAAAGCAATTATGATTATTGGACCAAGCGGTTCTGGTAAGACAACTAGCCTAGAGCATCTTGACCCAAAGCTGACATTTTACATTGATGCAGATGGTAAAGGACTAAGCTGGAAGGGATGGCGTAATCAGTACAATAAGGCAAATAAGAATTATTTTGTATGTGATGACCCCAATTCTATTTATAGTCTGATGCAGCAAATCAATGATAAGCAGAAGCAGATTAAGTATCTTGTGATTGATACATTAAATGGATGTATGGTAGCAGATGAGATGCGCCGAGCCAAGGAAAAGGCATATGACAAGTGGATGGATTTAGCACAGAGCGTATATAGTATTGTTGATTTCTCTAATAAAATGCGTGACGATCTGACGGTAATTCTCATTGGTCATACTCAGACAAGCGATGATGGGTTTACTTGTATGCTCACCAATGGGCGTAAGCTCAATAAAATTTGTCTTGAAAGCAAGATGACCACTGTGCTACTATCTCGAATCAACGATAATGGCGAATATGTGTTTGAAACAAGAGCCAAGAATAGCACGGCTAAGACACCAAGAGGCGCGTTTGAAAAGGATGAAATTCCTAATGACATTATGTTGGTCATTGATGCACTAAAGGATTTCTAACTACTACAGCTAAAAAAGCTGAGTAAAATATAAACAATAATACTTGACAAATGTATGGCAATGTGATATAATATAGTAGAGGTCAAAGCTGGGTTGCAAACTGGCTTAGTTTAAGAGGGTTGCCTATATCAACCCTCTACTCTAAATAAATCTTATATAGGGAGATAGATAAAATGAGTAAGTTAAAAGATTTAACCGGTAAGAGATTTGGAATGCTTGTTGTTATTGAGCAAGATAAATCAAGGATACTTCCAAGTGGTCAACATAAAACTTATTGGAAATGTAAATGCGACTGTGGTAACGATTGCTCTGTTTCAGCAACAAATTTACAATCGGGACACACCGTTAGTTGTGGATGTTGGCAGAAAATGACGCGCCTTGGGCATATCAAAGATTTGACCGGACAAAAATTTGGCAGATTATTAGTTGTAGAGCGTGCAAAAGATAAATATTATAATGGGATACGATGTACAACTTGGGTGTGTAAGTGCGATTGTGGTAATACGACGATTGTAAGCACATCTTCATTAACAACTGGGAATACTACATCTTGTGGGTGCTATGCGCTTGAATTAAGAAGTGTTAGGCACAAAACGCATGGTCTGTCAAAATCTAGATTATACAATATCTGGAATGGTATATTGACTAGATGCTATAATGAACATTCTACAAAATATAAAAACTATGGCGCTCGTGGTATTACAGTTTGCGACGAATGGCATAAATTTGAAAATTTCTATGAATGGGCGAAAGAAACTGGATATGATGAAAATGCAAAATATGGAGAGTGCACTATCGAGCGAGAAGATGTAAACGGTAATTATTGTCCGACAAATTGTAAATGGGCAACGTCAAAAGAACAAGCAAACAATACGACAACTAATAGACTAATAACTTGGAACAATGAAACTAAAACGGCTTCTCAATGGGAAGAAATTGTTGGAATAAAAGCGTCAATAATTCGCGATAGGTTACAAAATGGGTGGAGTGCAGAAAAAGCGTTAACAACACCTCCGAGGTGTCGAAATAAACAAACTGAAAAATAATGTGAGGTATGTAAAATATGAAGAAGATTGATAATTTTGACAAGATTCAAGAAAATGGCGGTGGCTTTAAGAGAATCCCTGATGGTGCTTATATTGTAGGGATTAAGAAAGTAACCGATAATTCAGAAAAGAAGTATCTACGGCTTGAACTGGACGTATGTAAAGGCGAGTACAAGAATTGGTATCAGAAGCTATACGATGCAGACAAGCGTGAAACAAAGTATTGGCCTCGAGATGGTGTCCTAGTACGCAGCTATTCAGATAAAGCACTTCCTTTCTTTAAGGGCTTTATTACAAGTGTAACTAAGTCAAATAAGAATTTTAATTGGGAGTGGGATGAGCAGAAGCTAGTTAATAAAGTGTTCGGAGTCGTTATTGGAACCGAAGAATATGAGCGGCAGAATGGCGGCATTGGTAAGCGCCCATATATTGCATCTGTTCATAGTGTTGAAACTATTGAAAAGGGTGAATATGAAATTCCTGCTCTCAAGGAGCTAACCACTACTAAGGCAACAACCGCTCCCGCTAATGGCCTCATCCCTGATTTTGGCGATGTGTTCAATACTACAACTACTGATACGCCTACTCCTGCTGAATCAGAAAATCCCTGGGATGATTCTGATGAAAATCCATTTTGCTAATCTATAAAAATATTAAAGGCGGGGCTTGACAATCCCGCCTTTTTATTATATAATAGCTGTGAGGTGATGATGCTTGAATAGATTTCTATGTGTAGCTCAACTACAAGAGCTACGAATCGACTTATATCAGACCCATATGAAAGCCAGATTCAGCGTTATCACCAATAATCAATGCCTCACCATGAGCCAAACATTAAGCCGCAAATGGAACGAGGCGCAAATCAAATCATGGCTGGCTATGGCGCAGTACATCCATCCACGAATAGACAGCTATATATATGTCAAAAATAAACATTATTATACAATGAAAAAATCTGATACACCTACTAGGCTATTGGTATCAGGAAATATCAATGAATGGAAAAAATCATTATATTATAATGTACAATATTGCCGTATAGTTGAAGATAATGCGGCTGATAGCATGAACATAGAAATGGATGGGCAATGGCTGGATTCAAGCCGATTCTTGAACATATGCGGCGATTCACCAAGAGTGTTTAGTATCAAGCGCCCTGACGGCTGTGATGGCTGTATATGCCAATTGCAGCTTGAATATGATGTAGGATATAGTGTAGAGCAAAATCGAGTTGTAATGCATCCTAGCGGTCTTAGAGTGGTTGATTTTAAGAGAGCAGATACGGCTATGAGCCAAGAAGAAATTGATAAGTGGATGTTGGAATATGAGATAATTTCCTCTTGACAAATCAATCAATATATGCTATACTTGGATTATCAAAGAGATGGAGGTAATGATGATGAAATGGGAAACGTGGTATTATGACTATATCAACGGTAACAAGAAAACGTACATTTACGTTGAAGCAGATTCTTTTGATGAGGCGATTGCTAAAGCTCGTCGTATTGACCTTAGAGTAAATGCGGCACGGGCGATAAGTAAATGAGAAAGCCACCTACAGTCAAATGCCGCCAATAAAGGAGGATAAATATAATGAAGATAAAAATTTATGATTATGACGATAAAGTCAAAGAAGTTGAGATTCCGGACGATAAGCATATTGAGGCTATCTATGTGACTATTTGGTCTGGCGATGAGACTGGATTTATGATGTTCGCAGAGGGTGGATATGTCGATTTTGATGCTAGTGATAATCGATATGCCTCCTTTTATGATGGACAGTACATTGTTGATGGCGATAATATTCAGAAATGGCTTAACTGGACACCTACTCGTGGTGAATATCTGTTGCCTTATAGCTATATGCGTCAGATGGCATTCTCTGGGCTATGAAAGAAAAAACAATTAAATGCCGCCAATGTGAT
>OIYG01002563.1_pt1 | contig 11368 bp, 9 predicted proteins | sample 1587861 | NCBI WGS metagenome assembly OIYG01 (sample SAMN03283272) | human gut metagenome | biome: human-associated habitat; material: feces | host: Homo sapiens | place: Peru | collected 2012 | reverse complement strand
TGTACACGAATATAGTATAATTTATATAATTATAATACCACTATGCCGATAAGGATTAAAAAATAAATGAAAGAATTAAACTCCCCTGTTTCTTTTGATGAGTTTGCTATAAAAGAAAATTGCCCTAAGTGGATTCATTGTGTAACAAGATTATCGCCACTATCTCATAAACCTTTTGATATTAGATCTCCATTTGATAGGGATGGCACAAGAATTCTTCATTCAAGCGCATATCGAAGATTAAAACATAAAACCCAAGTTTTCTTTGCAACAAATAACGATCATATTTGTACAAGAATTGAGCATGTTAACCATGTTGCAAGTATTTCAAAAACAATCGCAAAAGCTCTTAATTTAAATGTTTCTCTTGTTGAAGCAATAGCATTAGGACATGATCTTGGGCACAGCCCGTTTGGACACCATGGCGAAAGAATTATTGAAAAAATTATGGAAAAACATAAGTTTAATCAAAAATTCTGGCATGAAAAAAATTCCTTAAGATTTATAGATTATCTTGAAACCTTGCCTAATTATTGTGGTTTTAAGGAAAATATGAACTTAACTTATGCCGTTAGAGATGGGATAGTCTGCCATTGCGGCGAAGTAAACGAAAATAATATCAAACCGAGAAAAGAATATATCGACCTTGAATTAATTGAAAAAGGAAAATATATGCCTTACACTTACGAAGGCTGTGTTGTTAAAATTTCCGATAAAATTGCATATTTAGGGCGAGATATTGAAGATGCTTATAATTATAAATTTTTTGATAAAGACGATATGTTAACCCTTAAACAGCTTGCTCAAGAGGTTGTTAAGAAAAAAATCAAGTTCAAAGATGTTAACACGTCATCATTAATTCACGAGTTTATAACAAATTTATGCAAAAATTCAAATCCCGAAGTTGGTTTGACTTTTTCAAAAGAACACTACGATATGATGAACAAAATCAAAAAGTTCAACTATCAAAAAATCTATTCAAATGAGCGCTTCAAGCCGTTTATGAGATATGCTCAGCTTGTTATAGAGGCAATTTTCGACTTTTTATTGTCATATTATGATTCATTCAACACAATCCATAAACTTCAAAAATATTCAAAATTCTACCCGACTTTAGCTTTTGATTTTTCAGATTGGCTGATTAAATATTCAAATATCGACGAAAAAACGCACAGACTAAGGAAATATAGAAACAAAATTATATATAATATTGAAGATGTTATGGACTATAAACAAGCAATAATAGACTATATTTCAGGTATGTCCGACACTTACGCGATTAAAGCTTTTAAAGAATTGACGGAATTTTAAGCAATTATTTTTTTTATATGTTTTATAAAAGTATGAAATTTAATTTCAATACTTTCGATATAAAAAATAATATAGCTTTTCAAAAGAAATTAATGGCAAAATGCGCAATTCCAAAGGGAAACGGGCAAAAAGAAGATTGCGCTATTTATTTGTTAGATAGGTCATTAATAGAAGATAGATTTTATTATCAAAAAGCCAAGAAAGATAATCCGATTTGGAAAAATTCGCAATTTATTAATATTATAGATGAATATATATCAGACCCAAATGCCGACACAGAGGAGGATTTAGACCTTAGCGAAACCGAATTTTACACAATGGAAGATTCAAGTGGAAATTGCATTGGGCATTGTGTAACCTATGTTGAAACTCCCGATACATCATATTATGACAAACCAACGCTTCATGTTGAATATTTAGAGAGAATTCCGGAAACCAAAGGGAACAAGGCTTTTGACTATAAATACATAGGGCAAACACTTTTGAGCTTTTTAGCAATGTCAGCCAAAAAACGAAATCTTGATAATCTTAATCTTTATATGGCAAAAAATTCAAACGGTTTTTATCTTAGAAAATGTTTCTTTAAAAAAGAGTTTGATAGCCTGCAAGATGCTTATCTTGCCTCAAAAGATTATGATAAATTAATTGAAGCAAATAATAAAAATTGTGGAAATGCTATTGAATTTTTCGGATAATATTATTTTAATTCTTTAATCGCCTCAATAGTACATTCACGAGCAACATCCACCACAAAATCCATATCCTCTTTTTCAATAATCAAAGGTGGATTAAAATAGATAACATCGCCCAAAGGTCGAAGCAAAACGCCTTTTTTAAGCGCTTTTTTATAAATTTGATAGCCAAGACGATAGTTTGAATTAAAATGAATTTTATTTTTCTTATCATCAACAAGCTCGATTGCGTTAATTAGCCCAATAGAGCGAACTTCGCCCACATTATCAAGGTTTAAAAATTTTTCTTTAATCAAGTTGTTGAAATATGGAGTTTTTTCCTTTAAGCTTTCTTGAATTTCGCCTTTATCCAATATATCCAAAACAGCAAGCGCACAGCTTGCGCCCAAAGGGTTTCCGGCATAAGTATGAGAGTGCATAAAAGCTTTATGTTTAAGATAATCATCATAAAAAGCTTCATAGATTTTATCTGTCGTAATAGCAACAGCCATAGGCATATAACCGCCCGTTAAGCCTTTTGAAAGGCACATAATATCGGGGCTAATGTTGGCATGATTAACCGCAAACATCTTGCCTGTGCGATAAAAGCCCGTTGCAATTTCATCAGCTATTAAATGAACATCATATTTATCACATAATTTTCTTAATTTTTCAAGGTATAAAGCAGGATATATCTTCATTCCAGCACTTCCTTGCAATAGAGGTTCAACAAGAATAGCACAACATTCATCAGCGTATTTTTCAAACGCTTCATCTGCATAGCAAAAACATTCACAAGAACAATTATCACGATTTTTATTGAACGGGCAATGATAACAATCAGGCGCTTTTATATGAGTTACATCCATTAAAATCGGTTTATAAATTTCAGTGTAAAGGTCGCATGCCCCAACAGACAAAGCCCCTATTGTTTCGCCGTGATATCCGTCCGATAGCGCCATAAAACGCTTTTTATTCGGTTTTCCAGTTTGTTGAAAATATTGAAAAGACATTTTCATAGCCATTTCAATGGCACTTGAACCGTTATCAGAAAAATTAAACTTACTTAAACCCTTTGGAAGCCTTTTAACTAGGCGCATGCAAAGCTCGATTATTCCTTTATGAGAAAAATTAGCAAAAATAACATGCTCAAGTTTATCAGCTTGTTTTTTTAAAGAAGCTGAAATAGTTGGATTGCAATGCCCCAAAAGGTTGCACCACCAAGAAGAAACAACATCTTTATAGCATTTTCCATCCACATCGTATAAATTTATGCCCTTGCCATGGTCAATTACAATCGGCTCAAGCGTTTCATAGTCTTTCATTTGAGAACAAGGGTGCCAAATATATTTCAAATCTTCTTCAACGTAGTTAATATTTTCCATAAGTTTTCTCCATTTATAAGATTTATTTTATCACTTTAAAAAATTTTAAAGCCAAAAATCCAAAAATAAATGCAATTAAACTTATTAAAATTAAAACAAATTTCACACCTAAGTTTTGGGCTAAAAATCCAAAAGGAATGAGTAGCAATGAGCCAATTGCTAAAGTAAAACCTTGAATAACTCCGCTTATTGTGCCGCTTGCTTTAACGGTTTTACAAGCGTACGCTAGGATTGCGCCTGCTTGCAATAATATAAAAAATCCGATAGAGATTATTGAAATTATTGCTAAAAATTTTGAGATATTTAAAAAGTAAAATGTTAATAATAATATAGGTAAAATTGGGGTAAAAGATAGGAATATCAAGCCATTTAGCTTTGTGTATTTTTCAATTTTAGAACTTATTATCATAGATAATCCACCCATAACGAAAAATAGGGTCATAATTAAACCAACATTTGTTAAACTAAATCCATAATCTTTTAAAAGAAAAGGAATATAAGTTCCAAAAGACATAACCAGCGCCGCTTTTATGACGGTTATCAAAACCAAAAACATACAAACTTTATTTTTAATTATTTCTTTTATAGCTTCAAAAAAATCCGTTTTTTCATTTTTAATATTTGTTATTTTTGGAGTTATAAAATAAATCAAAAGGCAGACCACAAGCCCAAAAAGCGAGATATAAATATAATTATTTTCTTTTAAATTTTTTAAAACAAAAGTTGATAAATATGGTCCAAACGAATAACCTATTGTTCCAAGCCCCAAAAATATTCCCATCGCTTTTGTAAGATTTGAACTGCATTGCTTTAAAATAAGCGTGGCTTGAGGATGAAAAGAGGCATTTCCAGCTATAGCCAACACCAAAAGCAAGGTTAAAACAACGGGGTTCGGGCTATAAAACGCCAAAGGAAAAAACAAGGAACAGACGATTATTCCAAGAAAAATAAATATTCTTTTAACGGTTTTATCTGAAATATAACCGAAAACAGGCTGCAAAAAGGAGCAAAGACTGTGACTAAGGGCAATTACAATGCTTATTATTGCAAGATTTATCCCTAGTTTTTCAGATAAATAAGGGTATAGCGGAATTAAAATAGCAGCATAAAGGTCCAATGCAAAATGCCCAAAACCACACCCTATCAAGGCTTTTTGCGAATTATTCATTTAGCGCTTTCCTTAAAATTCCGTTATGTTTATTTAAAATTTCTTCGCTCGTTTTAAAATCAATCCCTTTTTTAATCATCAAAACAGCGTTTTTCACTTTCCAATTGTTATTTTTAAGGATTTCTCCGGCTTTGTTTTCATCTATATCAGTCAAATCCACAACAATCTGAACCGCCCGTTTTTTAAGCTTGATATTAGTCGCCTTAACGTCAATCATATAGTTTTCATAGGTTTTTCCAATTTTCACCATCGAAGCAGTCGTTAACATATTCAAAACCATTTTTTGCGCCGTTCCTGCTTTCATTCTACTGGAGCCCGTTATAGCTTCCGCCCCAACAATAGGAACTATTGAAACATCCGCTTCATTTATGATTTTTGCTTGTTTATTACAAGTTAGGGCGACGATTTTTGCTTGTTTTTCTTTAGCACCCTTAGCCACACCCAGCAAATAGTTTGGGTTTCCGCTTGCCGAAATTAAAACCGCCGTGTCGTCTTTATCTAAAACTTTTGAGTTATTATAGCCAAGCTCAAAATCATCCTCAGCCCCTTCTATAGCGTTTCTTAAGGCACTGTCGCCCCCTGCTATAATTCCTATAACCATTGAATTATCAACCCCAAAAGTCGGAGGACATTCTGAAGCATCTAAAACCCCTAATCTGCCTGATGTTCCGGCTCCAAAATAATATAATTTTTTATTTTTCAAAAAGCTATCAACTATAACATCAACCGCTTTTGCGATATTTTCAACCTCTTTTTCAACAGCAAGCGCTACTAGCTTATCTTCATCATTTATCTTCTTTACAACATCCAAAGTTGAAATTATATCGATATCTTTGGTGTTTTCATTTCGATTTTCGGTTATTATTTTTTGCATAGATTTATTATATAGATTATAATTTTTATATGCAAGAATTGAAAAACAAAAAAGTTATAGGTTTGATGTCAGGCACATCTTGCGACAGTATTGACGCTGCGTTTTGTATTGTTAAGCCTGATTTTTCGGTTGAACTTATTGAGGGGATTAATTTTCCTTATCCAAAAGAAATTCGGGATATGATTTTTGAAGCTTTTAGAGGCAAAATTAATATTAAAGATTTATGCAAATTAGATTTTTTAATCGGGGAATGTTTTGCTCTTGCTTCAAATGAGCTAATTAAAAACCATGGAAAACCTGATTTTATAGCAAGTCATGGGCAGACGGTTTACCATTTTCCGTTTGATGAAAAAATAGGAGGATTATCTTCAAAAAGCACAATGCAAATCGGTCAAAGCGCAATAATAAGCGCAAAAACGGGCTGTAAGGTTATTTCAAATTTTAGAGAAGATGATATAGCTTATGGCGGAAACGGCGCACCATTGGTTTGTTTTGCAGATAGCAAATGGTTTAAAAATTCTCTTGTTCAAAATATCGGCGGAATTTCAAACGTAACGGTTGTAGCGGAAGATTGTCCTATTTTTGGTTTTGATAACGCTTGCGGAAATATAATGATAGATTATTGTGTTAATAAATTTTTTAATCAAAAATACGATAAAGATGGCGCTATCGCTTTAAGCGGAAAGGTTGATGATAGGTTTTTATCAGAACTTTTAAAAGATGAATATTATTCTAAATTTCCACCAAAAACAACAGGAAGAGAGCATTTTTCAAAAGAATATATTGAAGAAAAATTAAAATTTGCATCAAGCAAAAAGGAAGATATAATCACGACTTTAGCTTATTTATGCGCAAAAACGATAACAGATAGCTATAATAATTTTGTTTTTAATAAAACCACCCCCAAAAACGTTATAATCGGGGGCGGTGGAAGCTACAACAAAGCAATAATGAAGTTTTTAAGGGAACTTTTGCCCAATAATATTGAATTAAAAACCCATGAAGATTTCAATATTTCAAACAATTATAAAGAAGCTATGGCGTTTGCCCTGCTTGGATATTGCAGATACTATAACCTTGAAAACAATGTCCCATCTTGCACAGGAGCTAAAAAAGCCGTTTCAATGGGCAAAATCACGGGTTAATTTATAAACAAGTGTTTTTATCTTCAAAATAGCCTTGCTCGTGTTTACATACAGGGCAAATTTTTGGCGCAACCTTTGCCACAACTTGGTTTCCGCATTTTGAACATCTCCAAGTGATTTCAGTATCTTTTTTAAAAATTTCATCACTTTCAAGATTATATAAAAGTTTGATGTATCTATCTCTGTGAGTTTTTTCAATTTGGCGTACACTCTCAAAAACTCTTGCAATATCTTCAAAACCCTCTTCCGTGGCGGTTATAGCATATTCTTTATACATTGAAGTATATTCAAAATCTTCCGCTTCGATTGCGTCTTTTAAATTTTTGCGAGTCGAATTAATTTTATTATCATTTAACAATTTAAACCAAATTTCGGCATGCTCTTTTTCGTTGTTTGCTGTTTCTTCAAAAATTTTGCCAATTTGAATAAAGCCATCGTCTTTTGCTTTTTTAGAAAAAAATGTATACTTATTTCTTGCCTTAGATTCGCCTATAAAAGCGTTTTCAAGGTTAATTTTTGTTTTTGAATTATTAAAATCCATAATCTTCTCTCCTTTTTCTATATGAAAAAGGATTTATGAACGTTTATCAATTAGCTACCTTACTATTTAACAAGCTGAAATATGGATTTTTTATTTTCTTTATTTATGTCGGGAAGTTCGTAACATTCTATACATCTTGCTTCATAGCTTTCATCCCCGCCTATCATAATAAGAGGAGAATTTTTATCTGCCGGTTTTCCATTTATTAGTCGCTGAGTCCTTGTAGCGTTATCTCTTCCGCATTTCATACAAATAGCATGTAATTTATCAACAGAAGTTGCAAGGCACATCAATTCAGGCATTGAGCCAAAAGGTTCAGCTTTAAAATCTAATTCAAGGCCAGAAGCAATAACTCTTTTTCCTTGTTGCATAAGATAATTGATTATTTTTACGATGTTTGAATCAAAAAATTGAAGCTCATCAAAAGCTATAACCTCATTATCTTTAATTAAAGACATAATTTCAATAGAATGTTTAATTTTAATTGCTTCAACTTGAAGTCCGTTTCTTGATTTGATACAAGCCGAATTTTCCCTTGTATCAACGCTTGGAGAAAAGACTATTACTTTCTTTTTAGCTATTTTTGCCCTATTAATTCTTCTTAAAAGTTCCTCGGTTTTTCCGCAACTCATAGGTCCAACTATAAGCTCAAAGCAATAACTTTCCATTATCCCCCACAAAATTCTAGTCTTTATATTATTGTAAAATAAAAGTAGATTAATTTTTAAGAAATCAAAAAAGATTTAACAATATTTTATATTTAATTTATATTCAACTCTTGGGCAATTAAATAGCAAGGTCTTCCTTTAACTTCAAGAAGAATTTGCCCAATATATTCACCTATTATCCCAATACAAAGGATTTGAATACCTTCTATAAAACTTGTCCAAACTTTGAAAAATTCAATATTATAAAATAAATTAACGTTAAATAATTCTTCTAAAAAGATTAAAAAAGCAACAGTAAAACTACCTAAAGAGATTACTATTCCAACGATAAAGACCAATCTCAACGGATATGTGCTATAAGAAAAAATCCCGTTTAGCGCAAGCTTAAACAAGCTGATTAAGGAGAATTTGCTTTGTCCGTATTCTCTTTCTTTAACGTCGAAGTGGATGTATTTTGTTTTCAGGCCGAGCTCTGAAAATAATCCTCTTAAAAAGATATTTTTTTCTTTAAAATGAGAAATTATATCAAGCGTTCTTTTAGATATTAAGCGATATTCAGAGTGATTTGGCTTTAATTTAACGCCCATCCAATTAATGAAAACATAGAAAAATTCAGATAATAAGCTTTTAATTATTCCGTCTGTTTTTCTGTTGTTTTTAACCCCTGCAACAATGTCATAGCCTTGTTTATAGCTTTCAACAAATTCAGGAATTTTTGTTATATCTTGCTGTAAATCCGCATCAATTGTTAAAGTCATATCGGCGCCAAGTTTTCTAACTTCGTCATAGCCTGCTAAAATAGCGGATTGGTTTCCGAAATTTCTTGTAAATTTAACCCCTTTAACTTGAATTTTTGATGTTTTAGAGCATTCGTTTATAATTTCCCAAGTCTTATCTTTGGACCCGTCATCCACCAAAAACAAGTAGCTATCAGAAGAAATTTTAGATGTATTAATTAGGCTTAAAATGACTTTTTCAAGCTCGTTTATTGTTTTTGAAATAACTTCTTCTTCATTGAAACAAGGGATAACTATTGCAAGTTTTGGTGTCAACATTTTTGCCTCTATAACTATTCTTATATTTAAAATATCACAAAAATTTTCTAACCTAAAGCTTTAACTTCGATTTGCAATTTATCTTTAAAATTAGCTAAAATTTCGTTTTGAACATTTCCATCTAAATCAACCCAAAGGTGATTACTTGTAAGCATTTGATATTTTTGAGGAGTGTTATCCAAATCATTTGCGCTAAATTCAATTACAACAGGGTTTTCGCCTTTATATTTAGCCAAAAGCTCTTTTAAATAGATATTTTCTTCCATTTCAAGATGTTGAAGCATTTTAATCGTAACCAAATTAACGTTTTCAATCGGTTTAACTTCATTAACTATTAGATTTATTTCTTCATCTCTTATGTTTACTTTTGCTTTTAAAATCACTTTTTGATCGGATTGAATTAATTCGCCAAAGCTTTCAACAACCTTAGGGAACACAACAAAACCAATTCTATCAGTTAAATCTTCAATTGTGCCTGTTTTAATGAATTTAGAAGGGTCTTTTTTGGTTGGTTTTTGAATAACTTGAGATAACAAACCACAAAGAGTTATCGTGCTATCTTGCACAGGATTTTCTTTAACATCTGAAATTGTTTTTGTTGTTATGTATTTTAAAGTATCTTTAATGCTTTCTAATGGATGAGATGTTACATAAATTCCCATCAATTCTTTTTCAAATTGCTGAATTTCGCTATCCGTAAATTCATCATCCGAGCTTCCCATCATTTTAAAAGTCGGGATATTAAAGTCTTCTTGCGCTTCAGCGGAAATTGCGCTAAACAGGCTAACTTGACCTGATGATTTTGCTCTTGCGGAATTTTGTACAAATTCAACCGCTGAATCGATATTATTTAAACATTGTTTTCTTGATTTTTCGATTGTTGAAAAAGCGCCTGCTTTAATCAAACTTTCAAGCGTTCTTTTATTTAAACATTTAGAATCGACTCTTGAACAGAAATCGTAAAAACTTTCAAATGGTTTTTCTTTTCTTTCTTGTTCAATTTGTTCGATAACCGCTTCGCCAACGTTTTTAATTGATGCAAGACCAAAACGAATGTTGTTGCCATCGGGCGTGAATTGAGAATTTGAATGGTTAATATCAGGCGGCAAAACCTCAATTCCTTGGCTTTGACATTGCAAGATGTATTGTTGAGTTTTTTCTTGTTTATCACAAACAGAGGTTAACATTGCACACATAAATTCAACTGGATAGTGCGCTTTTAAATATGCTGTTTGATAAGCAACGAAAGCATAAGCAGACGAGTGGGCTTTATTGAAACAATATTTTGCAAAACTTTCAATTTGTTCAAAAAGTGCTATTGCTTTTTCTCGAGGCATATCGTTTTTAGCAGCACCCTCAACAAAAATTTCCTTTTGCTCGGCCATTTGTTGAAGTTTCTTTTTACCCATCATACGACGAACCATATCGGCGCCGCCTAGTGTGTAGCCTGCTAAAGTTTGGAAAATTGCCATAATCTGCTCTTGATAAACAATTGTTCCGTATGTTTCTTTTAAAATGCCCTCTAACAAAGGGTGAGCATATTCAACCTTTTGACGACCGTGTTTTCTATCAACGAAATCGTCAATCATGCCTGCTTCAATCGGCCCTGGACGATACAAAGCAACAAGAGCGCCAATATCAGCAAAAACACTGGGTTTCAATCTTTTAACCAGTTTTTTCATACCGCCAGATTCAAGCTGGAACACAGCGTCCGTATCGCCACGAGAAAGTAATTCAAAAGTTTCTTTATCATCAAGCGGAATTCTATTGATATTAATCTTTTTGCCCGTTCTTTCTTCGACAAGATCAAGCGCATCACGAATAATTGTTAAAGTTTCAAGCCCCAGAAAGTCCATCTTCAAAAGACCGATTTTTTCAATCCCAGCCATAGGATACTGTGTTTCAGTCGATTTTTCTTTTGATAATGTAACAGGAATAATCTCGCTCATTGGTTTTGGAGCAATGATAACCCCTGCGGCGTGCGTACCTGTTTGGTTTTTCAAGCCCTCCATGTGAAGCGCTTCATCTACAAGGCTTTGAACTTGAGAATTTTCATCACAAAGCTTCTTTAATTCCATTCCGTCGCCAAGTGCGTCTTTTAACTTTGTTCCGGGGTTGGATGGAACCATTGCAGCCCAAGTATTAGCTTGAGAAAACGGAATATCATATACCCTGCAAACCGCTTTTAGGGCAGCTTTTGCAGCTAACGTACCAAAAGTAATAATTTGACAAACGTGGTCTTTTCCCCAACGTTCCGATACATATTCAATTACTTCCCCACGACGTCTTTGGCAAAAATCGATATCGACATCGGGCATTGATATACGTTCGGGGTTTAAAAATCTTTCAAACAAGAGTTTATGTTCAATCGGGTCAAGTTCCGTAATTCCAAGAGAATATGCAACAATACTTCCTGCGGCAGAACCACGCCCAGGGCCAACAGGAATTCCGTGTTCTTTTGCCCAGTTAATAAAGTCCCAAGTCAACAAGAAATAAGCAGGAAAGCCCATTTGAAAGATTACGCCTTTTTCATATTCGTATCTTTCAACG
>OIYG01002560.1_pt1 | contig 11375 bp, 11 predicted proteins | sample 1587861 | NCBI WGS metagenome assembly OIYG01 (sample SAMN03283272) | human gut metagenome | biome: human-associated habitat; material: feces | host: Homo sapiens | place: Peru | collected 2012 | reverse complement strand
AAAAAACGACTAGCAAAGATATATTTACATTAACCATTACACTAGTATTAGAACCAGCCGGTACAGTTATTTTCTTATACTCAAAAATTTTAAGAGTAGTTTCTATATTACTAGCCGCCCTCATTGTAAATATATCTTTGCTAGTCGTTTTTTCTAAAGAAAATAACGCAAAAGATGAATACATACATAATGATAAAATACCAACTATTATAATTATAAGTAAATAACTTTCCTTTAAGGGTACTCTAAAACTTCTATTCACACTTCCATCTCCCTACCTTTTTTTCATATACAAAAAAGATATAACAAACTAGAGTACATGTGTACTCATATTGCTATATCTCTTAACTTTAATACTATTTCTATTATATATTAGTGCATTAAATGAATGCACCCCCCCCAACAAAAATTTTAAAATTTATGTTTTTATCAAACACCTGTTCTATATTATAAATATTAAATTCAGGGTTTATTTTACACTTTAACATAGGGATGCACCTCGCTTTCTCTAATCTAACACCATTTTAACAAAATTTTGTATTTTTTTCAAGTATTTTATTGATATTTTCTTAAAATAATGATATATTATAAATGAAAGGAAAACTTAGCGTTCGCTAAGACTGCCTTTAAGTTATGTTTATGCAGTCCTAGTTACTATGTAGCTAGGACTTTTTCTTACCTACTTATAAATTAAAGCAACCCCATTAAGGATTGCTCTTTTTCTATAAAATTATTCATCTAAACTATTCTTATTAAGAAGAAAATGATATATACCCATAGTAACTATTCCATCATTATCAATTCTCGTTTTAATATTATCCTTTACTATTATAATCTTTTTAAATGAGTCACCTATATGAATTAAAGATTGTTTTTCTTGATTAGTTTTAGCCGCATCAGTAAGTTGATATGCAGACTGAATATAATACTTTTTAGCCCCCTTATTAACTATAAAATCCACTTCATAATTCTTTCTTACTGTTTTATCATCATCCTTATCAAACGCTTCAACAATACCAATATCAACATTATATCTTCGTGCTAGTAACTCATTATATATTATATTTTCCATAATATGTCCGTCATCAATTTGTCTAAAATTCAATCTTGCATTTCTAAGGCCAATATCCTCATAATAATATTTATATGGTGAATTAATATAATGATTACCCTTAATATCATATCTTTGAGCCTTATTTATCAAAAACGCATCTTCAATATAACCAATATAATTATCAATAGTATTTTTATTAACTACTTCTTCACCTTTATTTTTGCTATCACTTGTGTATCTAGCATTTATAATATTTGTAAGTCTCGTCGGATTGGTGAGAGAACCAATTTGTGATGATAAAACATCTAAAATGTCATTAAGAAGTTGCCCATTTTTTATGTTTCTTCGTTCCTTTATATCATCCAAATAAGTTTCCCTATACAAATTCTTTAAGTATTCCGCCTTATCTTCTTCCGTTTTACAAAGTAATATATAAGGTAGTCCTCCATATAATACATAATCATTCCAAGCATCATCCTTATCTCCATCATAAGCATCTAAATACTCTTTAAAAGTTAAAGGATATAAATGAATTACATCACCTCTCCCCCTAAATTCCGTACTTATATCACTTGATAGCATTTTAGAATTACTACCTGTAACATATACATCAACATTACTTTTGTACAAAAAACCATTTAGTACTGGTACAAAATCATCAACATTTTGTATTTCATCTAAAAGAATATAATAATTTTCTTCTTCATTCTCTATCCTACTCAATAAATACTCATTAAGCACAGCAGAGTTCCAATATTTTTTATTTTCTTCTGAATCCAAAGCAAGATATATAATATGCTTATCATCCGTTACATTATCCAAAAGATACTTCCTAAAAAGATTATAAAGTAAATAAGATTTACCCGATCTTCTTAAACCAGTAATTACTTTAATCATATTATTTCCTTGCTTATCAATTAATCTTTGTAAATAGTCCATTCTATCTATTTTCACAATATCACCTCAATACATATTATATATCATTATTGCCAGTTTATCAACCTTTCATTTACTTTTTTTGTGTATTTCCACACTTTTGGTAAATAGAAACAGCCCATTACCTACTTCCCTGACTCCCTCTTCTTATTAAGACCAAGCCTCAAAACCTTGCACACCTTAACCCTATTAATCTCCTTTGCCATCTCATCATCGTGCCATACCTTAATAAAACTATTCTCATCCATACCAATCCTAAATCCCATAACAGATCTCTCTAACTTCTTCTCCTCTTTCCTTACCACAGCTCGAATTAAATCATTACCATCATATAAATACTTACCACCAATATCATAAAACTCAGCCTTTCTCGTATTATATAAAATCCTTAAAAACATATATCCATCAATCTCTGTATTATCAAACATTAACTCCCCATACCTCTTGACACACTTCCTTATATATTCCATATACTCCTCATTAACCCTCATACAATCATACATAACCCTTGCAATCAAATACTTACCATCTATAAAATGAGCAACCCCATTAATAGCCCTAACCATATCAAGACTAAGACCCCTTAAACTATCACTATTAAGACTCTCCCTAATATCCTCTAACATCTTCCTTGAAAAGCCCCCAAAAGAAATATCCCTATAAATACCCCTCGTAATAAGTTCCATATCCATCTGACTTCTTGCAAAATATTCATAATTTTTTAAATACGCGTCATCCCCTTCACTCTTCTTACTACCAAAAGTAGCATCCATATAGTAAATGCCCTCCACTCCATACTTATCATCCCTAATATAGCACACATTCCGAGCGTGACCATTACCCTCCACATTATTACGCAGTAGTTGCACCTTATTCCTAATACCAAGTTCCGTCAAAACCGCCCCCAAAATCTTCGAAAATCCCGAGCAAACAATCCTATCCCCCACAATAACTTGCGTTAAATCCCTACTCTTATACGGGCTTTCATCCCCACTTTCAAGTTTATATACCCTGTCTCTAACAATATCATAAGCATACAACATTTTCTCAAGTGGGCTTAGCCTATGGCTACTAACTAATTCAATTATCCCTTGAATATATTCTATTGTCTGTCTATACTCATCAATATCAATACTAAGAGTATTCCCTTCAATATAGAACCTAATATTATCAATATCCCCATACCTTTCCTTAACAAAATCAAAATCTTTCCTATTAGCACCAAATCTATTACTAATATAAATATACCTATCCCTAATATTATTAAGAATAAAATCCCTAGTATATACACTATCCGTAAGAATATACCCATTAACATTATCAATTATACTACTTTCCTTCAATAAAGCCTCTAGTCCCCTATTATCAAGTTTTTTCCCCGTATCATCTTCAAACTGTCTACATAACATAAGCCTATCAAGACACTTCTTCCTAATAATATTCATATCTAAAATATCCTCTATCTTATCAAAAGGATTACTAGGAATATCAACCTTAACATAATCATCTACAACTGTAGCATCAAATATCTCTTCTTCATTAAATATAATATTAACAATATACTTCATAAAATTTCCCCCTAAATCTGTCCCTATTATAACACATTTCCCCCCCTTTTTCTATATATATAAAAAGAATTACCCAAGTAATCCTTCAAAATTAATACCATTATAAAATTCTTTAATAACTTCGTAACTCTTATTAATACTATCCGTATCAATAACACCATTATCTAAATAATCTCTTAATGCTTTAGCAAATAACTCATCATAATAATAATTAAGATAAGCCTCTCGTCCACTCTTAACTATATCCTCAATATTAAATAAAGTAACATCTAACTTTCTACCCAAATTATTTACAAAAAATTCCCTAAATCCCTTTACATTAGTAATAGCATTCTCTTCCCCTCTTGTAAAATCTGTCATAATAAGTTCACTATACTTATCCCTTACATCATAACTATAATAATTCTTATCAGCCCTTATAGGTTTAACTTCTCCATAAGAAATAATATCTTCTGTTTTAATATCTATTAAAACCTCATACTTAGCATCTACATAAACATCCTTATCCCATACATCTACACCATCATCCGCAAAATATACAATAACATTAAGCTTATCATCATTAACTTTAAGCATTGGATAACACCCAACATATTTATCAAATAAACCAAGTTCTTTCATCTTTTCATTAGCCCTTAGCAAATATTTCATCATTTTTATTTCTCCTCACAACTATATCTATTTAAACTATCCATACCACTTTTATCCGTATAAACAATATTTGTAACTTCACCCTTACTAAATATTACACTATTATTCTCTTTAACATATCTCTTATCAATATCAAAATATATATTATAGTTATTACCACTTTTCATAACCTCACCAAGTTCCTTACTAACTTTAAGCTTATCAGTCCCTTCCGTCTGATACTCTTTTAAAGTAATATACATACTCTCTCCATCATTACTAATATCTATATCTCTAACAGTATAAGTCTTAACCAAATTACACTTAATACCATTACTATTATCCTTAAACATATCACCACTATTTTTCTTTCTATTAGATCCATAACTAAACATAACAATAAGAAATACAATAAAAACTATTACAATACCTATAATAACATACCCCTCTTTATTACTAAATTTCATAAACTACTCCTTCCATTATATATCAAATAACTCCGCCGGATTTAACTTAAATTGCAACATATTGGCTGTTTCCCTACCAGCATCACCACCCTTTCTTTGAATGGTTATCTTTCCAATTTTAATTGAACCCCTACGGGTAGCAAGGACATCTCCCTCAGAATAATACTGCAATGCCTCATTAATATTTTTCAAAACCCATCTTGCATTATTATCAATCTTTTGAGCTACTAAAATCCATTCAGCACTAAATTGTCCTCTCCCCTTAATAATGTCCGACAAAACTAAGGTTTTGTTAGAAGTAAACCAATCTATAATTACATTCCTTTCTTCTTCTGTCATTTCATTTATAAACATTCTTCTTTTGTCCTTAGTACCACTCTTATACGGTTTTAACTCTCCTGTATAATACTGCAACGCCACATAAACATTCTCAGGAATATTCCATAATTCTTTATAATTTTTAAGCCACCTCTTATCAATTTGATTAAAGCCCCTCTTATTAGACACTAACTTAACTTGTATATTTTCTGTATCTAAAGCATCTTTAAGTTTAATTTGTACTTGAACATTCACATCAGCTTTATAACCGTGTAATACTACCGCTCTTACATATTCTATTTCATCTAAATCATAACCCATAATTTTTAGCCAATATTTAGCTTCTTTATCATTATTATAATTAATAAATTTATCACATATATCTTGCTCATTTTTAAAACCATTTCTTGCTATTTGCGAACCAAGTTTTACCAAATCATTCCTCATTACTACCTCCAATACATTTAATAAGACTACTACATAACACATCTATCACACTAACTGTCATAGCATTACCAGCTTGAGAAAGTATCTTACTATTATTAAGTTTATTTTCTTTTACCTTATCACAAAGAGGCTTTGGAAAACCCTGTAACAGTAAACTTTCATAGCCACTTAGTTTATATAACTTATTATTTTTAACATATAAAATACCGTGACGGCCTGTCCTTAATGTAGGCACTTTCTTATCATATAACCGTAAATCAGATTGCCTTGTATCTAACACTAAATAATCCTTTTTTAAGATATCATCTAAATTAAATCTACCCATATTATATTTATTATTTAAGTATTTTTGGAAAATCTTATCATTTAAATTTTGCTCTTCCGCATCCTTATCTATTAAAAAATTCTCTATTCCTTGATTCTTAAAAGGTTTAGGCCACACAAACTTATTTCTTTTTATATCTTTTCTTATACCAATAAAATAAATTCTTTCTCTCATTTGGGGAACACCATAATCTAAACTATTTAAAACTTTATACTCTACCGCATAACCAGCATCCTCTAAGCACTTAACTATTTCTCTTAATGTTTCTCCTTTATTATGGTTTACTAGTCCCTTAACATTCTCTAATATAAAATAAGGAACATTCTTCTCTTTCATTATCTTAATAAGACTATATATAATCATACCCCTACTATCATCAAATCCAGCCCTTTTACCCATAACAGAAAACGTTTGACAAGGAAAACCCCCAATTAATAAATCAAAATTAGGAAGTTTATCTGTATCAATTTTAGTAAGATCTCCATAATTCTCTTCCTTATCACCATATAAAGTTTTATACGTTTTTTCAGCCAACAAGTCTATTTCACTATATCCAACACACTCTAAATTATTATTAGTAAGTCCTACTCTACCCCCACCAATACCCGCACAAAAATCCATAAATTTAAGTTTCTCCATCTTTCACCTCACATTCCCTAATAGATAATATAAGTATATCATATTTTTCAAATAATTATCTTTAAAATTGCACCTAATTAATCAAAATAGCCACTTCTAAACATCTTCTCCAAATTATGAGCCTGTCTAATAGTCTTCATTGTCCTATCAGCAAAACTATTAACCTTTCCATTATTAAGCATAAAATAACAATCTGGCCTCATAAGTTCATTACTAATTAAGTAAGTATTATGAGAAGTAAGTACTGTCTGAATATTCTTCTTTTCATTAATATATCTAAGAACACTCGTAGCAAGTTCATAGTGATAAAAAGCATCAAACTCATCCAAATAAACAAAAGATAAACTCCTCTTTTTATTAAGAAAATAATAAAATAACCATAAAGATTGCGTACCAGTTGATGCCACTAACTCAAATCTAGCCTTGTAATTTCTAAATTTAACACCAATAAATTTTCTTCCACCCTCATTAATTTCTGTAAGATTATAACACTGTCCACAATTCTGTAAAAACTTCTCAAAATCTCCCAGTAAACCATTATCAATAATAAACTCGTGTAAATCATTACCATTCATTCTTGAAAAAGGAACATCGTCATTACGAAAACTACGAACACAAATCATACCCGAAACAAACTCCATAAGAAGTTTAACTGCACTATCTTCTGGCCAATATAAAGTATTAGTATAAATAAACTTTAATGCTGACGAACTATGACTACTCCTCTTTGAAATATCAATTGTTTGAGCTTCCTTAATATTATTAGTGTACTTATTATTCCTATAATTATATTCAAAAAGTAAATTATCACCTTCCCAAAGTTCTTCACTAATAAGTTCCATTTTTGTATTCTTTTCATAAACATAAGTAACCAATTTTTCCCCAAATAAAAACTCATATTTAAAAGAAGCATAATCAAAGGTACAATCACCATTCAAATAATACAAATAAGTCCTATCATCACTATCATAATTATTGCCCAAGTGAAAAGTAATATCCATAATAGCTGCACCCAAATTACTCTTACCACTATTATTAGGTCCATATATAAGCATCTTGTTAATAAGACCATTCCTAATAAGTTCTTGATTAAAACCATAATCCCTTATTTTTGAAAAGTCTAAAGTAATTTCATTTTTAAAATTCTTAAAATTCTTAACACAAAACTTCTTTATCATAATTAACCTCCAACCATATTATACATTAGATGTAATTTTTTTGCAACAAAATAGAGAAAAAATTACATTTTGATATACACCAAATAAAAAAAGCACTCCTCCTCTATTTAAGTGCCTCCAAAAACGCCCCAAACATATTAATATTATCAAAAAGCCTATTAATCTTATCAGACGTCTTCATCTCATACTTATCCCTAACCTCATCCATAAACCCCTTAAGAGCCTCATCACTCCTATTCAAATACTTATACCAATAACTATTATCCCTTAAATAACTAATATACCTAACATCACTATTAATAACCATTTGCACATCTATACTCATTAATCCTCAAACCTCTTATAAACAGCCCTAGGTTCATAATTATTGCCACCATTATTACTTGCTCCCTCTTTACTAGCAAATAATTCTGAAAATAAACTAAGAGCCTTCTGTAAAGACGTAACCCCATTCTGCACCTTATCAACATCAAGTTCCTTAATCATATTAGAAATATCATTAAAAGCACTCTTGCTACTACCCCTACTACTACTATTATTACTACTACTTTCTAAATACTTATTAAATACACTCTTATCCTCACCATATAAATCATAAAGCTCATATAGTTCCTGCCATGTAACCCTCTTATCCCTAACACTATAAATAAAATTCGGATTACTTCTCACAAAAGCCCTAAAACTATCCTTACTCATCCCACTCACCTAATAAATTATATGCAAAAAAAGAAGTTTGTTTCCATATTTAAAATATATAATCAATTAGCCTCCTCAAACAAGAACTCAAAAATATCCATATAATCACTAACTAAAATAATATCCAAATCCTTCTTAACCTCATTATCAACAAGTTCCAAATCCCGAACATTCCCTCTCGGAATAAAAACCCTCTCAATTCCCCCTTCTCTTGCTGCAATAAGCTTCTCTCTAAGTCCCCCAATAGCAAGTACCTTTCCCCTTAAAGTAATCTCTCCCGACATACCAATCAAAGAAGAAACCTCCTTTGAAGTAAGATGACTAATAAGACAGGTAACAATAGAAGTTCCCGCACTAGGCCCCTCTTTAGGAACTGTCCCACTCTCTAAATGAATATGAAAATCACTATTAACAACCCTTTCAAGTTCAATACCAAACCTCTTAGCATTACTCTTAATATAACTAAGAGCAATATTAACACTCTCCTTAACAATATCACCAGCCATACCCGTTACAATAACATTACCACTCCCCCTATAACTCGTACAAGTAACCGGTACTATACTACCCCCATAAAGACTATTCCCAAGAGCATTAACACACCCAACTTCACTATCACGAATCACTTCATCTTTAACGTACACATACCTTCCCAAATACTCCTTTGGATCACTAAGAATAATATTACTCTGACCTAAAATAATCACCTTTCTAAGAATCTTAGCAAGAAGCCTCTCTAACTCCCTCACTCCCGCTTCTTTCGTATAATAAGTAATAATATCATTAATAACCTTATCCGTAAAATGAATATTCGTAAGATTATAAACCCTAAGAAGCCTTGGAATAAGATAACTCTTAGCAATAGCTACCTTATCATATAAAGAATACCTAGATATCCTTACAATCTCTAACCTATCCCTTAAAGCATCCGGTATCTTACTCTCATCATTAGCCGTTAAAATAAAGAATACATTCGATAAATCAACCTCTTCCTCAATATAATTATCAACAAAACACATATTCTGTTCCTTATCCAAAACATCAAGTAAACTAGAAGCCGGATCCCCCTTATAATCACTAGTAAGTTTATCCACTTCATCAATAAGAAAGACAGGATTATTAACCTTAGCTCGCCTTAACCCATCAATAATCTTACCAGGTGAAGCCCCAATATAAGTCCTTCTATGCCCCTTAATCATAGCCTCATCATTAACACCACCAACACTAACCTTAACAAATTTCTTATTAAGACTCTTAGCTATCTCCCTAGCAATAGAAGTCTTACCAACCCCGGGAGGCCCCACTAAACAAATAACCGGACTATTAACCTTAGGATTATGTTTAAGTAAACCAGCATATTCAAGTACCAAATCCTTAACCTCTCTAAGACCATAATGAGACTCATTCAAATACCATTCCACTCTCTTAATATCCAAATTATCCTTACTACCCATATTCCACGGAAGACTAAGAAGCCACTCAATATAACTCCTAATAATACCAACCTCTGGAGATGAAGTACTAAGCATTTCATACCCATTAATTTCCCTATTAATCCTATTCTTAATAATAGGAGGAGCATCTAATCTATTAGCCCTATTACGAAGAGACTTAATCTCCCCCTCTTTAATATCAACCTCACCAAGTTCCTCCTTAATAAGCTTAATCTTCTCCCTTAAAACATATTCCCTCTGCTCCATATCAAGCTTATTAGAAAGACTAAACTCAATCTCACTTTCTATCTTTTGAGCCTCTAACTTACTCCCAATATCACGAATTAACATCTTAAAACGCTTATCATCATCACACTCATTAATATACTTAATCTTCTCATCGTACGTAAATGGAAATTTACTTGTAACCGTATCAATAAGTTCTCCTATATCATTAGTAGATAATATATATCCCAAAATATCATTACTAACACTAGGTTCATTACTAATATACTCCTCTAACTTCGTAAAAAGCATCTTCTTAAGTGTCTCAAAATGATTATCTAATCCCTTTTTATCATTTTCCCTATCGGGGGTAGGTACATCTATATCATTAATAATATTATCCTCATAATTACTATTATCACTACTATCAATCACTTCATCTATTTTATTAACAAAAGCATACATAATATCATTATCATTAAATAAATAATTAAAAACTTTAACTCTCGCTTCTCCCACAAGAACTATTCTTATATTACCATTAGGAAGAGTTAACTTAGACTTAATCCTTCCCATAACAATTATATCAGGTAAATTAGTAGTAATAGGTACTTCTTCTAAAGGGTCCGTAAGATTAACTAAAAGCAAAAAATTCTCGTGACTAACCTCACATACCCTAATAATTTCTTTATCCCTATCATTATCTATATCAACCCTAACTTCTCCATAAGGAAGTAGTACACTTTCTCTAAGAAAAAGAACTGGCAAATTAGTTTGCATCATAACATAACCCACTTTCTACTAACTAATAAACAAAAAAAGCAAAGAGTACCTATCATTATCCATAATTAGTTCTCCTCACTTCCCTTCCTTGTCTTTATATTCTAGCAGATTACAGAAAAATTTCAACCCCTTTTTATATATTTTTTTAAATTTTTTTATATTATACAAACAAGCATTCTATATATAAACAAAAGAAGTAGGATATATATATTACCTACTATGAGTTTTAGAGTAAAGAGTAGTTATATATATATAGTTCCTACATTCCTTTATTACCCCTTCTTTATATGGCATCAGGGCTATTCCAAATACATTATATATATGTATATTAACTTAAAAGATAGGGATTATTAATACTTCCATCTCCACTTTTTATATTTGTATCTGCTTTAAGGTAGAAGGTAGGGCTCACCTCAAAGGTGGCACCGCTGTAAAAGTAGGAGACTCGACCGTCGAGGTCGACGTAGAACAAGCCGTCGGAGATACCTGAATCAGGCGACATTACCCACCGGCTAGCATTTGAAATATAGAGCCAATCATTATTCATACATACTTCTAAATAATTATATAACATAGTACCATTTACACAACTGTTTCCTGCTGCATAACCATAATCACTTAGATACATAAGTCCAACCATTCCTTCCCAATAAAGTGGTCTATCCGTATTATATCT
>OIYG01002557.1_pt1 | contig 11396 bp, 7 predicted proteins | sample 1587861 | NCBI WGS metagenome assembly OIYG01 (sample SAMN03283272) | human gut metagenome | biome: human-associated habitat; material: feces | host: Homo sapiens | place: Peru | collected 2012 | reverse complement strand
TGCAGGAAAAGCTGGCGAAAAATAAAAAGGCCCCTGCCCGTCATAAGGCAGAGGAGAGCTGCAGATGAGCACCGGCTCCACAGCCAGATCGTTGGGCAGTCGGAACAGCATTCCGCTGTCGTGGTATCCGCAAGGAGTTCCCAGTGGAAAAGGCCTCATCCTCCCACACAAAAGGCGGAACGGTGATCCGTTCCAAAGAGCCGCTGGACGAAAAAGCGCTCCGCAATACCATCGATGCCACCGGCTGCCGGGTGGGGGAAATGCACTGCGAGCCCTACGAAAAAAGGGACTGTTCTCGTTCTTGAAGCGGGAGAGAAAAACTGAACATGAAACGAAAAAATGCCATTCACAGTGCATAGAAACTGCGGTCTGAGAGAAAAAGAACTCTGCTATGCTTCTGCATTCTATGTGTCCCATTTGGAAAGGCTCAAAACGAATCTTGCGAAAACTGTCAAATATCGCTATACTGAATACAGAAGATCTTGCAAATTGTGGGGAAGAGAAGATGTTTTCGTTCATTTCAGATTTTGTGGTGATTCGTACTTACGGTATGGGTTACCTGCTGACAGCGGTTATTTATTTGCTATCCTGTGTGTTGCTGTTCCGAGAATGGAAAACGCTGCCGCAGTGTTTGGGAAAGATGATGAGGGATTGGACACTGCTGCTGGGTGCGTGGGTCGTTTTGTGCAGCATTCTTTACATGACCGTTCCAAGCACGTGGTTTGGCCTGGTCGTGCAGTTTGTTCTGCTCATGCTCTACGGACAGCTGATGGGGCGCGCAAATGCGGCGGAACGGTTTGTACAGCAGGTGACGTTTTTTACCTGCTTTATTCTGGTTTTGCGTATCTCAGAGGGTATTGGCAATTTCACAGATAAGCTTGGCTGGAAGTACAAGGGTGTTTCAATGACCGATGTGGTCATGCTGGTATTCATGTTGGGCGTGGTGTGGTATCTGCGCAGATTTCGGACAGATGATGTGCAAATGCTCCCCCGGCTGTATCCACTGCTTATAACAGCTATTTGTGCATTGGCGGTGTCCACGCAACTGTACAGCATGATAAAGGTGAATCCGGCGGAGCTGGAGGATACTGCAGTGCGGGGTTATAACCTGTATCTGGGAACCAGTTTTCTGGTCATCATTCTGCTGGGATATTATCTTTATTATGCGATCGGCAGGGAGCATACCGAAAAAATTATGCTGTTGGCGCAGCAGCGTAGGCAGGAGTTGGACGAAGAAAATATGATCGCGGCGCAGCAGACCTATGAAGCACTGCGGGAGGTGCGCCATGAGATAAAAAACCATACTGTGTACATGAAAACTCTTCTGGATGCACGAGATCTTGAAGGGCTGAGCCGTTATTTTGATAGTTACCAGACCCGGACTTCTGAATTGGTGCATTACGTCAGCAGCGGAAACCGAATGGTGGATGCAGTGGTCAACAGCTATATTTCTCGTGCAAAGCTTTACGACATTCAGCTTAAAACGATCTTGGCTGTGCCTGCCCGACTGCCGTATCAGGACGCAGATCTATGCAGCCTTCTGGCAAATCTGCTGGATAACGCGCTGGAAGCAAGTATTGCCAGTGATGCAGAGCAGAAAATCATCACATTGAGCATCCGACCGCAGATGGACTATTACATGATCCGGGTCGAAAACCCGGTAGATACCCGCAAAGTAACACCTCGGCGGAGGCTGACCCTGAAAACGACAAAAGAGATGCCGGAGCTGCACGGCTATGGCACCCGCATCATTCGCCGGATCGCAGAAAATTACGGTGGAACTGTAAAATTTTCGATTCGGGACGAAACCTTTATTGCAGATGTGATGCTGCAAAATGCACAAGAAGGAGATATGACCGATGGAAAAGCTGCACATTGCGGTGTGTGACGATGATACCACTGCCCGCGATATGATCGCTGGCTCCCTGAAGGGGGTGTTTGCCCAGCATGGCGTGGATGCGGAGCTAGAGGTCTATGGTTCGGCTGATGCGTTGGGGGCTGATCTGAGCAGTAAGGTATTTGATCTGTTGCTACTGGATATCGATATGCCCGGTACAGATGGAATCACGTTTGCAGAGCGTCTTCGGGCAGAGCGGAATAATATTGAAATCATTTATATTTCTAATCGAGAAGATCGCGTGTTCGATTCTCTGCGCTCCATGCCGAGAGGGTTTATCCGCAAGAGCCGCTTTTTGCAGGATACAGCAGAGATCGTGGATCTCTATCTAAAAAATCGCGCGGCACAAAGCAGAGCTCCAAAGCTGGTGCTGCATACCCAGAATGGAATGGAATCCGTGCAGCTGGATCAGCTTGTCTATGTGGAGGGTGTTGGAAAATATCAGGATCTCGTAGTAAAAGACAGTATAAAACCCATTCAGGTGCGCCGAAGTATGCAGGAGCTGGAAAACGAGCTGACGTCTTACGGCTTTTTGCGGGTGCATAAAGGCTATCTGGTCAATTATCGCTTTATCCGCCGCATCGATGAAGCAGACCTCCTGCTCTCGACAGGTCAGAGCCTGCCGATTGCACGGCGTAAACTTGGTGAGATCAAAGAGCGATTCCTTACTTTGATGCAAAGCGAAAATAATATGCTGTTCTGAAAACAGAACAGGAACTATCCCCTTACAGTGCACTTCTGTAAGGGGATCTTTTATTGCCGTTCGTTCCGCTCCTTCTGCCGTTTGTTCCGCCTGTGTCGGAGGTTGTGTCACAAACACGACCAGTTGTGCCGCTTTCGTTGAAGTGTGTGTGCAAATTTTGTATAAAACAAGCACAAGAACGATTTGAACTGAAAAAACAAACTGTTCAAATCGTACAATACACGAGATCGAGAAAAAGAAACAGGAGGCACATTATGAAAATTTCTCGTCGTGCGTTTCTCAAGGCAAGCGGCGTAACGGTCGGCGTTCTGGCATCCGGCATGACACCGGTTGCCTTTGCGGCAGACGATGCCGGTGCGGCACAGCAGACATTTTCGGCGGACGAATGCTACGAGGAAGGCTACAACATCTGCGTTGATGTAGAATCTGAGGGTGCAGTTCTGCTGAAGAACAAGGATAACTGCCTGCCGCTGGCAGAAGGTACCAAGGTCACGATTCTGGGTGCTATGTCCTACAACTATGTGGAAGGCGGAACCGGCTCCGCCGGTGGTAAGGACGATGAGAACACGGTTCTGATGAACGATGCATTCATCGAGGCTGGTATGGATGTGAACAGCGCGGCATGGGACTGGCTGGAACAGCAGTGCGGCGGCAAGCGCGGTGACAACAGCTCCGACCCTGCAGGCGTGGGCTGGACCAGCTATACCGGCATCCATGAGTTTGCTTCCGGCGTTTACGCCGGCGCAAAGAGCACCATCTGTGCAGATGGCTACACCGACTATGCTATCGTTACCTTCAGCCGCAGCGGTGCAGAGGGCGCCTCTCCGTCCATGGACTATGACGGCAACGGCGATACTCTGACTGGCAGCACCTATCTGGAGTTGAACGATGACGAAAAGGCTCTGCTGGTCTTCTGCAAGGAGAACTTTACGCATACCATCGTGCTGGTCAACTCTGCGGTGGCCATGGAGCTGGGCTTTATCGATTCAGAAACGTACAATGTGGATGCCTGCCTGTGGATCGGTCATCCGGGCGAAGCCGGCGTCGTTGGTGTCGGTACTCTCCTGACCGGACGCAACAACCCCTCCGGTCGTCTGGTGGACACTTATGCTTACGATATGACCACCAACCCTACCTTCTACAACACCGATGACAACAAATATACCTGCGGTCAGACCTTCTACCAGTACGAAGAGGGAATCTATGTTGGTTATCGTTACTACGAAACTGCGGATAGCGTCGGCTACTTTGATTCTGATGATTTCAAGGCACTAAAATTCAAAAACGGCAGCGTTTCCGGCTACGATCAGGTTGTGCAGTTTCCCTTCGGTTACGGCCTGAGCTACACCACCTTCACCGAAGAGATCACCGACAGCAACGTTGCGCTGGAAGCTCACAGCACCAACACCATCACCGTCAAGGTGACAAATACCGGTGATGTGGCCGGCAAGGATGTTGTGGAGCTGTACATGGATGCTCCCTATCAGACCGATACCGATAGCTTCGGCATCAAGGGCGTAGGTCTGGAGAAGTCCAAGGTCGTGTTGATCGGTTTTGCAAAGACCGACAAGCTGGAGGCCGGTCAGGCACAGGAAGTGACCATCAGCTTTGATACCGATGCACTGGCAAGCTTTGATAACTTTGGTCAGGGCTGCTACGTTCTGGAGAGCGGCGAATACAAGTTCAACGTCCAGAAGGATGCGCACCAGTGGGGCGATGCCGACAGCGACCACGCACCCAGCGCACAGTTGGCTGTCACGCTGGATGATCCCATCATCTACGATGATGCCGGTGCGGGGGCCCGCAGCTCCGATAAGGTCGCCGCCCGAAACGCACTGGACGATGTGACAGCAGGTGATGGCTGTATGCTGGACGGTTATCTGTCCCGTAACGACATTGCCGGTGGCATGAAGAGTATCATGCGGCATCAGTCTGACGAGGCAGCCAATGAGGTGCTGGATAGCGGTATCGAGACCTGCCTGAACCTGAGCGGTACTGCCAGCTACGATTACACCTATCAGACGTACATCGGCGGTGTCAAGACCACCATGACCAGCACTATCTATGCCAAGGGCAACAACATGATGCCGTTCTCTGCTGCAACGCCGGACGGCATCGATGCAGCCGGTATGGATTTCCCGCTGTGGGATCAGACCTATTATGTCATCGAGGGCGAAACCGACGGCGACCTGCCTAAGATCGTAGAGACCGAACCCACCGGCGGCAGCTACCACAAGCTGTGCTGCACGGATATGACCAATGTGCCTATCGATACAGCGGCAGGTCTGGCGATCTGGGATATGCTGGTGGAGGAAACCTCCATGGCAGAGGCTATTGAGATCCAGGGCAATTCCGGCTGGAACGTCAGCGCGGTGAGCAGCGTGGGCAAGGCCGCACAGAAGTGTCAGGACGGCCCCGGCGAGGCGGCCAACGGTTCCTTTGCGGGCAATACATGGTTCCCCTGCGCTGTCAGCATTGCGGCTACATGGAACACAAAGCTGGCGCGGAGCGAAGGCGTGGCCTATGGCCATCAGGCCATTCTGGCGGGTGTCGGCGGTGCATACGCTCCGGCTATGAACCTGCACCGTTCTCCCTTCGGCGGACGTAACTTCGAGTACTACTCTGAGGACGGATTTATCTCCGGACGCATTGGCGGCAATGCTACTGCAGGCATCCAGTCTACCGGCGTTAATGTGTTTATCAAGCATTGCGCTCTGAACGATGGCGATACCAACCGCGGCGGCAACACCACCTGGGCAAATGAGCAGGCTATTCGTGAGCTGTATATGGTGCCGTACGAAATCAGCTGCAAGGAGTATGCAGCCAACGGCATCATGGGCAGCCTGAACCGTATCGGCATGAGCTGGTTCCATTATGGTATGTACAAAACCATGATGCGCGATGAGTGGGGCTGGCAGGGCTACCTGATCACCGATGGTGACGGTTCTGATGGCGATACCTACAACAGCCCGCAGGCAATGCTCTGCATTGAGGGCTCTATCCTGAACCGTGGCTGCTACATCAATGCAGCGTCCACAGAGGCGGCTTATGGCGATGCTACTCAGTATGCTTATGCACAGCAGTGCCTGCATAATATCATGCGCTACTGCCTGTTCCAGTACTGCGGTACCAAGGGCGTAGACGAGGATGGCAACACCATCAGCAGTGTTGTCAGCGCTTCGACGGCTTCCTCCGGCGGTGTACCGGTGGCTGGCATCGTAGGCGGTGTGGCTTTGGTTGCTGTTGCCGCTGTGGCGGGGGCCATCGGCGTGAACGCCAACAAGAAAAAGAAGGCACAGGAAGCAGTTGCCAGAAAGGTTGCCGCAAAGAAAGCACGGAAAAAGACCGCTGCGGATAAGAAAGACGACAAGCAGAAGTGAGAATAGCCCGGAGGGAGGACATTTTATCATGAAACGCAGAGAATTTTTGACACTGACCGGTTCCGTGGCGGCCGCAGCCTTGTTGGCCGGCTGCGGCGGAAGCTCTGCCGACAGTACGGTAGCGTCTGCCGCTTCTTCCACCAGTGCGGCCGCTGCTCTGGCGGCACCTACCGATTTTACGGCAGACCCGGAAAGCGGAGAGTTTAGCTTTACCGCCAACGATCAGAACATGGGGTACTACTTTGTACGGGTGTTTCCGGTGCTGAACGGAGTGGAGCAGGACGCTTATGTGTCCAGCTCCAGCCGAATCAACGGCGGCAAAACCGGTACGGTGACCGGCAGCTTTGATGCCAGCACCATCGGCTGGGGCACCTACCACATCAAGTTGATCAGCTTTGCAGCAGCGGGTACGAGTGCGAAGGCACCGGATGCTGTGATCCTTACCGCAAACTATGGCGTGGGCGGTGTTCTGGAACGCCCGGAGCTGCTGGTCATTGCCGATGGCAGCGAGGTGCAATTCATTGTAGATCACTACACACTGTCGGACTATAAGGAATATCAGTACCTTCCCATAGCAAGATTTACTGTTTATTCGGATGCAGAATGCACCACCGAGGTCAAGAGCGAAGAACGTGACCTGAGCACACTGACGATGGACACGCATCCGGCGGGTGCTTATATCTGGGAATATAGCAACAGCGGTAATTATCCCTACGTCAACGGTGCTACCCTGCTGCCGGAGGTAACGATGGACGATCTGGAACCGGGCGCTTACTATGTTACCTGCACAGCAATTTCCGGTGTAGAGGAAATTGCTGATTCGCAGCCCAGTGAGGCTGTTGCATTTACCGTGACAGCGGATGCTCCCGACTATAGCTTTACCAGCGCCACCACAAGCCTGTGGCAGGACCCGACGGTTATGGGTATGCCGTGTGCGGTTCCCGGTCAGTATACAGAGCGTGTGGACTTTGGCGGAAGTCAGACCACCTCGGCTGAGATTGTGGACGAATAACAGTATCCGATAAGAACTGGCAATCTCCCGCGCCGCATCGGGTGCGGCGCGGGAGTTTATTTTGAAAAAAAGAGGGAGGATCTCCTATGGAAAAACTTTTCCCATACAAACAGCGCGGCGGCACCACCGGCGGCGAGATCGCAGCCGGTCTCTGCATGGGTCTGCTGTCGGTGTGCGGCATCTTCATGAACCTGCAGCTTTTGGCACAGTATCAGATCTCCGGCCCGGCCGTCACGGTGACCGCAGCCGAGTTGGCCGCAAATGGCGAGGCCTTTGCACAGATGTATTTCGTCTCCATGCTGGTCTCGTTTGCAGGCAGCCTGCTCATCGGTCTGGCAGCGCATCTGCCACTGGTGCAGGTCTCCAGTCTGGGCCTGTCGGCCGTGCTGGTCTCGCTGGTCGGCATCGGTACAGGCCTCACCTATTACAATCTGCTGTTCCTGTGCTTTGTCAGCAGCGTGATCTATGCAGCGATCCTAGCTATCCCCGGAGGCTACGGTTTTCTGGTCGGGACCCTGCCCGCCGGTGTGCGCAAGGCGCTGCCTGCTGCTGCCGGTTTACTTCTGGCAGGCGTGGCGGCGCAGCTGAGCGGTGTGTTCCCGGTCAAGGCATCCAGCATCCCGGTCTACGGTGCCGGTTCGGTCCTTGAGGCAAGCGAGGCCAATGTGGCCCTGAGCGGCTTCGTCTCATTTGACAACTACTCCTACCTGACCGATAAATATCACCCCACCATGCTGGTCTGCGCCGTGTCGGTGCTGGTAGCTATCGTGATCTACCTGCTGCGCCGCCGCTCTAACCGTCCCTGCCTGACGGCTCTGCTGGGCGGCACGGTGGTGTTCCTGCTGGGCAGCGTGCTGCTGACCTGTGTCAACTGGAAGAACATGACCATGTCCTTCGACTCCATGTGGGCACGCCTGTGGACCGTGGGCAGCGAGGACTCCATGCAGCTGCATCTTTCCACCGTGCTCAAGAATCTCTCCATCGGTGCCGTGTTCACGCAGGGCATGGATTTCACGGCTTATACTGAGGCCGGTGGCAATGTAATCAGGCTGTTTGCCACCGGCATCCTGACCAACCTCCTGCTCAACCTTTACGATGCAGACACAACCCTGACCGTTGTGGCTGCCGAGTCCAGCGTAGCAGAGACCAGCCACCGTCTGCCGCTGCTGTGCAACGCAGCAATCAACGTGGTAGCTCCCATCGTGGGTGCCGGCCCTGTTGCCATCGGCAAGGAGTCTGTGGCCGGTGCGCGTGACCACGCAAAGAGCGGCCTTGCCAGTGTGGTGGCTGCCATCGTGATGCTGGTCAGCGCCTTTGTTTGGGCGGTGCCCTTCTTTCTGGCAACGATCACCAGCTATGACGTCACCTTTAACATGTACGGTCACTATGGCACCGTGCTGCAGTACATGACCGAGTGCAGCTTCTCTGTGGCCGATATCGTCATGGTCCTTGTGGGCCTTGGCATGGCAATCCACAGCGCCGGTCTGGAATGGAGCGACCTGAACCAGAGCGTCCCGTTCGTGGCAACGGTCGCCGGCACTCTGCTCACCTCCAACCTTGCTGTGGGTGCCGCCGCAGGCCTAGTCGCCTTTGTGCTGGTCAACCTGAGCAAAGCTCCCGTCGTCTACGACTTCGAGGAGTACGAGGAAGAGGAAGAATCTGAGGCCGAGGATGAAGGCGCAGCGGAAGCAGCTGCGGACGATGCCGAAGCCGAAACCGGGGATGGAGAGGAGGAAGACATCATCCTTCCCGAAAAGGAACCCGGCCTGCTGGAAAAGGTCGGTGTCAAGACTCTGATCCTGGCTGCCATCTGCTTGATGCTGCTGATCCTGACCGTTCTCTGAGTCGTTTCGCCGGATAGCATCGACAGAAAGGAACTTCCATGAAGCATTCTGACATTATCGCAAAGCTTTCCCTTGAACAAAAATGCGCCCTGCTCTCGGGCAAAAACACATGGCAGACCCAGGAGTATCCCAAGCAGGTCGTGCCTTCCATCTGGCTGTCGGACGGCCCTAACGGACTGCGCAAGCAGGCAGGGGCTGCAGACCATCTGGGTTTGAACCCCTCCGTGCCTGCCACCTGCTTTCCCACGGCTGCAACTGTTGCCAACAGCTGGGACCTTGCCTTGGGCGAGGAAGTGGGCAGGGCACTGGGCGAGGAGACCGCCGCAAACCGGGTCAACGTTCTGCTGGGGCCGGGGCTCAACCTGAAGCGCAGCCCACTGTGCGGACGCAGCTTTGAGTATTTCTCGGAGGACCCTTATCTCTCTGGCAAGATGGCGGCGGCCTACGTCCAGGGTATTCAGAAAAACGGCGTGGCCGCCTGTCCCAAGCACTTTGCCGCCAACAGTCAGGAGCTGCGCCGGATGGCAAGCAACTCGGTGCTGGACGAGCGTACACTTCGGGAGCTGTATCTCACTGCGTTTGAGATCGTGGTCAGGGAAGCCCATCCCAAAGCCATCATGTCCGCCTATAATAAGGTGAACGGTGTGTACGCCAACGAAAACGAGCACCTGCTGCTGGATATCCTGCGCAAGGATTGGGGCTTTGATGGCGCAGTCATCACCGACTGGGGCGGTGCCAATGACCATGTGGAGGGCGTGAAAAACGGCTCTACGCTGGAAATGCCTTCTCCGGGTCTGGGCGCGGCGCGCAGGCTGCTGGAAGCATTGGAAGCGGGCAAGCTCAGCGAGCACACCCTTGACGAACGAGTGGATGAGCTGCTGGAGCTGGCACTTTCCACGGACAAAGCCATTCAGACCGCCCCGAAGAAATTTGATGAAGCGGCACATCATCAGCTGGCAAAAAGAGCCGCAGCGGAAAGCATCGTGCTGCTGAAAAATGAGGACGGCATCCTGCCGCTGAATCCGTGCAGGAAGGTCACCCTGATCGGCGATTTTGTGCGCACGCCCCGATATCAGGGTGCAGGCTCCAGTATGGTCAATCCGACTCGGCTGGACAGTCTGGCGGATGTGGCTGAAGCTGCCGGGTTGAATCTGATCGGCTACTGCTCCGGTTATGAGCGCAGCGGCAAGCCCAACAAGGCATATCGGGATGAAGCGGTGACACAGGCAAAACTGGCAGATGTGGTCGTTTTGTGCATCGGTCTGGACGAATCCAGCGAGAGCGAAGGCTTGGACCGCACACACATCTGCATCCCGGCGGTGCAGAAAGAACTTTTGGATGCTGTGGTGGCAGTGAATAAGAATATCGTAGCCATCATCAGTGCGGGTAGCGTCATAGAAACAGATTGGGTGGAAAAATGCAAGGCCGTGGTGCACGGCTATCTGGGCGGACAGGCGGGAGCCGGTGCTGTGATGGATGTGTTGACCGGCTGGCAAAATCCCTGCGGAAAGCTGGCAGAAACGATCCCCTTGAATTACAGCGATACGCCCGCCGCAAAGTATTTTCCCGGAAAAAAGCAGAATGCGGAGTACCGCGAGGGGTTGTACGTTGGCTACCGCTATTACGAAACGGCAGATAAGCCTGTGCGATATCCCTTCGGTTATGGGCTAAGCTATACCAGTTTTGCGTATTCGGACTTGAAGGTACATGAGGACAAGGTGACCTTTACGCTTACAAACACCGGCAACCGTGACGGTGCCGAGATCGCGCAGCTCTATGTGGCAAAACTGGATGCAACGGTTTTTCGCCCCGCCAAGGAGCTGAAGGGCTTTGCCAAGGTGTTTCTGAAGACGGGCGAAAGCCGGGCTGTCACCATCCCGCTGGACGATAAGGCGTTCCGGTACTGGAATGTGCAGACGAACCGCTGGGAGGTGGAAGGCGGCAGCTACCAGCTCCTGATCGGTGCCAGTGTGCAGGATATTCGCCTGATGGAGCGGGTCGAAGTGGAAGGTACGGACGCACTGGATCCCTATGCAGGAAAGAAGCTGCCGCATTATCTGACTGCAGACATTAAGAATGTTTCGGATGCTGAATTTGAGACCCTACTGGGGCATCCTGTTCCGGAGGAAAAAACGGTTATCGATCGCACCATGACGCTGGGCGAGTTGAACCATAGCCGCAGCCCGCTGTGCTGGCTGATCTCCGGGGTGCTCACTTTGCTGCTGCACTCCGGCGAAAAAAGTGGTAAACCGGATTTGAACATCCTGTTCCAGTACAATATGCCCCTGCGCGCGCTGGCACAGATGACCAACGGCATGATCGGGGACGAGTTTGTGGACGGCCTTGTGCTGGAGGCAAAGGGCTTCTGGGTGGTGGGCATCCTGCGGGCACTGGTGGGGCTGGTACAGAATTATGTGGCCAACAGCCGTTATCAGGCAAAGCTGGACGAGCAGTCCAGATAAGAGGGGATAGTGCTATGAATTTCTGGAATAACTTTGCGGCAAAGCACCCCGCCGCTGCCAAGTGGGTGCGCGAGGGCGGCCTGTTCGTCATCGTGTCC
>OIYG01002556.1_pt1 | contig 11401 bp, 10 predicted proteins | sample 1587861 | NCBI WGS metagenome assembly OIYG01 (sample SAMN03283272) | human gut metagenome | biome: human-associated habitat; material: feces | host: Homo sapiens | place: Peru | collected 2012 | reverse complement strand
AAAGATTTGATGTATGATAATTCAACACATCAAGTTTACACAAATAAAGATAATTACTTTGATAAAAATGGTAAGAGAACTTTAAAAGATGATAATGAATTATTAGAATTCATCAAAAATATTTATTACGTTCTTCTAACCAGAGGTATCAAAGGTACTTATATTTATGTTTGCGATGATAATTATAGAGATTATCTAAGCAAATATATTGATGTTGTTAACTAGAAAAATGCTCTACCTAATAGATAGAGCATTTTCTTTTACTTCTTCACTTCCCTATATGTCTCATCAATGATGCTATAAAGGTAACAATAAACAGGTTTAGAAGATAGAGATTCTATGTAAGTTCTATAACCATATCGATACTACACTCTGTAAAAATATCTGTTACTTGTTGCCATATTCTACGTTCACTTGCACGGATAGAGCGAACTCTTTCCAATAAATCTTTGAAATAGTCTTTGCCAAACGCTGTTTCACCCTGTTTTAAGCGTTCATCATCCATGGCAAAACCTTTAATCATATATTCTTTTAATACGCCTGTTGCCCAAATACGGAAACTTGTTGCACGGCAAGAGTTCATACGATAACCAACGGATATAATTGCATCTAAATTCTAAAACTGAGTAGGTTTTTGTCTGCCACAGTTGCCGAGATTTTCTCGGTAACTGAATCTTTATCTAATTCACCATCACAAAGATGTTTTTCATTATCAATCGCCATATTATTTGCCTTCAATTAATTATTTAACAACTTCCCTATATGTCTCATCAATGATGCTATATAGGAAACAATAAACAGGCTTAGAAGATAGTGATTCAACATAAGTTCTATAACCATTTAATTGCTCATCATAGTGTACATCATCAATTGTTTTAGTCTTATAATCAATGATCACAATCTTGTCTTCGTATTCAAGTAACAAGTCTATAAAACCATGTTTACCATCATCTATAAACTCATATTCCTTAAAGATTTTTGATTGTTCAATGTTTTTAAGTAAAGGTGAATTAATAAATGCTTTTATTTTGTTTATATATTTATCATCTACACTTGTATAATCAGGATTCTTAAAATCCAACATCTCAAGATAATAGTGAATCTTAGTACCAAGTTCCATTTTATCTAAAATATCTTTAGTAATTAAGCCTGCTTGTTTAGAGAAATGTGAAGTAGTTACCTCTGTTGGTATAACTTCGATATTGGGTTTTAATACTAGCTTGTTTGATTTTGCAAGTGTTGTAAACAAATCCTTTTGGATTATATTCTCCTTAATCTCAGGAATATCTTTATTAATTATAAAATCACTTAAATCATTCATAATGTAAGTCAACATAGACGAATAATTCTTAATAGAAGCCTTAGTAATATCATCTAAATTAGTATCAATAGGTTCAATTTTCTCATCAAAAGAATTGACAATAATCATCTTCTCTTTAGCTCTAGTTAGGGCAACATAAAACAACCTAATCTTCTCACCAATATCCTCAAGATCATAATTATATTTATAAAGCTCTTTAATAAAAGTATCCCTAAGACCCCTATTATCTATAAACGTTGGCATGATAATGCCGTGTTCCTTGCTAAACAAGAAATCACCCTTTTTATCCTGTTGATTAAAATCATAAGACAAACAAGGATAATAAACCACATTATACTCAAGTCCTTTAGACTTATGATAATTAGTGATTCTTACCGCATTCTCTACCTCACTACCAATCCTAAACTTAATATCATCCTCTCTATCAAACACATCAACAAGATAATCATTAAAGTCCCTATAGGTATAACCTAGATTATTTAAATTGTTCGCTAATTGATATAAATAATCAATCTTCACATTAGAGGCATGAACATCCTTAATCTTAACTAGCTTACTATAAACATCAAAAGACTCCATAATCTCATCTAAGATATTTGAAATAGTCTTAGTGCCGATATTATTTTTAATTGTATTAAGTTTATTATATGTATTTGAATTAAATACATTGTTGTTTGTGATGTTATTAAAAACATCCTCATCACTTGTCTCACACAAGAAACTTCTCTCTAAAGAGATATATGCATGCTTATCATAATTCACCAACAACTTAAAAATACTTCTAATAACTGTCAACAAATCAGACTCAGACATCCTCTCCTCAGTCTCAATAAAAGTTGGAATGTTATTAGCTGTCAACACTTCCTTAAACACATCAAACTTACTAGATCTATCTACTAGAATAGTTATATCTCTATAATCACATAGATGTTCTTTTAATTGGAAGGTATGTACTTTTTGTTTAATATCATCCGCAATAAGTTGAGCCTCTATATATGCACTGTCTATTCCCTTTTGCTTATCATAAGACAAAATCTCACAAGTATACCTATCATCCTTTAAATAAGATAAATTACCAGCTATTAGTTGATGACCCCTTGTATAATCTGCACCACCAACCCTTGAGGACATTGTCTTATTAAAGAACAAATTAATATCCCTCAACACTTCAAATCTACTTCTAAAGTTATTAGTTAAATCAATCTTCTTACCACCAACATTATTAGAATAATCCTCATACTTCTTTCTAAAAATATCAGGATTTGCATATCTAAAACGATAAATAGACTGCTTAATATCACCAACTACATAAACATTATTATTAGATATTTTACTGATTAATAGCTCTTGAATATCACTAGTATCCTGATACTCATCAATCAATATTTCATAGAAATTATCCTTAATCGATTCTCTAATCTCATCATTCTTATCAACAACCTCAATAGCCAACTTAGCTATATCAATAAAATCATAGAAATTATTCTCTTTCTTATAAATATTAATTCTTCTATTTAATTCTTCAGCTAAATCCAATAAACAATTAACATAATCTTTATTTACAAGTACATCATTTATAAGACTTGACTTATCATACTTAGTTAATTCATTGATTTCCTTTATTATGTCCTTAATCTTATCCTTTAAGGCTAAGGCATCATCATCATACTCTTCCTTATTCTTCTTTCTAACAGGAGCAATATTAGCTACATAAGAACGTACCTCTTCATAACTTGATAAATTATTAATACCTTGCCAATTGTTAAAGAATCTATTCAAATCATCAAGCTCACTTATTTTATTTAGTAATTCATCAACCTGCTTAAGCTTTTGAAGAAGCAATGATGTATAACTATCAAGTTCATCATTTAAATGAGAAGTTGAAAAGAATAAATCATTATAAGTTTTAATAAAATTATCCCTATCATAAATAAGATCTAACTTCTTATTCAAATTCTTCACAAAACCCTTAACAACATCATCATCCTTAACACAATACTTTGAAATAATATCTTTGAATATATCATTTGAAACATATTGTTGTTCAAAGATTTCATCTAAAAACTTATCAGTAATCCCATTAATAATATTAGAATCAGCTATATCAATATCTTTGTCTACATTTAATAGTTGATGATACTTCTTTACCAAGAATAAAGAATAGGCATCAAAGGTCATAATATAGGCTGAATCAATTTTATTTAATTGTGTTTTCTTAAGATCAGGATCTAAAGAATTATCCTCTACTAAAAGTTTAATAATCCTTTGTTTCATCTCAGCAGCAGCCGCATTAGTAAAAGTTAAAACCAAAAGTCTATCTACATCTATATTATTAGCTAAATGATTAAAAACCCTTTGAGTTAAAACCTTAGTCTTACCACTACCTGCCCCAGCTGAAATCATGGTGTTATATACAGGAGTAGTAATAGCTTCTAATTGCTCATCAGTATATCTAATCTCCATCTATCACTTCCTCCTTCTTAGTTTCATAATAAACATAATCCTTAATTCTCTTATAACAGATATCCTTATATCGACAATAAATACATGAAACATTCTTATTATCAATTACCTTTGGATTAATACTAAAGTCATTATTTAGAATACTTGTTGATGCTTCTAGTATTTTATCCTCAACAAGCTTAATCATATCTTTCATATCTTCATCTGATATAACCTTAGAATTCTTAGACAATTCACCATTTTTAGTAATAGCCAATTTAGAAACAACATTAGACTTGCCATCTAAATCCTCTAGAATATTTATTCTACTAATGTCATCTGTTGTAAAACCACTTAGCTTCATATCCTCATTCTTTTGAGCCTCTATGTCTTTCTTTTCATCATAAACATACTTAGGAGCTACTAGATGCTGAAGATAAAAACCAATTATCTTAGAAGGATCTTCTTGTAGTAAGTATAAATATGAAGGTAATTGTAAATTTAGCCCAAACTCAAAATACTTATCTTCAATCTTTGTATTACCAGTCTTATAATCCACAATACATACATTATCTTTACACTTAAGTATCTTATCGATAAAACCTTTGAAGAAGATATTATCTCTTAACTTTAACTTAATACGCTTTTCACATTCAACATCATCAAAATAAGATAATTCTTTTTGTTTAAGGATGATATTAAAATCTTCCCTAATCTCTTCTTTAATCTTCTTGTTAAAATACAATTCCTTAGCACTAGTAAAAGTAACCTGATTATCCCAAAGCTCATCAAAATCTTTAGTATTATCTAAGACCATTTCTTGTAAAACATTATGGGCAATAGTACCAATAGTATTAAAGAAAGTTACATCGGAATCATCTGGTCTTAAGATATTATCTAGATAATATTTAAAAGCACACTCATAATAACTTTGCATACTACTATAAGATAATTCAACAGTTTTTTTACCTACATTAAAGTTCTTATAACTATTATCATAATCACCATAATTGTTTCTATCGTATGTAGAATACATTGAATCTAAATCATCATTATGCTCACCATACTTATCAAGATTATCCAACAGTTCACCATATCTATTCCTATTAGACTTATCACTATGTAAATATTTATTGGTATAAGTAATATAATTCACATCACTAAACAACATTTGTCTTTCATACTTATTAAAAGGCGAATTCTTAGAATAAGACAAAGACAAATTCTTAATATTAGACAAGTTACAAATTAAATTCTCTTTAATAATTCTATTCTTATCATTAGTATCATCAATACCTAAAAGATGACACATCTCATTGTCTAAGTATTCATTATCTTTCTTATATGCTGGTACCTTATCATTGAAGCCTAAATAGAATACATAATCAGAGTCACTAAACAAATAATTAGTTGAAACAACCTGGACTACATCCTTATACTTCTTATTCAATTTAATATGTTTTAAATCTTCAACAATAAAGTCATAAGCTTCATTTAAATCTAGATACTTATTCAAGATATTAATTAAATCTTTATTAGTTAATTCATTATAGATAGTCTCTCTATCTTTAATTTTTATATCTTCCAAGAACTTCTTAGCTGCTTCTGTTCCATATAAACTATTATCACTTGGATAATTTACTTTAAAGTCATAATAAGAATTATATCTTTTGAAGTAATTCTCATATTCATTACTCGCAACAATATAGATATTATTGATGTCTATCCCATTTTCTAATAATTCAAAAATTGATTCATAAACATACTCTAATTCTGATTCAATAGTATCAAACTCATAGATGTCATAGTGTTTATCGACAATAGCATCCTTAAGTATTTTAATATCATTTAATCTTATGTCTCCGTAACCATATGCGAAAGTATCTTTATTATGTTTATTAAATAATGGATCTAATATCAACAAGTTCTTTTCTAACAGTTCCTTCTTAATCTTTACTAAATGATTTAACTTATTATTTGGATAATCCTTATCTTCAACAAAATATAAGCTCTCAATTATTTCCTTGGCATTATTTAGTGTATAGCCATAAGCATCCATCAAATACTTAACAGCATGATAATCATAATCAAAATAATATCTTTTCTTATATTCTTCTAAAGTCATAAAAGAAATATCAACAAGACTCTTATTATTAGTAAGTATTTTCTCTTTAATGTCACTAGGACATATCAACAACATATTATCCTTGATATCTATTTGATGCATCTAGTAGTACCTTTCTAACCTCTTCTCTTAAAGATAGAGGTTCTAATAAGTCAACTGACTCAACATATTGAAGACAAAACTTCACGATGTCTTCCTTTCCACACTTGGTATAAACTGTAAAAGTTTCACCTTCATCTGCCAACATTACATCCTTACCAAAAGTATCGATGATGACATCCAAGACCTTTTTATCACATCTTAGCGTAACCCCTGTTTCATCACCACTATACATATAGATCTTATTATTGGCATAAGCATAGGCATCTAGATTCTTAGGCAGTCTTAGATAGTATTCATCTACAAGTTCAATATCTTTCATTCTATCTACTCTAAAGTGAGATAAACTATCATGGTTCTTTCCCTTGCCTACCATATAAACCCTATCCCCATTTACTACTAAGAAATATGGACTACGATAATATGGCTCTTCTCTAGTATTAACTAGTTTCTTGTTAATGTCATAATGAGTATAGTTAAACTTAATTACTTTCTTCTCGTTTATAGCTCTACTTATCTGTTCGATATTTAGAAGAAATTGTTTATTATCTTTTTTCTTATTATTAGGCAAATAAACATTCTTAAAATAATCATTTCGCTTATATCTACTTTGACAAGATAATAATTTATTAACTAAATCTTTACTAGCTTTATCAGGTATGAAATGTGATGCATGTACCGCATTACACAACAAAAGAACTTCTGAATGTTGAAACAGACGATCTTTTAAGTAATAACCTATTTTATTTTCATTGTAGTCTGAAATGTCATAGCCAAAGTTAATCAACATTTCAATGTTACGATACAGTGTTCTTCTATCAATTGTTATATTATATTGTTTCTCTATTAAGTCAGTTATCTCAGTTCTTGTTAGTGGATGGTTCTCATCACTAAATTCTTCTAACACTTTATATACAGCAAGAATACTAGTTTTCTTTTCTTCCATATAACAACTCTTCTTGATATTTCTTTGATTCAATCAACATAGCTTCCAAAAAATTTAAATAATATTCCTTCATTTCTCCAGTATCCTTAGACAGTCTTTCTTTCATTGACTCTTCTCTTTTACTATCAAAAATAGGCATGTTGTTTTCTTTCTTGTATAACGCAACATTAGACACTACTTCCATTCTTTTTAAGAACAATTCCTTCATTTGATCGTCAATCTCATTGATCATCTTACGACATTCCATTAAATCCATATAAAATACCTCTTATCTATATTATATGGCATAATTTTTGTACATCAACTTGTGAATTTTTTAGTGATATAATTAATTAAAGAAAGATAGAGGATAACAAAATGGGTTTTTTACAAGGTAAGACTGTAATTATTACAGGCGGAGGTAGAGCTACGCTAGCTGATGGTAGCTGTGGTTCAATTGGCTATGGTATTGCGACTGCATACGCTAAGGAAGGCGCTAATATCGTTATCACTGGTCGTAATGTGACAAAGCTAGAGGATGCTAAGAAGGAATTAGAAGAAAAGTATGGTATTAAGGTTCTTCCAATTCAAGCTGATGTTTCTGCTGGAAGCAACAATGAAGAGACTGTTAAGAATGTTATTAAACAAACTGTAGACGCATTTGGTAGAATTGATGTTCTTATCAATAACGCCCAAGCTTCAGCAAGTGGTGTTACTATCGCCGATCATACAACTGAACAATTTGATTTAGCTATATATTCTGGTTTATATGCAACATTCTATTATATGCAAGCATGTTACCCATACTTAAAGGAAACTAAGGGTACTGTAATTAACTTCGCATCAGGCGCTGGCTTGTTTGGTAACTATGGTCAATGTGCTTATGCTGCTGCTAAGGAAGGTATTAGAGGTTTAACTAGAGTTGCTGCTACTGAGTGGGGTAAGGACGGAATCAACGCTAATGTTGTTTGTCCACTTGCTTGGACTGCTCAACTTGAAAACTTTGAAAAGGCATATCCTGAAGCATTTAAGGCTAATGTTAAGATGCCTCCTATGGGTCACTATGGTAATGTTGAAACTGAAATTGGTAGAGTTTGTGTTCAATTAGCTAACCCTGATTTCAAGTATATGAGTGGTGAAACTATTACTCTTGAAGGTGGCATGGGCTTAAGACCTTAATTGGTGATATAATATTTTTGGTTAACCCGATAAGAACCAAAGGAAAACGCAGCACGGACATGCTGCGTTTTCAATTGCTTCCTTGGATTCTTTGGGTTACTATTTAAGGAATATCTCGACCAACAATTTTACTAAAGCGTGTAAAGTGTCTAATAAGGTCATTATGATCGCAAAAATTATTTCGCTGTTCATATGCACCCCGATAAGAACCCAGGAAGCGTAGAAGTATCTTCATAAAAAGATCCTTCCTAAGAAACATACTCATAGTTATGTTTCTACTATATAATTGTCATCAAACTTAAAAATTCCTGCACTATTCTTATACTTTGTTTAATGTTAATATAGTTATAGGAGATTGTCGTTTCCAAGAGAAAACGCAGCATGACCGTGCTGCGTTTTCATTTGCTTCCTCGGATAACCTTCCTTATTTAAGGAATAGTTCGACTAGTAACTTTACTAGAACGTTTAAAACGTCTAATAGCGCTAAGATAATAGCTAAAATAATTTCGCTCGTCATCTTTGTCATTGTCGTTTCCAAGGAAGCGTAGGGGTTTCTCCATAAAGCCCTCCCTATAGAAACGTAGTTATGGCTATGTTTCTATACAATATAATTGTCATCAAACTTAGAAATTCCTACACTATTTTTAAACACATTTAGGTGCTAGAATAATAATGAACTCTGTTTTCTCTTACCACAGAGAAAAGAAAATGCAGCATTGGCGTGCTGCATTTTTGTTTGCTTCCAAGTGGTGTACACTGCTACTTAAGTAACAATGTTAGCAGCAGCTTAAGTGCTAGGCCAATAACATCTATCATAGCCATAGCTAAAGCTACTTTTAATTCCTTCATACATAACTCCGTTTTTTCTTACCACAAGGAAGCGTAGAAGTATCTTCATATAAAGATCATTACTAAGAAACACTCATATTCATGTTTCTACTATATAATTTCCGTTAAACTTTAAAATTCCTACATCATTTTTTATTATTAACAATTAGAAACATTGAGAAAAAACATAAGATAATTTAGACAAATTAAAAGCTCAAGATATAAAATTTTGAGCTTTATTTAAACTATTTAGTTTCTTCTTTTGTTGAAGGTTCTTCAGCCTTAACCTCTTCTACCTTAGCCTTCTTTGAAGTAGTTTTCTTTGTTGTAGATTTTTTCTTAGCAGGCTTCTTAACCTCTTTTTCATCAGTTATCTTAGGTTTTCTAGTTCTAGGCTTTGCCTTAACTACTGGTTCTTCAACTTTAGTCTCAGATTCGATGTCCGCAGCTTCGACCTTAGTTTCAGCTTCTACTTCAGATTCGAGCCCGGTAGATTCGAGCCCAGGGTTTGAGCCCGTAGTTTCATCCATTTCCTTGATTTCTTCAACAAGATCACTCTTACCTAGCTTCTTATTAATATCACTAGTATTTCTCCAGATTAATAAAACAATCAAAGAAGCTTCATAACCAATACGTAACAAGATATTAAGTAAAATCAACAACATTAAACCAGTAATGAATGAGGTATCAACCATGATTAGGAAAGAATATAAAGTAACAAATAACGCAAAGACGATATAAGTAGCCTTTAACAATCCTTCAATAATCATCTTTTTAAAACTTAAGAATTCTTTTAGCTTAAGCAAACGTGGATCTTTTGGCTCCTCATCAGATTTTACAAACATAAGGTACGCACAAGCACCGCCTACTAAAGCTATTAAAAATAAAATTACAGTAACGACTGGATTTGATCCATGATAATAACTATAAGAATACATAACAATTTCCTCCTTAACTATGTAAAAGATTATAGCACTATCCTATTTAATAGCACACATCAACATATATGGCGGTATTTTAATAATATTTCCTTCTATACTGTATCCCTTGGGGTGGACTATTATCATATTGCCTATTTTCTTGTTGAAGATTTCTTTAAATCTATCAAGTGATGTCGTTGTATAATTCTTCGAAGATTTTACCTCAATAGGACTTACTTTATAATTAACTTTATTATCATTTGATATTAAAAAGTCAATCTCAATATCATTCCTCTTTTTTTCATTACTATATCTAGTATAAAAATAAAGTTTCTTATCACAAGAGCTTATCATTTGTGAAATCACATTTTCGTACAACATCCCCTCATTTATAGACAGCTTATCATTCATGATTGCTTTATATAGTTTTTGATCAGCAAGATAATTTTCACTAAAGGCAAGGCTAACCAGCAAGCCAGTATCGCCCATATAACACTTTACGTATGAATCATTTCTATTTAATGCAAGACCAACGCTTGGGTCGTTACACTTATAACATAGATTCGCAATCATTGAATCTTCCAGCCAAAACAATGGTTCGTCATATTTATCAAATGTAGCATCTTTTTCTATTTCACTCAGTACAACTCTTTTCTCATGGGTTGAAAGATATGATGGAATATACTCAAAAATTGCTGATATTTTTGAATTGTATCGTTTAGCTGCTTTCTTAATATCATCTCTATATAGATTTAAGATGTCTCTTTTTTCTATATCTGCATACGAAAAGTCTCTGCTATTTTCTTTAAACGCAACAAGAGCTTGAGGCATGCCCCCAACTAATAAATATTCTTTAAATAAATGCATAGCTCTTTTATGAAATGCCTGATCAAGAGGCTTTTGTTTGTTGTAACAATCATTTATATATTCTAGAAGTATCTCTTCTCCCATATATTCCATGTATTCTTCAAAATCTACTGGATACATTTTTATCTTTCTCTCTTCAGAAGGAATTGTTATATCCACAACATTTTCTTTAATAGATATCAAAGAACCAGTTTCTATATAGTCATATCGTCCATCTTCTATCAAATATTTTATTGCCTCTCTAGCTTTTGGAAACTTTTGAATCTCATCAAAAATTATTAAAGATTCCCTATTATATAATCGCTTCCCATACTCGATTGATAATGTTTGGAAAAAAATATCTAGATTATTTAAATCATCAAAAGCTTCTTTTACTTTTTTATTCGCCTTATTAAAATCAATAAAAATATAAGATCTATATTCATTCTCGCCAAAAGCCTTAGATATTGTCGATTTACCTACTCTTCTTGCACCCTCTATAAAAAGGGCCTTACTGCCATTACATTGATTCTTCCAATCCAACATTTTTTTATACAATTTTCTCTTAATTTCCATAATAATCTCCACTATACGCAAAGTAATTATACCAATTATTTCCAATAGTACGCAAAGTAATATTTACCAAAATACCCAGTAGTACGCAATGAATCTCCCCGGGTCAAGACCCGGGGTATCTTACCCTAAGCGATGCAAAT
>OIYG01002551.1_pt1 | contig 11425 bp, 27 predicted proteins | sample 1587861 | NCBI WGS metagenome assembly OIYG01 (sample SAMN03283272) | human gut metagenome | biome: human-associated habitat; material: feces | host: Homo sapiens | place: Peru | collected 2012 | reverse complement strand
AAAGACACGTACAAAAGCATAGTGGGGAGGTGACGGAAATGAAGAAGATACAGATATGAACCAGCGGGAAAAGTAACTATACGCGCGAAGAATCTTAACTTTAATCAAAACAAAGGAGAAACAAAAATGAATGCACCTGACAAAGCCTTGCAGTTCAAGGCATGGATCGTCGCGGCTATCGCCTTCCTCACGGCGCTGTGGGGCTGGGTAGGCTGGGCTGTGATCATCTGGCTTGCCTGTATAGTCCTGGACTATATAACGGGCACATGGGCCGCAAAGAGCGCCGGAGACTGGTCGTCTGCCGTAGCGAGAGCGGGACTGTGGCACAAGCTGGGCGAGATCGTTGCCGTGCTTGTGGCGGCACTCTGCGATATAGCCGTCAGCGTAATAATCAACGGCGCCGGCATAGACCTCGGCATAACATTCGGGACGCTTATAACGCCGGTGGTTCTGCTCTGGTACATAATAACGGAGCTGGGCAGCATCATCGAGAATGCCGGAAAACTCGGCGCGCCCATCCCGGAATGGCTCAAGAAGTGGCTTAGAAATTATAAAGACAAGATAGATAAAGAGCCGCCTGTTGAAATAATCGAGGCCATAGTTGACGAAACTCAGAACGAATAAGCAACACACGCCGCGTGCAGTCGAAGGCCTGCGTGCCTACGTGGGGTATTGATGTAGGCTGTACCCAGCGCATCACACAGGGAATAGAAAAAGAACCGAGCGGGTTATTCCGCTCGGTTCTTTTTTTGCCTCGGCAGACTGAAGCAAAGCAGCCCGCCATTGATAATAATTCTTGGTACCGGTGGAGCGACACCCGGAATTATTATCAATCCTATTTCGGGGTCGTCCCAATCTGTATTAAAGTCAAATGTTCCGTCCGGTTTCGCATCCAGCAGCGTCCAGACCCTTATTCTGTCCTTGCCGACCTCTACCCGGACAACTACGCTCAGAAGAGCGGGAATATCGTTCGCGGCAACCTTGAGAAGCTCACGGAGCCTGTCCTCGGGAATCGTCGTGCCCTGCGCCTGATTATGCAGCGTTGTCATTTCGCGGTCGTTCTGCGCCTGCTCGGCCTCCAGCGCGTGAACCGTGTCTATCAGGGACTGACTGTGCATACCGGCAAGCACCGCGCTCATGGCGGCGTCGAGCTGCTTCTTGATCTCGGCCTGCCGGTCAAACAGGACTTTCATGCGCACAGCTGTCTGTTCCTGAATCTTCCCGCGCTCCTCACGCAGTATGCAGATAAGCCCGTCGACATTCTCGGGGTTCCCGAGCATATTTTTGATAGCCTCGGCGATCATGCGTTCGAGATCGTCGACCTTAATAGGCATATTGTCGCAGGTCTTCTTTCGCTTCTTCTCGGAGCAGGCATAGTAATAATACCCACCCTGCGAGCACGTCACGGACATTGAGGCTTTGCACTCCCCGCAGAACACTTTCCCCTTGAGCGGGTACTCCCTGACTCTCACAGGCCGCCCCGCCTGCTTGCGTTTGTTTGCCATGAGCTTCTCCTGTACTATATCCCAAGTTTCCCGGTCTACAATGGCCGGTATCATGCCCTCTATACGCATCACCGTAGACGCGACGGCATGACTGTTCCGGCTGCCGTCCGGGCGCTTCTGCGTCCGTCCATAGGTCAGCACACCGATATACTTCTCATTCTTCAGCAGATCGTGAAGACTGTTAGACCCGAACGTGCCGCCCGACTTCGTGCGCCGTCCCTCGGCGTTGAGCCGCTGGATGATCTCCCGATAAGACCGCCCAGCGGCATAGTCCCCGAATATGATGCGCACAGTCTCAGCCTCAGGCTCGCAGACCTCGATCCTGCCGTCGATGACGACATACCCGAGCGGGGGCACACCGCCGGTATACTTCCCATGCTCAGCCATCCAGCGCATTTTCTCACAGACCTTTTGCCGGGTCTGCAATACCCACATCTGATTCATAAGCGCCATGCCGCCCTCTGACATGAACGTCGCAGGGTCGCGCAGATCGCCGCCGATCATCGGCTGAGTCACTGATACCACCCGGACGCCGAGACGCTCCAGACGCTCCCTCAGCGTGAACCACGCGGTCATTTTGCGGAACATACGGCTTTGATCATAGATAACGACCGTGTCCGCGCCGCCCTCCGAGAGCAGCCGCATCATACGGTCAAACTGCGGCCGGGTCTCTTTCATGCCGCTGACGGCTTCATCCGCGAATACATCCAGCACCGGGAGCCGCTGACGCTCGCACCACTCGCGGCATTTGCTGACCTGTACTTCGATGCTGTCAGCCTCCTGCCGGTCGGTGGAGAAACGGGCAAGGATATAAGCCCCGTGCGTTAACTTCATATGATACCCTCTTTCAAAGCCCTCGGCATATAGCCGGGGGCTTTTTCTTTATCAAAGGCCGAGCTGCTGCTTGAGCGCGTCCTGAAGCACCTGCGAGAAGTTCATATTATGCTCCAGCGCGGCAGCGTTGAGCCATGCGGGGAGCGTAACGGTGCGGTTGACTGAGCGGTTGACACGCGCCTGACGGATGGAGGGCATATACACATCCACCAGCACCGCGCGCTCGTTCTCGCCGAGCTGAACGGCATTAAGACGCGATGGAGCGGGAATGTTCTCACCGTCCTCCTCAAGACCGAAGAGCGTAATGCCCAGCAGCTCACGTGCGGAGAGCAGGGCATCATCATCGTCGACGCCGCTGGTGGCCGCATCCAGATCAGGAAACACGACGGAAATCTCTTCGCCGGGCTCATATGAGAACACGGCAGGATAAATATAACGATCCGGTTTTTTCTTCATTCAAAAAACTCCTTTCGATAAGGGAGAGCGGGGGCTCACCTGAATTTGAGCCCCGACTGTCTCTCTATGCTGTCCAATGTCTTGCGTGGGATGTCCTTGCAAGGGCTTTTAACTGTCACACGGCCGGGTTTCGTAGGATGCTTGAACTGATGATGACTTCCGACTATGTTCACTTCATACCACCCGTCGACTATCAGAGCCGTGATGACTTCTCTTGCTGAGTAGCTCTTCAACTGTATCCCTCCTGACAATGTTATTATAACAAATATAATTATATTTGTCAACAGAAACTTGCGGCGCGGAGATTATTTCTTTTCTTGCCACATGGCAACATCGGAGCGGACGGCGATACCGACAACAACAAGCGCGGCCAGAATGAGCGGCGCGAGCGCCACGACAAAGATGCTTGTGCCGGTACTCTGGAACAATCCCGCGTCTTTTACAGATGCGTCGAAGATCATATAGGCGATGAGGGCGCACACCAGCAGTACACAGACGGCCACAAGCGCATAGACCATGGGGCGGTATGAAGAAAAACGCTTATCCTTTTCGGCGTCCAATTCCTCCAGCCGCCGGATGTCCCCGGCCTGCCTGACGTTCTCCAATTCGAGCTGGTGTATGCGCTCGGTCAGCTCGGAGACGTCCCGCGGCTCTCTGAGACCGCACAGCTCATCAAGCGACAGGCCGAACAGGTCGGCAATAGCTGCCTGCTCGAACAGCTTCGGATTGCAGGCAGTTCCGGCGCTCTGCGTGGCTATGGCGGAGTAGCTCACGCCCGCCACCTCGGAAAGATCATTGAGGGACATGTGATGCTCATTACGGGCGTCGGTTATCTTGCTGTTGTACGCATCAAAAAAGGGCTGCAAACGCTGATAAGGTGTCATTTCTTATCTTATCCTCCCAGAAAATTTTCGGATTCCGAAAACCGGGAAACACGATTTGGCAGAAAATGACCCGGCTTGTCAGAAACAGACGTGGACATTAGCACGCAATATCGGCTAATATACAGATGTGAATATAATGTTAACACCGAAGCCATTTTTTAGCAAGGAACTATAAGCCCGGGCACACGTAGAAAAACGCGAAAGGAGTTTGAGCACTTTGACCAAAAACGACGAAGAGCGGGAGATTCTGACAGATGAGATCATCAAGCTGCTGCGAAACGCGAGCATATCCGACCTGCGCGCGGTCTATATCTGGCTGACTACATAGCAAGGCACTCAGCAAAAAAAGGAACCCGAATCATCACGATTCGGGTTCCTTTTTTTCTGCCTCGGCAAGCACGTCGGTATAGATTTTTTCGAGCACCTGCCATTCGGGGCCGTCAGGATCATACCGAAGCAGGACGCGCACGGCGCGCCGCGCGAGGCTGTCAGGCCTGCCGTTCATAAGGCGCTTGAGATTACGGGCGAGCTCCTCGGATTCCTCTTCCGGACGGAACATCTCACCGGCTCCGGTGCGCAGCCATATCTCATTAACGCCGAACTCGCGGCAGATGGCACGAATGGTCTGCTCACTGGGGTTACTTTTGCCGGATTCAATAGTACTGCAAGAGGAAGCAGTTATACCGATGCGCTCTCCGAACTTTTCAAGCGTCAGGCCTTCGGCTTTACGAAGCGCCTTTATACGGGTGTTCATTGGACACACCACCTTTCAAGCGAAAGTATAAAAGTGAAATCTAAAAATGTCAAGGATTTATTTTAGATAATCTAAAAATAACGCTTGACATTTTAGATACTCTGATTTATACTTTAGACAGTCCAAAAGACAAATCAACTGCAACACAAAAAGGAGATGGGGAACGATGACCGAGATGCAGGCATTAGGGGAGAAGTTGGATGCCGTGACCGACCGCCTCGACCAGATCAGCAAGAAGCTCAGCAGGTTAACGGAGCTTCTTATGCTCCTCCCAGAACAGCAGGCGGCGAAAGCCGCCGCCTGGCGCGGACAGAAGCCTACGGATATTTGGGAGGTCACGATTCCGGGGAGACGGTGAAGCCAATAAAGGAGATTGAGCAGAGATGAACATACAAGAAGCAGTAAAGGCCATTCAGCAGAACGGCGAGGCAATGAGGCGGGCGTGTTGGAGAACCACAAGGCTGACGATAAAAGAGTATGAAGACACAAACTACCGGACATTTGAAAGTGTAACCCGTGCGACGCTCCTTGACGAAAGGTACGGCGTTTGGAAGCCGACCGTTAGCGACCTCACAGCTGATGACTGGGAGGTATGCGCAAAAACTGATGACCCAGTAGCCGACAACTATTTAATGGAAGATGAGCGTCAGCAGTACAAAAAAGAAAGGCAATACGAAAAGGCCAACGAGAAGAACCGAAGGCTGAATATCATAGCTCTGATAACAGCAGGGGCGGCGCTGCTGATAAACGCCGCCCGTGCCATATTGGGGTTTTAGAGAGGGAACGCCAATGAACATTCTCATAGCGATAGGCATAGTGCTCGTGGGCGGCCTGCTCTTCGTAGTAGCCCCCACACAGCTGATAAGCGACCGGACCGTGGCGGCGGTCTTCGGCGCTATTGGAGGAGTCCTCGTAGGAATTGCCATAAGGCTTGTGCTGTGAGCGTCGAAACGATGCCGAGCACAAAAGAAACAACAGTAGTCCGGGAGTCACTGTGCTTATCCGAAAAATAACTCAGTCCCTTGTCAGTCACAGAAACGGACATAGTATTGCCACCGAGCCTGTGCCGCGTCACAAGCCCCTTTGCAGAGAGAAAACGCAAGTCTTTCTCATTTATTCCGTCTATTGGGGTCCTAACAAAATTGACATCTTCGGGCGTCAACTCGATGAGCTGCTTCAACTGCTTTTCATATTTAGTCATAAACAACCACCTCCTTTCCAGCAGCATTATATCAGCTCCGGGAGCGGGAGGCAACGAAAGGAGAACAACATTATGAGTGATCAGGAAAAAAGAGCCATGCGCCTTGAAATGGCCGAGAAGATAAGCAATCTGCCGGATGAATATGTCCGCACCCTGCTTGACCGTGCCACCGGCGCAAAGGATATGTACGACATGATGTGCGGGCAGCAGCCCGCACCCGCAGCACAGGAGGCGGGGAGATGATAATAATGACCCGAACGGGCGAAGTCATTGCTCCACCCATGCCGAGCGAGCCGCAGCGGCGCGCCGCGCAGCAGGATACGCTGTGGGCGGAGGTGTTCCGGGCATACCTCCGCCGCCACCCCGAGGCGCTCGATGCGCTGGAGGAGGACACGGAATGTATAAGCACGTGCTGCTGAAAGAACCCGGTACTGACCGGATACTGATAGTTGAGAGCTCCGGGACGCTCAAGGAGCGGAGAGTCAAGAACTATCTGAAAGCCGGGTGGGAGCAGGTCGGTCAGATTGAAAGCCCTATGCACGATTTCGAGTTGACCGCCGGACTTACATCCGAGTTTCGCGCAAGGCCCGAAAAAATCATCAAGAACCTCATTCAGGCGGACGCTGCCCTACGTATCGCCATGGGGGAAATATTTGATAAGGAGATGGAGCAATGAGCACAGGGACAATATGCCTGCTTATATCGGCGGGGATTATGATCATCGTGACGGTCTATCTTGACATCGTCGGCGAGCAGGTGGCGGAGATCAAGGAAATTGCGGAGGAGCAGGGCTGGGCAGACCCGGCCAAGGTGCAGGAGCTGGGCGAGCGCCCGCGCAGCCGCGCCGCGCACCGCCGCCACAGACCGGCACCGGCGGTGATGGACGCACAGTATTTCACCATGCCCGATGGTGAGAGAGTGAGGCGCAGATGAACAAGCCCATTTACACCATGACGGACGCAGAGCTTCAGGCTGAGAACGACCGTCTGCGCCGTGAGAATGACCGGCTCTGCAAGGCGCTTGCCGACATGGCCGAGGAGAACGCGGAGCTGCGCGCCAAGTATGACGGCCTTGTAGCCGGCGTCAAGGCTCTCAAGAATAAGATCAGAGAGGAGGAGAAGAGGCATGCCGGAGGAAGAAAGAGCGGCGGAGCAGGAGCAGGAATGCTTTAAGCTCCGTTCCTGCAAGCATAAGAACTGCAAGTACCGCGCGACCAGCAATAACGCATACGGCGTGTACAGCTGCGACTATGCCCTTGTGACCGGTCACACCCGCGCGGCGCAGCACCCCCCAGACAAGCGTCAGCCTGCGGACTGTATGCTGTACGAGCCGCGCACCGGAAAGAAGCCACGGCGTAAGCCATTCACACAGACAGGATGAGCACCAAGAAAAAGGATGTGTTCCGGCAGTACATAAGCCTTTGCCCCGATCACTACCGGAGATTTGATACCAAGCATTATCAACTGACCCACGAAGCAGACAACAGCAGCTGCGCATTTTGCGGACGCGCGGCAGCACAGTACAGTTTCATACCCCGGTACGTGATCCAGCAGCAGCGGCAGCGCAGCGCTCCAGTGCGCAGCCGCGACACGCGGGCACAGTACCGGGGCGACTGGAGGGAACAGATATATGGAAACAACAATGACAGCAGCGAGCGCCCGGAAGAAGATGCCCTGCCCTACTGAGGGAGTAGAACAGGCTACGCTTTTCTCCTGGGCGCAGATGCGTACTTACTGGTACCCGGAACTGACCTTGATGTTCCACATCCCGAACGGCGGGAAGCGGAGCAAGGCCGAGGCCGGGCGCTTCCGCGCCGAGGGCGTGAAGTCCGGCGTGCCGGACATCTGCCTGCCGGTAGCCCGCTGCGGCTATCACGGCCTGTTTATAGAGCTAAAGCGCCAGCACGGGAATGGAGGGGAGTAGTAGATGCGACCGATTGACGCCGACGCGCTCATAGAGAATCATTTCTCTGATGACCACAGGATAGCGCTTTCACATGCGAACAAGGTATGGATGCGCAAGATTATAAACGACGCACCGACACTTGAGCATATCCCTACGCGGCACAGCCGCTGGTTTAGACCTTATATCAGCTGGCTGCGACCGCTCAAAATCAAGAACCCGTATTGCTTTTGCTTGAACTGCGTGTGCTATGTAAAGGCAAAGAAGATAACAAAGTATTGCCCTGAGTGCGGGGCGAGAATGGATTTGGAGGCAGGTGGATGAAAGCAGTCTTAATCAGCATACGCCCGGAGTGGTGTGCGAAGATCGCGAGCGGCGAGAAGACAATCGAGGTGCGGAAAACGCGCCCGAAACTGGAAACGCCGTTTAAGTGCTACATCTACTGCACGAAGGACGCGAAGAAACAGTTTTGGATAGGGCCGAGATATTCATATGTGGACGATCGCAGCCATAACGCGTTTGATAAATGTGGGAGCGGAAAGGTCATCGGCGAGTTTCTTTGCAATCAGATTATTGAGGATCACACGTTCGGTCTCAATGAAAAGTTTTACACAGCGGCTTGCATGAGCGCATGCGATGCGGCGGCGTATGCAGTGGAGTCACCGATGTACGGCTGGAATGTCTCCAATCTCAAAATTTATGATGTACCGCGCGAACTGGCCAGTCTTACCGGCCTCCGCGCTACGAGGTTCAGCGCGGCACCGTATGATATCAAGCGCGCCCCGCAAAGCTGGTGCTATGTGGAGGAGCATAGAAAGGAGAACAAATGACATACATTATCAATCCCATGTGGTTTTACTGGCTTAGCGTTGCAGACAAAATCTGCAGGGGCACTTGCTCGCTTGCTATTCTGCTGGCTATCTTTTCGGCTACTGCATACATCGCGGCAGCGGCTCTCAAATTTAATGCGCTTGACGACGATGGATTCGACAGAGAATGTTCTGCTTACATAGTCGGAGCCAAAGTGCAAAGAGTCGCGACCGTACTTGCTGTTCTTACTGTAATCCTGTTTGCAATTTCCACTTTTATTCCATCAAGAGAAACCTGATTGAAATGCAGATAGCGAGATTCACTACGGTCGAAAATGCCGAATGGGCATTGGACGCTGTTAAAAGCGCTACGGACTATATCGTGTCGGCAATAAAGGAGCTGCAATGAGTAAAAGCGGATTGCTCGCCCGGCAGAAGGCCGAACGCGAACTGTGGACGATTAAAGTGATCGCCTACACCGAGCAGCAGACGCTTGATGCGGTGTGCCTCGCACTCGCCGAGGGCTTCGGGTTCGGCGAAGAGCGGCTGAAACGCTTCCACGACGCTTTCAATGCCAAGTACGCGGAAATCCGAGAACTGGAAAAGGGCGACACCAAAGACAACGAATATGCCATTGCCAAGCAGGAGGCCGCACTCAAGGCGGCCTGCGGCAAGTATTACTCGCCTCGCGAGGTGCGGTATGATATCAAGATCGTCACGCGAGACGGAAAGCAGCACAAGTTGTGATAAGGAGGCAATAAAGTAGATTGTAAGGTGCTGCCGGTCAGCGGCAGCACCTTAGAGCCCACTTTGAGGCGGAGAATATTGAAAAAGCAGACGCGCGCGCACGCGCGTTTGCGAGCTCGGTAAGAGCCTAAGTAATCCGCCATTCTTTAATAGAGAGAAGAGGAGCGCACCATGAAAGACGGATATTGGGTAGTCAGAACATACGAAGCCGGGCAGGTCGGCGAGAAGACGAAGTATTTCGTTCTCGGTGATCGCACCCGGCGCAACAGACGCAAGGAAGAATCCAGCATCAAGAAGCAGGAGCAGAATGAATACTCCACGAAGAAGCGTCTCGCCCGCCTCATCAATGCGAACTTCACACATGGTGATATCCTCCTCGGCCTTGACTACTCCGATGCATCATACAAGAAGCTCGAACGCTCCGCCCGGAAAGCCGCCCCGGATTATGACAGCCTGCCCGAAGAGGATCAGCTGCGCTGCATCCGTGAAGCTGCCTCCCAGGAGATGGCGAACTATATTCGTCGGGTGAAGCGCGTCCTCGAAAAGGAAGGCCGTGCCGATGAACTCAAGTACATAGCGATCACATCCGACATGGACGGCGACACAAAGGAGACCGTGCGCGTTCATCATCACCTGATAGTCCCGGCCTCATGCGAGCACATCATACGCATGAAGTGGGGACACGGCGGTACGTACTGCAAGCCGCTGAGCAAGCAGGAGGATTATATGCCGATAGCCGAGTATCTGATAGCTCAGGTGCGCGGGGCACTCAACGCAAAGAAGTTCGTATCGTCCCGCAATCTCATCCGCCCACAGCCGAAAGACCGCATAGCCGTGAGCGACGCCGAGATCAGAGTGCCCCGCAACTGCAAGCTCATTCAGCGCGCAGAGTATAAGCGCGGCGCACCTCAGTACATCCGTTACATCCTGCCGGAGAAGAAAGCAGCAGACATAAGCAGCAGCGACGGAGAGCCCGCCGCAGAAAGGAGCGAGACATGAAGAACAAAAGCAACATGGTTTACGATCACCTGTGCGCAGATTGCTACAGAAAACTGAGCGTCACGTATACCCTGCACGATATCCCGCCCATCCGTCAGCGCGGCGGCAGGGGCAAGTGCGGCATCTGTGATTTCCGCGGGGAGATTACAGAAATCGAGTACGACAGAGTGAAAGATAAACGTCCGCCGGAAGAGCGGGCGCGGCTGCGCGCGGAGCTGAACGCCCCGCCGAAGACCCGCGAGGAGATCAGACGGCAGGAAGAACCGGCGCCGGCACCGAAGGACTACGGCTTCACGCGACAGACTTTCCTCGACCTCGCTGCGCTGGATAAGCTTTGACAGGAGGGCGGGGAAGATGAGCAAAACGCGGTACAAGTGGTGGGGGTTCGTGAAATCCATCATCCGGGCATATCCGGCACATTGCAGTGAGCTTAAGACGCTCCGAGCGCAAACGATCACGGCGAGGTACGGGGCATCAACCGGGGGCAGCAGCGATACGCAGCGCACTGCGGAGTCTGTCGCGCTCCGAGAACTTCCACCCGAGGACATGCGCGAATATCGAGCAGTGGAGGCGGCGCTCCTGACAACGCGCCGAAACTGTGCGACGGCTGCGGAGCGCACGAGACTTATCAGCATGGTTTTCTTCGAGCAGACGCACACCTTACAGGGCGCGGCGCTCGCCTTGCACGTGTCATACGGAACGGCCAAGAACTGGCACAACGATTTTATCAAGCTCACGGCAAAAAAATACGGCCTGAATGTTTAGCCAAAAAAGCCATGAACAAGCGGTATGATATATATGCTCAGAAAGCGGCGGGAGATGAAAGAACCGCCGTCAGAAAGCTCATGGGTTACATCTCGCCCATGGCGCGGCTCTGTCTCCCGTAGGATTAAAATTATGAAATGCAGACACGATGAACAATATCTGTCGCGCATGGCCACTGGCATCCTTTGCCGTCGATGCGGCCAGCGCTTCGTAGATAACATGGCACTGAATGCCGACCGTTACAATGGACATAACGAACGAGTACAAAACCGCACGCTGGAAAAGAACCAGAGAAAAAATTTTGAGGCGTGATATGTATATGTGCCGAGAGTGCAGACGCTACGGACGCCTCACAGAGGCGGCTGAGGTTCACCACATCAGGCATGCCGACACGGCACCTGAGCTTTTCTACACGGAGAGCAATCTCATCAGCCTCTGCAAAAAATGCCACAACAAGCAGCACCCGGAAAAAGCCAAAAATCGCTCCAATTCCGATAGAGCGAAATATTGATACCCCGCCCCCGTACGCACGCCCGCGTATCGCGCGCGCTTAATGGCGGGGGTAGCTT
>OIYG01002545.1_pt1 | contig 11441 bp, 8 predicted proteins | sample 1587861 | NCBI WGS metagenome assembly OIYG01 (sample SAMN03283272) | human gut metagenome | biome: human-associated habitat; material: feces | host: Homo sapiens | place: Peru | collected 2012 | reverse complement strand
TGCCCCGACTACGGCTCCCGACGGCTCGACCATGCAACGTCCGCCACTCGAAATTGATGCTGAAGAGTTCATCGCCGTCAAGGGATTCAAGGCAAAGGGCAAACGTGTGACTACGCTCGAAGTGGTTGATGTAAAAGAACTGGAGCCTACACGATTCCCCGAACCGGAGACAGAAGAGGCTGACGACGCTGCCGATGAAGAGCCCGAAAACCTCGACCCCGATGCAGGCAAGAGCCAGCAGCAGGTGATAGACGAAATGACTGGACAACTCAACATATTTACTGAGAATGCAGATCTTTAAGTATATACTCATTGGCATCGCGCTGATTGGCAATGGCGCTCTTTCGGCTGCTGCTCAAACCCTGAGCGACAGCCCGTCTGCTGAGGCTCAACATGTCCGCAGCGAGCGCCCCACGCTCAAGACCAACGCCATGATGATAGGTGTGGGAGCAACCAATATGCTCGACACCTATCTCTCGCCCGAGAAGTATCGTGGCGTTGACATACGCTTTCTCTCGCACACTCGTCGCGAGAAGGACTCTACCGTGTGGATCAATCAGTTTCAACACGAGGGCAACGTGGCTTATGCCGACAACCGTTCGGGCAATGGTGGCACTATGGCTGGTGGCTACACTTTCCGCTATTCGTTGCTGCATAAGTGGACAGTGTCGTTATGGCGTAGTCCGCTGCGTATTGTTGCCGGAGGCACAGCATCCACCAACTTAGGTTTTATCTACAACACTCGCAATGGCAACAATCCTGCCAACGCCCGATTGTCGTTGCACATCGAGCCAACCGTCGGCTTCGACTATCCCATAGGCAGAGCGAGCCATACCCGTGGCATTGCGTTCACCCCAGGAGCATGTGCCCATTTCCCCGTGATACTCCATTACGAGGCTTCAGCTCCATTGCTTGGCGTGATGTTCTCGCCCAACTACGGTCAGTCCTACTACGAGATATTCAACCGTGGCAACTACGACCACAACTGTGTGCCTACTACCTTCGGCTCCACTCCCTCGTTGCGCCAGATGCTCACTATAGATTTCCGCCTTGCCCGCACCACGTGGCGCATAGGTTATTTGGGCACTATCGAGCAGTCGCACGTCAACAACCTCAAGACTCATGTCTACACACACTCCTTAATGATAGGCATTGTGAAGAGGTTCAGGACGCTGAAGCAATAAATCCGTAAGCAATAAATAAAAAAATAACCCCTTAACTACAATAGCTATGACAAATTACATTCGATTCGACTGGGCCATGAAGCGCATGTTGCGCGACAAGGCTAATCATGAGGTGATAGAAGGATTGCTCACATCGCTGCTTGGTGAGAAGGTGACGATAAAGGAGTTTCTTGAAAGCGAGGGTAATCAGAAATACGAGGACGACAAGTTCAACCGTGTTGATATTCTTGCTGAGAACGACCGTGACGAATTGCTTATCATAGAAATTCAGAACACGCGTGAACTGGCTTATTTCCAGCGCATGTTGTATGGTGTGTCGAAAGCTATAACCGACTATATGGAACTTGGTGATAAATACGACAAGGTAAGGAAGGTATACTCTATCAACATCGTCTATTTCGACCTCGGCCAGGGTGAGGATTATGTTTACCACGGTAAAACTATATTCAAGGGTATGCATGAACCTTACGATACACTGCGCCTTTCGAGATACCAGGCACAGCGATTTTTCGGCATCGTTCCTAAGGACAAGAAGGAATCCAAGCCAGCGGGCGACATCTTTCCTGAATATTATGTGTTGCGTGTTGATGATTTCGATAAAGTGGCAAAGACTCCGCTTGACGAGTGGATTGAATTTCTTAAGACTGGTCATATAAGTGATACAGCCACAGCTCCAGGTCTTGACCGTGCGCGCAAGTGTATGCAGTTTGATGAGTTGTCTGCTGCCGATCGACGTGCCTATCTGCGTCACATGGAAGCAGTAAGAACCCAAAAGAGTGTGTTGGAGACAAGTCGTGAAGAAGGTCGTGAAGAAGGTCGTGAAGAAGGTCGTGAAGAAGGTCGTGAAGAAGGCCGTAAAGAAGGCCGTAAGGAGGGCATAGAGAATGAAAAACTTGAAACTGCCAAGCGCTTGATTTCTATGGGACTTTCTGTAGAACAAGTATCGCAAGGCACAGGTTTGAACATAGCGGAAGTAAAGAAATTAATACAATAAAAAAGTATATGCATTGTAGAAATAGACTTTGGCATACATCGTTTCTTGTGTTATTGCTATCCATGTTTGCTTTCGCCTCGTGTGTCGACGAGGATGAGTATGCCGACAATCCGCGTGGCAATTTCGAGGCTTTGTGGAAGGCTATCGACGAGCATTATTGTTTCTTCGACTACAAGAGGGAGCAGTACGGACTCGACTGGGATAAAATCCATGACAAGTACTCGGCACAGATAGCCGACGACATGACCGACACCCAACTCTTTGAGGTGCTTGGCAATATGCTTGCCGAGTTGAGGGACGGTCATGTGAACATGTATTCCTCATGGGATGTGGCCCGCAACTGGTCGTGGCATGAGGACTATCCCTCGAATGTGAGCGACACATTGTTGAGGCGGTATCTCGGCACCGACTACCGCATTGCCACAGGTATGCGCTACCGCCGACTCGACGACAACACGGGCTACATTCGTTGCTCTTCGTTCCAAAATGGCATAGGAGCCGGCAATCTCGACGACATATTGTTTTATCTTGCTCCGTGCAACGGACTGATAATCGATTTGCGCGACAATTCCGGCGGTCTGCTCTCTTCTGCCGAGGAGCTTGCAGCACGCTTCACCAACAAGGAATTGCTTGTGGGCTACATGCAGCACAAGACAGGAACGGGTCATGCCGACTTCTCCCAGCTTCAGGAGCAGCGTCTTAAGCCAGGCAAGGGAGTGCGTTGGCAGAAGAAGGCCGTAGTGCTCACCAACCGTTCCGTCTACAGTGCTGCCAACGAGTTTGTCAAATACATGAAGTGCTGTCCCAATGTCTGCGTCGTGGGCGACCGCACTGGTGGAGGAGCTGGAATGCCTTATTCCAGCGAGCTTCCAAACGGCTGGAGCATACGTTTCTCGGCATGTCCCATGTATGATAAGGACAAGCAGTCGACAGAGTTCGGCATCGAGCCTGACTACAATGTCGCCCTCTCGCAATCCGACCTCCTTCGTGGCGAGGATACAATCATTGAATATGCCCGATGTCTGCTCAAGTAGTTTTTTAGGCTAATCCTGCACCGAAATAAATATAGCAGCGTCTTGCATATTCTAACAGAAATGATTACTTTTGCGCTCGAAACAATACAATAAGTAATTTTTTGAGAAAAAAACATAAAACGATGTTGAATTTAGACAATTTCTACAAGGCACGCTACGTACTGAGCAAGGTGATACGCAAGACAGCCCTCATTCATGCCCCTAAGATAAACCCCGAGTGCGACGTTTATTTGAAGCCCGAGTGTTTGCAGCTTACCGGCTCGTTCAAGATTCGCGGTGCTTACTACAAGATTTCGCAACTCTCCGACGAGGAGAAGTCGAAGGGTGTAATAGCCTGCTCGGCTGGCAATCATGCCCAGGGAGTGGCTCTTGGAGCCACGGCTATGGGCATCAAGTCGCTCATCTGCTTGCCCGAGGGTGCTCCTATAAGCAAGGTTGAGGCCACCCGCAAGCTCGGAGCCGAAGTCAATCTCGTTCCCGGTGTCTACGATGATGCCTACAACGAGGCGTTGCGCTTGCGCGACGAGCATGGCTACACATTCATCCATCCCTTCGACGACGAGAATGTGATAGCCGGACAAGGCACCATCGGTCTTGAGTTGCTCGACCAGCTGCCCGACATCGAGGCTGTTGTGGTGCCCGTAGGTGGTGGCGGACTTCTCTCGGGCATTGCCTTCGCCATCAAGTCGTTGAATCCTGCCGTCAAGGTGTATGGTGTTCAGGCTGCGGGAGCCGCAAGCATGGTGCAGAGCATCCACGACCATAAGCAGGAGATGCTCGACACTGTGTCTACCATTGCCGATGGCATAGCCGTCAAGGAACCTGGCAAGATAACGTTCGACACCTGCAGCAATTATGTCGACGACATCGTCACAGTGAGCGAGGATGAAATCTGCGCTGCCATTCTCCAGCTCATCGAGAGCGAGAAGATGATTGCCGAGGGAGCAGGAGCCGCCAGTGTTGCAGCCGTGATGTTCAACAAGGTTCCTATTAAGGGCAAGAAGACCGTATGCGTGGTGAGTGGTGGCAACATCGACGTAACTATCCTCAACCGTGTCATCAACCGCGGTCTCTCTACGAGCGGACGCATCTGTTCGCTGTGCATCGAGCTTGAGGACAAGCCTGGCCAGATGCTTGGTGTGAGCAAGGTGTTTGCCGAGCTTGGTGCCAATGTCATCCGCGTCAACCACGAGCGCAGTGTGGATAGTGAGAAGGTTACATCGTGTGTGCTCCGCCTGCAGGCCGAGACCAAGAATGCCGAGCACGTGAACCAGCTTAAGGAAGCCCTCACAAAGCGCGGCTTCAAACTTGTTGACTACAACTTCAATTATTAATTTTAACAACGATACAACTATTATGAACAAGCAAATCAGTACAAACAACGCCCCCGCAGCCATCGGTCCTTACTCACAGGCTATCGAGGTTAATGGCATGGTATTCGCATCAGGTCAGATTCCTCTCGACCCTGCAACAGGCAATTTCGTCGAGGGTGGCATCAAGGAGCAGACTCGTCAGTCGCTCACCAACGCCCAGAACATCCTCAAGGAGGCTGGCACCGACTTAGCCCATGTTGTCAAGACCACTGTCTTCCTCAGCGACATGGACAACTTCGCCGCTATGAACGAGGTTTACGCCGAGTTCTTCTCTCAGCCGTTCCCAGCCCGCTCTGCAGTGGCTGTGAAGACATTGCCCAAGAACGCTCTCGTTGAGGTGGAGTGCATTGCAGTGAAATAGTTTTTAGAGGAAGTTAAGAAGAAGTTCAGAAGTTAAGTATAAGAAGTTAAGGAGTTCCTCTTAGCTTCCTTCTTAACTTCCTCTTAACTCCTCCTGTCAAAATTGGCATTATTTTAATCTTTTATTCCCATATATTTCTTATCTTTGCATTGTCTTTGTTGAATCAACCGGATTTTTTGATTTATAAAACAATACAATGATATGAAACAATCAACAATCTTTACTATTGCCGCCGCGCTCTTTGTGTCTACATCGGCTGTGGCGCAGATTAATTATCCGTCTACTCCAAAGGATAATACCGTTGACGAGTATTTCGGTGTGAAAGTTGCCGACCCTTACCGCTGGCTCGAGGACGACACCAGCGAGAAGACTGCCCAGTGGGTTGAGGCTGAGAACAAGCTCACACGCGACTATCTCAACAGCATCCCCATGCGTGCCAAAATCCTGAAGCGACTCAAGGAGACCGCCAATTTCGAGAAGTTCGGCCTCCCCTTCGAGAAGAACGGCAAGTGGTATGTACACCGCAACGACGGACTGCAGAACCAGTATGTGCTCTATCAGATGGACCGTCCCGACTCGCCCGTAAAGGAACAGCGCGTATGGCTCGACCCCAACAAGCTCAGCACCGACGGCACTGTGGCTCTCAAGGGCACTCACTTCTCCAACAACGGTCGCTACATGGCCTACGTCATCTCGCGCAGCGGTTCCGACTGGGAGGAAATCTACGTCAAGGACTGCCAGACGGGCAACGACTTGCAGGATCATATCCTCTGGGCTAAGTTCACCAACGTGACATGGCTTGGTGATGGCTTCTACTACAGTGCCTACGACGCTCCCGAGAAGGGCAAGGAGACATCTGCCAAGAACTCTGTGCAGAAGATCTACTACCACAAGATTGGCACTCCGCAGACCGACGACCAGCTCTTCTACATGAACCCCACACAGCCCTTGCGCTTCTACGGGGTGAGTGTCAACAAGGACGAGACGGTGATGTTCCTCACCGAATCGGGCATGGACAACGGCAACAATCTCTTTGTGCGCGACCTCACCAAACCCAACTCGCAGTTCATCCAGATGTGTGCCAACCCCAAGTACATCTATTCCACCGTGCAGACCGTGGGCGACAAAATATATATCCTCACCAACGCCGAGGCTCCCAAGTATCGCCTTATGCAGGCCGACCTGAAGCATCCCGGCTATAATGAGTGGCGCGAGGTTGTGCCCGAGGGCGAGAGTGTGCTCGAGGATGTGGTATTTGCCGACGACCGCATGATATTGCAGTATGCCAAGGACAACTGCACACATCTCTACACCTACACTACCGAGGGCAAGCGTCTCTCCGAGATTCAGTTCCCCACCTTCGGTTCTGCCTCGGTCAGCGGCAAGCGCGGCCAGAAGGAAGTGTTCTACACCTTCACCTCCTACACCGTGCCCACTTCTGTCTATAGCTACGACATGGCTTCGGGCAAGAGCAGTGTGCTCTACGCTCCCAAGGTGAGCTTCCGCTCGCAGGACTACACCACCGAGATGCAGTTCTACACAAGCAAGGACGGCACACGCGCCCCGCTCTTCATCACCTACAAGAAGGGCCTTAAGCTCAACGGCAAGAACCCGTTGCTGCTCTATGGCTACGGTGGCTTCAACGTCTCCTACTATCCCTTCTACCTCTCCAACATGATTCCGTTCATGGAGCGTGGCGGCATCTATGTGCATGCTGTGTTGCGTGGTGGCGGTGAGTATGGCGAGGATTGGCACGTGGCAGGCACAAAGTTGCAGAAGCAGAACGTGTTTGACGATTTCATCTCGGCTGCTGAGTATCTCATCGACAAGAAGTACACCTCCAAGGACTATCTCGCCATCCAGGGCGGAAGCAACGGTGGACTGCTCGTGGGAGCTTGTATGACTCAGCGTCCCGACCTCTTCAAGGTGTGCATTCCCGAGGTGGGTGTGCTCGACATGCTTCGCTACCACAAGTTCACTATCGGCTGGAACTGGGCACCCGACTACGGCACATCCGAGGACTCTAAGGAGATGTTCGAGTACTTGCTGCGCTATTCTCCGCTCCACACCCTCAAGCCGGGCGTGAAATATCCCGCAACACTCGTCACCACAGCCGACCACGACGACCGTGTGGTGCCTGCCCACTCGTTCAAGTTTGCCGCGCGTCTGCAGGAGTGCCAGGCTGGCTCGGCTCCTACGCTCATCCGCATCGGCACAAAGGCAGGTCATGGTGGTGGCAAACCGCTTGCCATGCGTCTTGAGGAGCAGGCCGACGTGCTGAGCTTCATCCTGTGGAACATGGGAATAAAGAAGTAATTTTGACTAAAATAAAATAGAGTTATGAAAAAGGGTTCTGTAATAATGATGGGTGCGGCTCTCTTGGTGAGCAGCTGCACCACGGGCGCAGGCGCAGGAGCCTACGCCGGAAGCTCGCTCGGTTCGGTGCTTGGCTCCGCAATAGGCGGCATTGTTGGCGGACCTCATGGCAGCGACGTTGGCACAATCTTCGGAATGGCGGGTGGAGCTATTGTGGGTGGTGCCCTTGGCGATGCTACCGAGAAGGCACAGCGCCGTTCCGCACAGCAGTACGACGACGACACGTATGCAAGCGGCAACAGCGCCAATTATGTTGGTGATGATTTCGACCCGTCGCAAATGGTTGACAACAGCAATTCGGGCGACGACCGTATTGACTTCGGAGCGCCATCCTCTTCGGGTGCCAACGCCACGATGGGCAACGCCCCGATGGCTAACGCCCCGATGTCCAACGCCCCGTCAAGCCAATCAGTCGACGCAAGCCGCGTGGAGCAAATCTACGGCAATGCCAAGAGCGACGGCAAGCTCACTATCCGCAACGTGCGCTTTGCCGACAGCAACGGCGACGGAATGCTCTCGGGCGACGAGATTGGTCAGGTGTCGTTTGAGATATACAACGAAACCGCCGCTCCCATCTACAACTTCGACCCCTCGGTGGTTGAGGCTGAGGCCAACAAGCGCATTTATATCTCGCCGAGTGTGCGTGTGGAGAACATAATGCCTGGTCAGGGATTGCGCTACACAGCCACGGTGAAGGCCGACCGCCGCATCAAGGACGGAGAAATCCGTCTGCTTGTGTCAGCGCAGAAGGAAGGCAAGCCGATATCCTACGTCACTGTGGTGAAAGTTGCCACACAAAGACAATAGAGTAATCTATTTGCTGTTTATCGGTGAAAGTTCTTAAAGAGTATATGTTAGGGCTTTGACAAAAACCCTAAAAAAGATAAAGCGAAGGAAATGGAGCTATCTCCACGTCCTTCGCTTTTCTTGTGTTATCCGGTATTTTCTTAACTAACTCTTTTGACTGCAATTATTAAAACCTACTACAAACTAAAACAACAATCTATTAATCTTACTAAACTAAAAACAACAATCTATTTACTACTTATCTAACTATGCTGATGAAACTTACTTTTTCTTTTTGACAATGCAAAGTTACCAACTAATCAAGACTAAGGCTTTAAATAATCGTTCTTGCGCTTACAATATTGTTTCATGCAACATTTTTGCAATGAAATTAAACATCCACACCGTGTTTAGTCTTTATAATCGTATATTTTTTGTAATTTTGGCGTCGCAACAAACCTTAGAAAATCCTCAAGAAATATGAAATCTAACAAGTACTCATTCCTACGAATGTCCGTCGGCGCAATCATGCTCACGCTCCTCGTCGTCCTCACGGGATGCTCAGCTGGCGGCAAACGCTATGTGGTCGGAGTGTCGCAATGCTCCGAGGACGTGTGGCGCGAGAAACTCAACGAGGAGCTGCGCATCGCCGCCTACTATTATAATGACGTCGACCTGCGCATATCCTCTGCCAACGACGACGTGCGCCTGCAGACCCAACAGATAGAGAAATTCGTCGACGACGGAATAGACCTCCTTATTGTAGCCCCTGGCCAGGTGGGCATTTCGCCTGCCATCGACCGTGCCTACGAGAAGGGCATACCCGTCATCATCTTCGACCGCCGCACACGTTCCGACAAGTACACCGCCTACATCGGAGCCGACAACCGCGAGATAGGCACCACCTATGCCGAATATCTCGCCAGCGCCTTGCCCGACGGCAGCCGCATCCTTGAGCTGCGCGGACTCTCCACCTCCTCGCCCGCCATCGAGCGCAGCGCGGGGTTCGACAGCGTTGTGTCGAAGCATCCTAATATAAATATTGTGGCAGATGTGAGTGCCGACTGGACCGAGCAGGGTGCCTACCGCGTGATGGACTCCTTGCTCTCTCGTCCGCATCCATCCTTCGACTGCCTCTTCGCCCACAACGACCGCATGGCTATGGGTGCACGCCGTGCAGTCCAGAAGCACGGACTCGACGTGAGCAAGATACGCTTCTGCGGCATCGACGCCATGCCCCAGGAGGGTGGCGGACTGCGTCTTGTCGACAACGGCACTCTCTTCGCCTCCTACATCTATCCCACGCGAGGCGACGCTGTGATGCAGCTTGCCGTGAACATACTCAAGGGAGGGAAGTACAACCGCGATAACCGCCTCTCCTCAGCCCTCGTCACCAGTAGCAACGCCCGCGTGCTGCTCATGCAGAACGACGAGACCGTGCGCCAGCAGGACCACCTGCTCGACCTGCGCTCGCGTGTGGACAAGGCTGCCAACGACTTCAACACCCAGCGCAACTATCTGCTCATGCTCCTCGTCATCATCACTATGCTCATCGTTGCCTGCGCCTTGGCCATAAAGGCCTACGTGGCAAGAACACGCATCAACCGACAGCTCAAGGAGTCAATGCGCCAGCAGCGGCAGATGACCGAGGACATGGAGCGCATGACACAGACCCAGCTGCAGTTCTTCACCAACGTGAGCCACGAGCTGCGCACACCGCTCACCCTCATCGCCGGACCTACCGACCAGCTGCTCGAAGACCCCGCCGTGCGTGGACAGCAGCGCTCCATGCTCGAGATGGTGCAGCGCAACACGCGCATTCTCATCCAGCTTGTGGGCGAGATACTCGACTTCCGCAAGGTGCAGAACAACAAGGCCACTCTGCAGCTCAACCGCTTCCGTCTGCAGGAGGAGCTTGGCAAATGGGCCGACGACTTCCGTGCCGTGGCTGCCCGACGCAAGATCTCGATTGATGTCGACACATCCGGTGTGCCCCACGACGCCCTGCTCATTGCCGACCGCGACAAGCTGGAGCACATCTACTTCAACCTCATGTCCAACGCCCTGAAGTACACTCCCGAGGGCGGAACCATCACCACGCGCCTGAAGCTCTGCTCCGGCAAATACTCCATGACCGTGGCAGACACCGGCAAGGGCATTGCCCCCGAGGAGCTGCCCCGACTCTTCGAGCGGTTCTATCAGGCGCAAGGCTCCATTGGCGGCACGGGCATTGGTCTCTCGCTCGTCAAGGCCTACGTCGACCTGCATCATGGCGACATACATGCCGAGAGCCAGCCGGGCAAGGGCACTACGTTCATCATCAGTCTGCCCGACTCGCAGCCGGGTTACGACCCCTCGAAGGACACCGCTGCCAACACCCAGGCACAGCAGGACAAGGGACTCGTCGACGACAGTTACGCCCCCTCCGACACTGAGGCTGAGGCGCTTGCCGAGCGCATCGTCAACGCCGAGGACTTCGACAACGACCGCCCCTTAGTGCTCATCATCGACGACAACAACGGTATGCGCACATATCTGCGCTCCATACTCTCGCAAAAATACAATGTGGTGGAGGCATCCGACGGCAAGCAGGGCCTCGACAAGGCGCGCCGCTTTGTGCCGCAAGCCGTGGTGTGCGACGTGATGATGCCCGTGATGGATGGTTTGGAGTTTACGCGGCAGATGAAGGACGACACCGCCACAAGCCATATCCCCGTGATACTGCTCACCGCACGCTCGCTCACCGAGCAGCGCGAGGAGGGATATTCGGTAGGAGCCGACTCCTACATCACCAAGCCCTTCTCAGGCTCAGTGCTGCTCGCCCGTGTCGACAATCTGCTCAAGTCGCGCGTCATGCTCCGCTCCATCTTCTCGGGCGGCAAGCAGGAGGCAGTGGAGGAGGAGCGTCTCGGACAGCCCGACCAAGGCTTTGTGTCACGTCTGCGCGAGATAATAAAGAGCAACCTCGGCGACTCCGACTTCACCATCGAGCGTCTTGGCGAGGAGATAGGCTTGTCGCGCGTGCAGCTCTACCGCAAGGTGAAGGCGCTCACGGGTCAGACCCCCGTGGAGCTTCTGCGCAAGGCACGCCTCGTGAAGGCCCGCCGTATGCTTGAGCAAACCGACAAGGCAGTGTCGGAAATAGCCTACGAAGTGGGGTTCACCTCGCCGTCGTATTTCAATAAGTGCTTTAAGGATGAGTTTGGTATTAGTCCGGGAACAGTTAGGGAGTAGTTTTGAGTTTTGAGTTTTGAGTTTTGAATTGTCGGCAAAGCCGATTTTGAGTTTTGAGTTTTGAGTTTTGAATTGTCGGCAAAGCCGATTTTGAGTTTT
>OIYG01002538.1_pt1 | contig 11476 bp, 11 predicted proteins | sample 1587861 | NCBI WGS metagenome assembly OIYG01 (sample SAMN03283272) | human gut metagenome | biome: human-associated habitat; material: feces | host: Homo sapiens | place: Peru | collected 2012 | reverse complement strand
GTTGCAAATACTATGTGATATTTGCAATTCCACTTCGTATGTCATAAACTATTTACGTCCTTCATTGGACCTACCTCTTTTGCTTTTCGTTTTTACAGTTGGCGAACCGCAATTACATTATAGCAAAGAAGGTTTTTTTAAAATACTCATCGCTTAAGCTTAGTGGAAAACCCCAGACTATCTGGAGGTTTTATTTACACAATAAAAAAAAGACCTAGGTCTTTTTTTATGGACATAAATATAAATTCTCTTTATAAATAACTCCTTTTAAATTAAAATCACATTCTTCAAGTAAAACACAGCCAATTTTTTTATAAAAATTATTAGATAAATTTTCTTTTATGCAACTTACTATATTATTTTCGTATGTTTCTTTTAACAGATTATTTGCTTCTATAAATAGTTGTTTACCTATTCCTTTTTTTACTTTTTCATTTTTCACGTATAACGCTATAATCTCTCCATAATTCTCATAATTTTCTTTTGTTGATTTTCCTATTTTACAAAAACCAACTACTTCATTATTAAACTCTGCCACCAAATAATTATTATCTTTTTTAATATTTTCTTGCATACGTAATATAGTATTTTTTAGACTTTCTTCATCACTTAAACAATCCAAAAATTCTTTAGGAAAAATATCTTTATATGTTTTTTGCCAACTGCTAATGTTTATTTTCGCGATACTTTCACCATCTGAAACTATTGCTTTTCTTATTTTTATTTCCATTTTGTCACCGCCTTGCTGAATTATATTTATAAATTAGATTTTTTTGAATTTATACACTCGTTTAATTCATTTATAAATTCCGATATATCTTTTGTGATTGTCTCTTGTTGTCCAAATTTTCTATAACTAATTGTATTGTTATCCTTTTCTTGATCTCCTAATATTAATGTTAAAGGAACTTTCTTTGTTTGACTTTTTCTCATCTTATATCCTAATTTTTCGTTTCTATCATCTAATTCTACTCTAAAACCTTTCAATTTTAATTCTTCAACAACTTTTTTAGAATATTCAAGATGATATTCATTATTTACAGGAATTACATTTATTTGTACAGGTGATAACCAAAGCGGAAACGCTCCAGCATAATGTTCAATTAAAATCCCTATAAATCTTTCAATTGAACCATATATAACTCTATGTAACATTACTGGACGTTTTTTAGTTCCATCTGCATCTATATAATTTAAATCAAATCTTTCTGGTAAATTCATATCTAATTGAATTGTTCCACATTGCCATACTCTACCTAAAGAATCTTTTATATGGAAATCTAATTTAGGACCATAAAATGCACCATCGCCCGGATTAATTTTACAAGTTCTTCCAGTTTTTTTACAAGCATTTTCTAAAGCTTGTTCTGATTTTTCCCATATTGCTATATCACCAATATATTTTTCTTTTGGTCTAGTCGATAATTCTATATCATAAGTTAACCCGAATATTGCATACATTCTATCTATAAAGTTAATTAATTTTATAACTTCTTCTTCAATTTGATCTTCTCGCATAAATATATGCGCATCATCTTGAGTAAATGTTCTAACTCTAAATAAACCATTTAATGCTCCACTTGCTTCATGTCTATGCACTTGTCCTAGTTCTCCAACTCTTAATGGCAAATCTTTATATGAATGTAAGCTATTTTTATATACTAACATTCCACCTGGACAATTCATTGGTTTAACAGCAAAAGTTCTATCATCAATTTCACTTGTATACATGTTTTCTCTATAATTATACCAATGTCCTGATAATTCCCATAATTCTTTTTTTAACATTATAGGTGTTTTAATAAACTCATATCCTTCTTTTGCATGTTCATCGTACCAAAAATTTTCTAATATATTTCTTAAAATCATTCCCTTATTTAAGAAGAAAGGAAATCCCGGACCATATTCGCTCATCATAAACAAATCTAATTCTTTACCTAATTTTTTATGGTCTCTTTTCTTTGCTTCTTCTAATAATTCTAAATGTTTCTTTAAATCTTCTTCGGTTTCAAAACAAACACCATAAATTCTTTGTAGCATGTTATTGTTTGCATCGCCTTTCCAATATGCTCCTGAAATTTTTAATAATTTAAAATGTTTTAATACTTTAACTGTATCTACATGTGGACCACGACACAAATCAGTAAAATCACCTTGAGCATAGCAATTTATAGTAGTTTCTTCTTCATCCATTCTTTCAATTAAATCGATCTTATATGGATCATCTTTAAATTTTTCTAACGCTTCTTTTTTAGAAATTTCTTCTCGGTAAATTCTTTTACCATCTTTACTTATCTTTTTCATTTCTTTTTCTATCTTAGGTAAATCTTCTTCTTTAATTACAATATCTCCTAAATCAACATCATAATAAAAACCTTCTTCAATTACTGGTCCTACCCAAAATTTAGCATTAGGATATAAATGCTTTATAGCTTGTGCCATTAAATGTGCACATGAGTGGTTTAAAATATTTAGTTTTTCATTCTCTTTAATATTTATCATATTTCATTCTCCTTTTCTTTCATAAATGTGTAAATATTTTAAAATAAAAAGGATAATACCTTAGGAGTGTTTAAAACACGGTACCATCCTATTATACTTAATTGAGATAACGGCTTTGCCGGGATTCTTTTTCAAGACCTGTTCATAGGTAGTAATTATAATTATTTATAAACTGCCTTGCACCATTTGCAGTCTCGCTAATATAAATTGAACTATAATCTCGTCCTAATCATCACATTTAATTAATTCTATTTTAACATATAGTATTTTCAAACTCAATTATTATTTGTTAGTTTTAAAATTTTACTTGTATTTATAATATCTTCAGCTGTTTTGTAAAATAAATCATCATATTCTGCAGATGTTAGATTAGTTTTTAATACATTAACAATAAAATCTTCACTTTTAGTTCCTCTTTCTGTAGAAAAAGGAAAATCAGAACCATATAAAACTCTAGAACTTCCATATTTTTTTACAGCGTATTTTATCAACTCCGGATTAGTAATAGTTGATATATCTGTATAAACTCTTTGTTCATTATAAAAAGTATCAATAACATTTGTTGTAAAGTCAAAGGTTTGTTTAGGATCTCGTCCCAAATGGGCTATAATAATTTTCATATTTGGAAAATTTGCTCTCAATTCTTTTACATGAGATACAATATTCTTCGTAAACGTATGTAAAAGTAAATATCCATTTGTTTTGGAAAGATAATCATAAGCAACTGTTCTTTCTAAATAATTATCTGGATTATGTAATGTGAAATGTTCTTTTAAAATATTGTATCTTAAATTTAATAATAATTCATTCATATGATTATTATTAGGTAATAACAATATTGGTATGGCTTTTTTGTCATCCTTAATTCTTAACACTAAATCATTATTTGCTTTTTCAATATTTGATTCACAAAAGAACAACGGAATTGCAAAATACTTATTAATATCACTTAAAAAATCATTTGTTTCAGAGACTACTTCTGGATCAATACAAGAGTATATTCTATACAAATCCTTATATTCAGAAGTTTCTATCGTTTTTTTACACCAATCTCTCTCCCCTATATGAATATGTGCATCTATTATCATTTTTGTCCTCCTCTAATAATAGTTCTAATTCTTTAATTGCCCCTCTAATATTCTTAATGAAAAATTTGTGAGTTTTATCAGAAAATATATCAATATCTAAATATTCTTTTATATTTTCATAACTGAACTTAATATTAGAATAAATAAATTCTTTATATTTATTTATATAATTTTCTTCCATTACAATTTTATGTACTATTGAATAAGATATAATAACTGCAACTGGATATTTCAAACAATAATTCTTTTTATATAATTGTTTTAACTTTAAATATTCATATTTTTGTTTCTTTAAAATATACTTGTTGGGATAATAAAATTTTAATAATTTTATATACATATTTGAAAAATAATCTTTTTCATCTTTATGGTTTAAATTATTATAGATATTATCTTCAAAAATAGCATAAATTCCGTATCTATAAAAATTATTAAGTAAACTATCTAAAATATTTGAAATAATAATTTTACTATTTTTTGTGTCTAATTTATTCTTCATATATAATAGTTCGTTGACAATGGATGGAATTTCTAAGTCATCAAAATGTGTTAATTCATCGTATGTACAAGTATTTTTTCTTTCTTTGTATACATTATAATGTCCTAATTCATGACAAACCATAAGTATATCTTTAAAAGAGTTATTATAATTAATTAATATATGTGGTTCTAAATCATAATGATTTATGGTTAAATACCCATCTTTCTTATTTTTTTTAGGATATAAGTCTATTAGATTATTATTTATTATTTCTTTTAATTGCTTCTTACTAAATAATAAATTTAATGAATTATATATATCATTTATTTTAAAACAATATTTTTTATCATCAATCGATTTATATATATCATAAAAAGCAATATTTTTTATTTTTAAAATTTTAGCTTTTATATTTATATATTTGTTAAATAATATTTTTGTTTGTTTTAAATCTTTAGCAATCATTTTAATTAACTTAGTATATTCATCATTTACAATATCATTTTCCTTATATTTTATTAATTGTCTTAATAAATAATCCTTATTACTATTAATTTTATTTAAATATTCTTTATAAACAACTCTTCTTATGTTTCTGTCTTTATTATTCATTATTAAAGAAAATGTAGAATCACTATATTTTATCTTTTTATTTTTATAAAAACAAATATACTGTTCATTACTATTATATTTATTGTCGCTACAATCTTTTTTTATATTATTTATTTTATTATAAAAACTTATTAATTTATCTTTGTAAATTAAATACATTTTATTATTTTCACAAATCATTAACTGCATATTACAAAATGTAAAATATTTTAAGATTATTCTGTTGTATTTTGCTATGTTCTTTTTAGTTATTTTAGCATTTAATAAATCATTAACCAAAAAACTAAACTCTTTGTTATTATAAATTTTCTCTAGTTTCCAACTATATCGTTTCATATTATATTTCTTTCATTTGTTAGTAAAAATATCCCATCATTTATTAATTTTTTAAATTCTGAAGGTATAGATTCTATAAAATTCTCAACATTGCTATAATAGTCAAATTCCTTGTTTGATAATTCATATTCTTTTTTTGTGTTTATATTTATTAATTTATTATCTTTTAATTTATATTCTGGATTTTTATAATATAATTGTTTAGTTTTTTTTCTAATTACATCTATTTTATTATTTGCATATTGAATATAATTAAATTTACCACTTAATACAAGAGAATCTTTTCCTTTTATTTTATAATGTTTTATTTTTGATTTATCATTATAGACAAAAAACTCTGTTTCTTCATTAGATTCATTAGTAATATATGTATTATCATCATCAAGAAAGTATGATAATTTTTCTATATTAAAATAATCAATTTCTTTAGTCATAGATTCTACTTTTATACCTTTACAATATAAATGGAAATCCACGATATATTTACCAGGCATAAAGTTCTCGTTTGTTTTTACATTATAATATATTTCTCTAACAAAATCGTTATCTTTAACTACACCTAATATCATACTTTTATTAATATCTAAAACAATTTCATTATTAGGATTTATTACTTTTAAAACATATTTTATAACTTCATTATTTACACCAGAATTCGTAAATCTTAAATGAATAATGCAATTCTCTCCAGAAGTAATTTTTTTTGGGAAAATAGACATATTTCACCTCCATTATAATGGACAAAATGAATCTTTTTTATATATACCTGAAAACGCTCTACAACCACCACAAGCTTTCTTATGTTTACATTTTCCACATTTTCCAATATCTCTATTTCTTAATTTTTTAAGGATTTCATTATTGTTCCATATATCCTGTATTGTATCAATATTTAAATCCCCCACTTTTTCTCTTAAAAATATACATGGATAAACAATTCCATTACTAGAAATTCCTAAATTGTTTATTCCTGCACTACAAGCCAAATGATTTTCATTTGTATTATTATTTAAAACGCTTAATATAGGATCATCTATTAGAACTTTTATATTATCTGTATTAAGTTTAGATAATTCTTTTATTTTCTTATAATATTCTTCCTTATTAGGTAATACATAAGTGTTTTCTTTAGCTTTGCCATACGGAACTACTCTTCTATAAAAAACTTTGTCTAAACCCATTTCTAATGCTTTTTCATAATTCCATTTTAATGTATTTAAATTACTGCTAGTAATTGTTACATTCATTTGTGTTCTTAACCCATCTTTTTTTGCTAATAATAAAGCTTCTAATGCTTTTTCATAAGCATTTTCTACACCTCTAAATTTTTCATGTAATTCTTTAGGTCCATCTACTGAAACTTGTACAAGTTTAACTCCAGATTCTTTTATTTCTTTTCTAAACTTTTTATATAAATATCCATTTGTAGATAATATTACATAAATGTTATTGTCTGTTAGAGTTTTTATTATTTTAAAAATTCTAGGATTTAATAAAGGTTCACCACCAGAAATATTTACAACAAAAACTTCTGATTTTATTAATTCATTTAAAATTTTATTTTCTAATTCTTCATCCTCATTTTCTAGCTTTTGGTAAGCTCTACAATGTGGACATTTAAAATTACAATTATTTGTTATTTCCCATACTATAGATATAGGTGACTTTAACTCTATCATATAAAACACTCCGGATCTTCTCCAAGTGGATTCCCACTTAATTGATAAGCGCAAGCTCTACAGCCACCGCAAATCATTTTATGTTTGCAGTCTCCGCATTTTCCCTCAACTTCTCGATTTTTAATTTTTTTCATTATATCGTTATTTAATATATCCTCTAATGATTTTTTAAAAATATTTCCACATGATATATATAATAAAGTACATGGCGTTACTGTACCATCATTTCTTATACTTATTCCGTTGATTCCAGCAGAACAACCAACACAATTTAGATTATATTTATCCATTATTTCATAAACTCTTTTTTCTTGAAAAATATTTTTCATAGACATATCGGAAACTATATTTGTTTTATCAATATACTTTTTATTTAGTTTTTCTAATTTGTCATATAATTCTTTTAATCCGTCTTTCCCTAAAGCTCCAGATTCTTTTAATTCATTATTAGGAACAAATCTCTTAAAACCAAAAATTTGTACTTTTATTTGCTCAACATCTATAATTTGATGTACAAGTTCCTCCATTCCATCAATATTAATAGAGGAAACAACACTACTAATATGCAATTTTATTTTATCAGAGTATTTACTTATTAATTTTAGTTTTTCAATAGTTTTTTTATAAGTTCCTTTTCCTCTAATAAAATCATGATATTTTTCGATTCCATCAAGACTAACTTGAATATAATTAAGTCCGGCATCAATTAGTTCTTTTAATTTTTCTTCTGTTAACAATAAAGAATTAGTATTTAATATTGTTACAGGCGCCAACTTTTTAGTTTCTTTAACAACATCAGCGATGTCACTTCTTGTCAAAGGTTCTCCTCCACTAATAAAAACTCCTCTTGGTTTAAAATCTTTGCATTTTTTTACTATAATTTTTATCTCATCAAGTGAAAGTTCATGTACTATCTCATTGGTTCTACAATGTTTGCAACGTAAATTACATTTTGTAGTTACATCAATAGTAATATTCATATTCTTATATTCCATTTGAAATTCTCCTTATTATATTATTTTCTAACAAATAATTAATATATTTTTCTTCTAGTTCTACATTATTAGTTTCATCATATAATTTATTGAGTAAATAAGCTTTTGTATTTCCAGTAAAAAAGTACATTTTTGCCGTTATAACATTATAAGCCAACAATTTTTCATCTTTTTCAATTCTATATCTAAAATCCGTTTTGTTTATTTCCAACAAACATCATCTCCTTCTAGATAATCATTATATTTTATATAAGCATTAGCTCTACAACCTCCGCAATTCATTAAAAACTTACAATTACCACATTTACCTTTTACAAGACTTCGATCTCTAAAGTTTTTAAATACATCGCTATTATTCCATATTTCATAAATATCTTTTTCTAAAATATTTCCAGCAATTACAGGAACTTGACAACATGGAGAAACATCCCCGTTGGCAAATATAACTAATTCTGAAATTGCAGCTGGACAAGCTGCTGTTATATTTTTGTTATGTTTTTTTAATAAAATACTATAAGGAATATCTAGATTTACTGTGAATGATGAATTTTCTGTCAGATTTTGAATATCTATTAAAAATTGTTTTACTTCTAATGGATTTAATATTTCTTTTGAAATAGAACTACCTCTTCCAGCAGAAGATAATAAAGGCAAGAACCAACGTTTTATTTTTAACTCTTCTAATAAAGAAACCATTTCTTTAATATATTTTAAATTTCTATGAGATATACAAGTTACAACTCCAACATCTATGCCATTTTCTACTAACATTTTAATTCTCTTAATTGTTTCCTCGAAAGCGCCTTTTTTATTTCTAATAAATTCGTGTGTTTCAACATTAGGTCCATCTAAACTTACCCTTATCATATCAAACTTATATAATTCTTTTTTTATCATTTCTTCAGTAATCATTAAAGCATTAGTTGTCATATTAATGAAGATACCTTTATTATAAGCATAATTAGCAATTTGAAAGAAATCTTTTCTAATTAAGGGTTCTCCTCCAAAAAAGGTTATTCTTTGTACTTTATTAGCTGCAAGTTTGTCTATTATTCTGATACAATCATCTGTTTTCAACTCATTATTTAGTGCATCACCGCTATTCATATTACAATGAACACAACGTAAATTACATCTATTAGTTATTGCCCATCCTATAGAATAAGGATATTCACAAGTATTAATTATCATATTACTTTTCATATGCAATCAAACAACCTTTCAACAATAATATATTTAGATTTTCAATATCTTTAGAGCATATAATATATTTATTATCAACTATTTTTTGCACAATATTAGACAACTCATTTTTTAATAATAGTATTCCACCATTATTATAGAGAGAGATTTTTCTACCACTTTCAATTCTATAGGCAATTAACGGATTAACAGATATATTGAATTTGTTTTTGTTTTCATCATTTAACAAACAAACTCTTTTAATCGTTTTATCACTTGTTTCATTACATATCTTTATATTTTCATCAATTATATATTCATCATAATTTTCATAAGTAAATTCCTTAAATTTTTTCAATATTTGTTTACCATCCATAACAACACTTACTAGAATTTTATAGTCCTTATTATTTTCTAATTTATCAATATTAATATTTATATTACTAGAATCAACTATATTCTTATAAATAATTATATCTTGTCCAATAATTTTCACCAATAAAGATACAATATTTTGAGTTAAATAAATATTTTTATCTAATTCTATTTTTAGATTCATACAAATCTCCTTATTTAATTATGTTATATTTTTAAGGAGGAGAAAACATAAATCATTTTCTCCTGACTAGTTACAATTAGTTAACATCGCAAGTTCCGCAACTAACAGAAACTACTTCTTCTAATTGTTCTTCTTTTTTTTCCATATTTTCACCTCCCTCCATTTTAATTATACAACATTATCTTCTCTTATATTGAGGCAATTTAGATAATGTTTTAATTTTATTCATTGCCTCGTCATAACTTTCGGTATTTGTAATTTGACTACCATAATTTCTATAACTAATTAATTGTTCTTCCATTTCATTATTTCCGATTATAAATGTAGTAGGTATTTTTTCAATTTGACTTCTTCTAATTTTATAACCAAGTTTTTCATTAGAATCATCAATAACACTTCTTACTTTACTATCCTCTAATTCTTCATTAATATCTTTAACATATCTCATCAATTCAGAACCATCGTGTACAGGTATAATATTTACTTGTTTAGGAGCAATCCACATAGGATAAGCTCCGTTATAATGTTCAGTTAAAATTCCTACAAATCTTTCTAATGAACCGTAAATAGTTCTATGTATTATAACAGGAATTTCTAGTTCTCCATCTTTATTCGTATATTTTAGATCAAATCTTCTTGGCAATTGAAAATCTAATTGAATTGTTCCCATTTGCCATTTTCTTCCTAAAGAATCAGTCATATACAAATCAATTTTAGGCCCATAGAAAGCTCCATCGCCCGGATTGATGTCATATCCATTTTCTCCAAAGTTTTCATCTAATACTTCTTTTAAATCTTTTTCTGCTTGATTCCATAAATTAATATCACCCATAAAATCGTCTGGTCTAGTAGATAAAGTTGGTCTAAACGTTAATTCAAAAGCTTCATACATATATTTTGCTATTTCAAAAATATTACTAAACTCATCTTTTATTTGACTTTCCATTACAAAATTATGGGAATCATCTTGTCTAAACATTCTTACTCTTAATAACCCATGCAGTGCTCCACTAGCTTCATTTCTATGAATTACGTCAATGTCGCTAAATCTTAAAGGTAAATCTTTATAACTTCTTTGTCTTGAAGAAAAAATTTTAATAGCATTTGGACAACTCATTGGCTTTAATGCTTGTTCATTTCCATCAGCATCATTAAATACAAACATATCATCTTTATAATGATCCCAATGTCCACTTGTTTTCCATAATTCACTATTATTTAATTGTGGAGCAGAGAATTCTAAATAATTATTCTTCTTATGAACATCTCTCCAAAAATCAACTAAGTTATTAAATAAAGTTAATCCATTAGGTAACCAATAAGGCATACCAGGTGCAGTATCATCAAACATAAATAAATCTAATTCTCTACCTATTTTTCTATGATCTCTTTTTTTTGCTTCTTCTAATTTAGTTTTAAATTCTTTTAATTCAACTTTGTTTTTAAAACCTATTCCATTAATTCTATCCAATTGTTTATTATTCGCATTATTTTCATAATAAGCACTACTAGAGTTTAATAATTCATAGAATGTATTTTTTACAGTAGAGTTCATTAAAATATCTTCTACTCCTCCATAATTTATATCAACTATGTTATTAATATAAATTAAAGGTACATTATTATCAAACTCTAATAATTGTTTTAATTTATATGGATTATCTTTAAATATTTCTTTAGCTGTATTTAAATCAACCACTTTAGTTTCTACTGCTAATCTTTTTTCTAAAAGTTGTTTAATTAATTCTTCTAATTCAGAAAAATCCTTTGTAGAAACAAATTGTCCATTTAAATCTATATCTACATTGAAATCCTTTTCTGTTGCTAAAATTTGATTTAGTTTTGCATCCTTATATTTATTTAATATTGCAACGCTAACTATCAACCCTATTGCATAATTTATTTTTTCTTTATCTGTTAATATTTTATTCATCATTTTTCCTTCTTTCTATTTCTTGTTAAATTCTTTTATCTTTCTTTTTGCATGACTTGTTTGAGCTTTATCTATCCAATCTTCTCTTGGTCCATAAGATAATTCATCA
>OIYG01002536.1_pt1 | contig 11483 bp, 10 predicted proteins | sample 1587861 | NCBI WGS metagenome assembly OIYG01 (sample SAMN03283272) | human gut metagenome | biome: human-associated habitat; material: feces | host: Homo sapiens | place: Peru | collected 2012 | reverse complement strand
CCTGCAGCACGTCCATGTTCAGCAGTTTACCATTTTCAGCAAGTTTTCTTAAATAACCATCGGCATAGCCAACAGGTATAGTAGCCACAATTGTTTCATTGCTAGTTTTGAATGTTCTGCCATAACTTACATACATATCTTTTTCTAGAGTTTTTACATTAGTTATTGTTGCTTTTAAGGTTAAAGCAGGTTTTAAAGCAAGGTTATTTTTATCTATTTCATCGGAAGGATAATAACCGTAAAGGATTATTCCGGCCCTGACAGCATCTAAATAAGTATCAGGTAAATCAATAATAGCACCACTATTAGCTACATGCTTAAGAGGAATATCTATACCTCTTTTTTTTAGTGTATCCATCACTGATAGCATCTTAGTAAATTGCTCATGACTATATTCTTTATCTTTTTCATCTGAAGTAGAGAAATGAGTGAAAATTCCTATTACCTCAATTCCTTCTAAGGAACAAATTTCAGTTATGTTATCAATTGATTTTTCATTAGGCAAGAAGCCAATTCTCCCCATTCCAGTATCAATGGCAATGTGAATTTTAGCCTTTTTATTAAGGGTTAAGGCTATTTTTGATAACTCTTTTGCATAATCTAAATCATAAACAGTTTGTTCAATATTATTATTAATAAGCTCTTCACCTAAGTATAAAGGTGTAAAACCTAAAATCATTACAGGTGCAGTTATCTTATTATCTCTTATTTCAAGAGCTTCTGAAATCATGGCAACAGCAAAGCGAGAAGCCCCATTTTCCAGCAAGGTTGGAATTATATCTATGACTCCATGACCATAACAGTTTGCTTTTACCACTGCAATTAAGTCTTTATCGCCAATTAATTTTTTTATATTTCTTGTATTATAAGCTATTGCATCTAAATCTATTTCAGCCCATGCAGGTCTTAAAATTTTTTTCATTAATAACACCTCGTATAAATTTTTAACTCTAAAAGTATTATATTACAAATATATAATAAAGATAAGAACCACTAGGGATATTAATTAAGCTTATAGTGGTTCCTTTATATATGAGATATAAATTATAAGAAGTATATGGTATAATTTATGTATTATACTAAAGTTGATAATGATTTAATTGAAATAATAGGAAAGTTACATTTTAGAACTAGCTATGGCCAAAATGCTTTAACTCATTCAATGGAAGTAGCTCATTTATCTGGTATAATTGCATCTGAATTAGGAGAAAATATAACACTTGCTAAAAGAGCTGGTCTTCTTCATGATATAGGAAAGGCAATTGATCATGAGATTGAGGGAAGTCATGTGGAAATAGGAGAAAAAATAGCTAAAAAGTATAAAGAGAATCCTATAGTAATTAATGCAATAGCATCACATCATGGTGATAAAGAAGCAACAAGTATAATAGCCAATATAGTTCAAATTGCAGATACACTTTCAGCATCTCGTCCGGGTGCTCGTAATGATTCTTTAGAAAATTACATTAAAAGATTAGAACAATTAGAGGCAGTAACACAAGATATAAAAGGTGTAGAAAAGTGCTATGCTTTAGGGGCTGGAAGAGAACTTAGAGTACTTGTTAAACCAAATGAGGTTGATGATATAACAAGTCACAAAATTGCTAGGGAAATAAAAGAAAAAATAGAAAATGAGATGCAGTATCCAGGAACTATAAAAGTAACTGTAATACGTGAAACAAGAGTAACAGAAGAAGCTAAGTAGTCTTCTGTTTTCTTATGAATTTTGCTTATCTTTTTACTTATCGTATAGAACAGATGAAACATAGAATTAGTTTATTGTATATATTGATTTTTTGTTTTATAATAAATATGGTGGTAAAAAATGAAAAAAGTAATATTAATAGATGGAAATAATCTTCTTTTTAGGAGTTATTATGCTACGGCTTATAGGGGTTCTCTTCTTAGAAATTCTAAAGGTTTTCCGACGAATGCTTTGTTTGGATTTATAAATATGTTAAATAAGATTATAAATGAGGAAAACCCTAGTTATATGATGATTGCATTTGATAAGGGTAAAACGTTTAGACATGAAAAATATGACGGTTATAAGGATGGTAGAAAAGAAACTCCTTTGGAACTTAAGGAACAGTTTCCTGTTGCTAAGGAGATTGCAGATGCTATGGGGATACATTGTTTTGAGATAGATAATTATGAAGCTGATGATATAATTGGGACTTTTGCAAATGAGATTGATAAAGAAGACGATTATTATTCTGTTATTGTTAGTAGTGATAGGGATTTGTTACAACTAATAACTGATAAAAATGAGATGAAACTTTTAAAGAGTAATGATTGTATTAGATTAAATAAACAAGCTTTTATAGAAAGTTACGGTTTTACTCCTGAAAAGATAATTGATTTAAAGGGAATAATGGGTGATTCAAGCGATAATATTCCTGGTGTTAAAGGAATTGGAGAAAAGGGTGCTATGTCTTTGATACAAAAGTATGGTACTGTTGAGGAAATATATAATCATATAGATGAGATAAAGGGTAAGACTAAGGAAAAACTTATGAATGATAAGAAAAATGCATTTTTTTCTAAGGAGCTTGCTACTATTTATAAAGATGTACCGATAGAAAGAAATTTGGAAAATATTAAATATAATGGAAAAACTCCGAAATTGGTACCTCTTTTAAAAGAATATGAGTTTTTTTCTCTTATAAAGAAATTAAATTTAAAAGAACAGGAAGAAGTAAAGAGAGAGTATCAGGTTGTAAAAGAAATAACTGTTTCTCAAGATAGTGCTCTTTATATAGAAACCAGAGGGAATTATCATGATAAGCAAATTCTTGGTATAGCTATCTCAAATGAAACTGGGAATTATTTTATTGAAAGCTGTGATATAACAAATATAAATGTAAATAAAGATGTTGTACTTTATACATATGATTTAAAAAAGTTATATATTTTGTTTAAGTATAATGGAATAGTTTTGGATAATAAGATATATGATTTAATGCTTGAGTCTTATATACTTAATTATAAAATAAAAGAAGATATAGCATATCTTATGAATATATGTGGTTCTGCTAGTATTTCTGTTGATGAAATTTTAAGAAGAAAGTCTAAATTAAAAAAAGAAGATTTTATTAGCAATATGATAAATAAGTCAAGTTTTATTTATGAGAATAGGACTAAATTTTATGAAGAACTTAAAGATGAAGGGTATCTAAAATTGTATGAGGATATTGATCTTAAACTTACGTATGTTTTAATTGATATGGAATATACTGGTGTAAATATTGATAAAGATTTTTTGGATAAGATGAAGGATGAGGTTTTTCGACAAGTAAGTGATTTAGAAGAGGATATATATAGGCTTGCTGGTACAAGAGATTTTAATATAATGAGTCCTAAACAACTTGGAAAGGTTTTGTTTGAAGATTTAGCAATACCGTATCCTAAGAGGGTAAAGAGTGATAAGAGTTATTCTACTAGTGTTGATATTTTAAGTAAGTTAACAGACTATAAGATAATAAGAAAGATACTTGATTATAGAACAGTTACCAAATTATATTCAAATTATATAGTGGGGCTTATGGATTATATTAAGGAAGATGGAAGAATTCATACAATATTTACTCAGACACTTACTAGAACAGGAAGACTTTCTTCAGTAGGGCCTAATCTTCAGAATATTCCAGTAAGGGAAGAATATGGGAGGCTTATTAGAAAGGCTTTTATTCCTAGTAAGGGTAGTGTTATAATATCTAGTGATTATTCTCAAATAGAACTTAGAGTCTTTGCACATATGTCTGGGGCTAGTAATTTGATTGAATCTTTTAATAATAATATGGATATTCATAAGAAAACTGCGATGGATATTTATAATATAAAAGAGAATGAGGTAACACAAAAGGAAAGAAGAGAGGCTAAGGCTGTAAATTTTGGTATTTTATATGGAATAAGTAGTTTTGGTTTATCTGAGGATTTGGGAATAAATGTAAAAGATGCTAAAATGTTTATAGATAATTATTTAGAAACTTATCCTGGAATTAAGGATTATAGGAATAATTTACTTTTAAATGCTCATAAGAATGGTTATGTTAAGACTATGTTTGGAAGAAAAAGAATAATTGAAGAGTTAAAAAGTTCAAATTATATGATAAAATCAAGTGGTGAAAGAATGGCACTTAATACTCCAATTCAGGGAACAAGTGCAGATATATTGAAGCTTGCTATGATAGAAATACATAATGAATTAAAACGAAGAAATTTAAAGACAAAAATGATAATTCAAGTGCACGATGAGTTATTGTTTGATACCCCTAAAGAAGAGTATGAAGAGGTAGTACAATTAATAAGAGATAAGATGGAAAATGCGTGTAAATTATCTGTGCCATTAAAGGTAGAAATAGAAAGTGGTGCTAGTTGGTATGAAGCTAAGTAATAAAGATGGAGAAACAAAAGTTTTAATAGTCAGTGTATTTGTAAATATATTTATAATAACTATGGAGACTTTATCGGGGATACTAGGAAATTCTATATCACTAGTTGCATCTGGAATACATGCAATATCAGATCTTTTAACAGATATCTTTTCATTAATTGGAGCTAAGTTATCAAGAAAAAAGGAAGATAGAATTCATCCCTTAGGATATGGAAATATGGAAAATATATTTAGTTTAGGAATGGGTGTATTTATAATAGGAATGGGTCTTTTTATGTTAAAAGATGTATTTGGAGAACCTACTAAAATGCCTTCACCATTTCTTTTGATTATTATTTGTATTTCTATGACCGTAAGATATTTATGTTCTAACTATTTAATGAAATCTGGTATAAAATATAATTCAAATTTGTTAATAAGTAATGCCAAGGAAGGTAAGATGGATGTTGTTTCTTCATTTTTCTTAATCTTTGTAATAATTCTTTCTCAATTTCAAAATAGATTGTCATGGTTAAAATATTTGGATTTAGCTGGAGGAATTTTAATAAGTGTTTTGATAATCTATGTTGGACTTACAATTGTTCATGAGGAGACAAGTAATTTACTTGGAAGACAGGAAAATAATAAGAATTTAGTAAGAAATATAAAGAATCACATTTTAAAGAATAAAAATATTAAAAGTGTAGAAAATATAAATTTAATAAAATTTGGACAAACGTATTTAGCAATATTTGAAATATATTTTTCAAAGAATATCACTATAAAGGAAGCGGATAAGGAAAGAAATGCTTTAGAAGAAGAAATAAAGGCAAGGTATAGTCAAATAAATAAAATAATAATTAAAATATGTTACAAGGGGGAATAGAATGCCAGAGTTACCAGAAGTAGAGACAGTGAGGAGATCGCTTTTAAAGAAACTATTAAATAAGAAAATAACAGACATAAAGATACTTTATAATGATATATTTCAAGATCAAGATATAAGTAAGGTAATATTAAATATAAAAAATCAAAAAATTGTAGATATTAAAAGAAGAGGTAAATGGTTAATTTTTGAGCTTAATAACTATTATTTACTTAGTCATTTAAGGATGGAAGGTAAATATGTTTATAGGAATTTGAATCAAGAAATAGAAAAACATGAATTAGTAATATTTAATATTGATGATCAGTTTGAACTTAGATATAAAGATGTAAGAAGATTTGGTAAAATGTATTTGGTAGAGAAGGATAATTTATGTAAGAGTCCTCTTTCGAAGCTGGGATATGAACCGTGGGATGATGCTTTAACAGTAGATTATTTAAGGGAAAAATATAAGAATAAGAGTATTCCGATTAAGACAATATTACTTGATCAAACAATAGTAACGGGAATAGGCAATATATATGCTGATGAGATTCTTTTCCTAAGTAAGATAAATCCTAAGATGAGGGGAAGGGATTTAACTGAAGAAAATTTGAATGATATAATAATAAATACAAGGAAGGTTCTAGAACAGGCAATAGAACAAAAGGGTACTACTATAAGAAGTTATACTTTCGAAGAGGGAGTAGCAGGTAATTTTCAAAATAATTTAAGTGTTCATAAAAGAGAAGGGGAAAAGTGTCTTTGTTGTAATGGAATTGTTAAGAGGATAAAGATTGGTGGACGTAGCACTTATTATTGTGAGAATTGTCAGAAGTAATATAAAATGTTGTTTTTTGAATATTAAAAGAAGTACATTCAGTATTAAGATGTACCTCTTTTTGTCTTATAGGAAAGTGCTTAATTAGTTATTAAAGGAGAAAGCAAGGAATTAGACATAAGAACATGTTTAATTCCTTGCTTTTACAATAAGTTATTTTTTTTGATTAAAATAATTCATTAGCTATTGACGAACATAGAAATAAAATAAAGAGTACGGTAGCGACTATCGGAATTTAAGTCTGTGGAGAATATCAAGAATGATATCTATGAAGCAGAAAAAGAGAACCGTGAGGTTCTCAGGATAAGCTTTAGCTTGTCTTTTGTTCTTTGATTCTCTTTTCCAGTAAATCAATTAAAATATAAAGTAAATAAGAAATAATACCAAGTATAAATATAGAAGTAATGACAAGATTTAGATTAAATACTTGTGAACCATAGGTTATTAAATAACCAAGACCTTTTTTTGATACTAGTAGTTCTCCCATTGTGACTCCGATTAGTGATAAGCTTATGTTTATTTTCAGGGTATTAACTAAGCTTTTAGTGTTTCCTCTTAGGACTAGTTTAGTAAATATTTGCATCTTGCTAGCACCGAATGATTTCATTAAGATAATTTTAGAGTTATCTGTATTAATAAAGGCATTATACATACCAATAATGGTTGTGAAAACTGATATGAGTAAAGCCATGAAAATGATAGAATTTGTATTTGCTCCGATCCAAATTATTATTAATGGACCAAGGGATATTTTTGGCAATGAGTTTAGTACAGTAAGATAAGGATCAAATATTTTTGAAATAGTTTTGTTACTCCATAGTAAGCTTGCAATGATAAGACCAATTATACTAGCAAGAGTAAAACTAATTATTGTTTCGTAAAGAGTTATAAATATATGAGAAATTAAGTTATCATTTTTGAATAAATCTATGACAGTTGTAATAATCATTGATGGATAAGAAGTTAAGAAAGGATTAATGATTTCAAGCCTTGCAGTGATTTCCCAAGTTATAAGAAATAGTACAATTATAGCGATTTTAAAAAAATTTATAATGAATTTATTTCTTTTTTGTTTTTTTAGGAATAGTTTGTGGCTATTACTATACATGATGATCCATCTCTTTCCATATTTTGTCATAGTATTCTATAAATTTTTTGTCTTTTCTATTTAAAGATGGAATATTGTTTTCTTCAAGATTAATGTCTATTATTTCTTTTATTTTACCTGGTCTATTTGAAATAATGATAACTTTATCAGACATACATATAGCTTCAGTAATATCGTGGGTAACCATGATAGTAGTTTTTCCTTCTTGTTTTATGATGTTTTTTAAATCATCTGATAGGGATAGTCTTGTTTGATAATCTAAGGCACTGAATGGCTCATCTAGGAGAAGTATATCTGGATTTATAGCAAGTGTCCTAATTAAAGCAACTCTTTGAATGCTTTAAAGACACTTTTTTAAAAGTTCCATTTTATTTTGATATTTCTTGTTTTGTTTGTTTTGTTTATTTTTCCTATATAAATTTTATCTATCATTTCTTCTATAATGAATCTGTTTAGTTTAGGGAATGCTTTATATTTTTGTAAATCATTATTAAAATTAGAGTATTTGTCTTTGTAATAATTTAGTTTGTTATTTATATTATTATTTAGTTCTGTAAGTTTTATTTTATCTTTATTAAAACTTGATGTTAGTTCTTTGAATATTTTTTCGTCTATGATACCTTTCACTTTGTCTTTATAAAGGTTTTTTATGTAATTATTATTATTTTGTAACTCATTTGAAAGGTTTTTCTTTTCTTTTTGAAGTGTTGCTATTTTATTTTTTAACATGTTTTTGTTATAAGATATGATTTTTTCTTTTAAGTAGTTTTCGTTAAAGTATTCATTAATTAGTTTATTTAATTCTTTTAGGATTATTTTTTCTAATGTATCATATCTAATAGAATCTTTGTTTATACAGTCGTGGTAACAGACTAGGTAGTCATGTTTACTGGAACTTTTTTTTCTCATTAGATTGTTACATGATTGACAAAATACTTTTCCTGAGAATATATGGATGAAATAGCTTTTTGGACTTGATTTTTTTCTTTTGTTTATTATTTCTTGTACTTTTGAAAATTTCTTTTTATCGATGATTGCTTCATGGGTTGAATTAACTTTTATCCATTTGTTGTTTGGTTTGTTGATTATTTTGTGATTTTTGTAACTTACTGTGGTTCTTTTTCCTTGGATTAGGTTGCCTATATAGATTTCGTTTTTAAGAAGGTTTTTTATATATGTACTGTTCCATTTTATATCACTTGGCTTTTTTTTGCTTACTATGTTTAGTTTTATACCTTTTTGGTATTTATAAAATGATGGTGAGGAAATATTTTTGTTATTTAGATATTTTGCTATACTGGATGTGTTCATTCCTGATAGAAATAGATCGAATATTAATGAGACAATTGATGCGGCATAGTGATCTATGATTAGTTTATTATTGTTGTCTTGTGATATTTTGTATCCGAATGGTGCGAATGGTGAGATGAATTCTCCATTTTTCATTTTTGAATTAAAGGCACTTCTTATGTTATTTGAAACGTCTTCTAGGAACCATTCGTTAACAAGGCCATTAATTTGTCTTGATTTTTTATTGCCACTTATCATGGTGTCTGCATTATCACAGATGCTAATAAATCTAACATTCCATTCTAGAAATTTATTGTTTATGTATTTTTCTACTACTTCCATGTCTCTTGAAAATCTTGACTGACTTTTACATAGAACTATGTTTAGTATGCCTTTTTCACAATCTTTTATTAATTGTTCAAAGGCTGGTCTATAACTGCCTGCACCGGAGATGTCCTCATCGCAGTATTCTTTTACTAATATAAAGGAGGGATTTTTGTTTATGTATTCTATTAACATATTTCTTTGGTTTTTGATGGATTCACTAATGTTATTTTGTTTATCTTTATCTTCGTTAGATAGTCTAAGATAGATACCAACTTTAAGAAGTCTATTTTGGTTCATTGATAGTTTCAAGTTCCGTGTTCATATAGATTATAATACTTAATAGTTTTTCGTTTATGATGTGATTTAGATTTTTTTTATTATATTCGCTTATGATATTATAGTTAATATTCATAAAAACACCTCTTTATTTAAATATATTAAAATAAAAAGAAAAAAACTCCAAGAAGTGATTGAAATTAGTTTTTTTCTATTACTAGGGGATTAAAATTATTTATAGCAGAAACTAGTTTTGGATGTTTTATAACGAAGTAAATGGCAGGATTTAGAACTTTGTAGATTATAACATATTTATTCATAACTATTTCAATTACTATATTATCAAAAACTTTATGTTTATTAAAAATAACATTATAATTAGGATTATTATATGAAAGAGTTAGATCTAGGTGTTTTTGGTATTCATCGTATGTGTAATTAATTCTTTTATCTAGAGGGATACCTTCTAGGGATAGGTATATGTTGTCGTCTTTATTGTATTTATAGATATAATCTTGAAATGTGTTTGTTTCTAGTATGTTTTTTACTTTCTTTTCTTCTTTATGTTTATATTCAATTATTAGTTCTTTTTCTTTTTTTGATAAGTTATTTCTGTTTAGAATTTTTATTAATAGTTCATCTGTTATAGTAAAGATTGGTAATGAGTATAAGTATCTTTTTCTATTAAGTTTATTTGAAAGGTCTTCTTTTTGGAAGCTTTCGAATAGTTTTCTGTTTTTTTCGTTGTAAATATCCATTAGAGGATAGGCTTTCTTTAGTAGTTGTTTTGCTTTTTCTTTGTAATAGTTTATTTCTTTGGAGTTGTTTATTAAATAGTATTTGCCTTTGTTATGGTATCCTTTTATGCATTCTCCTGTTAGGGCATATTCTCCGGATACGTAGTTTAGGTGTTGATAGACTGAGTTTTTTACTTCTTTTAGATAATAAGGAGAAATTTGCCCAGTCATGTAAATAGGCATCCAGCTTTCAAGTCCTAGCATCATTTCATTAAATGGTCTATCTAAGTTATGGATGATGTTAAGATGAAGTCCTTTTTTAAGACACATTGCTACTCCGAACATCCATTTTTTACCGAATTCAATATCGCGTGCCATATCTTCCATAGGCATATCGCTACACATAAATATATTTTCATTTGATTTAGATAGAACTGTTGCTTTGAAGAAATCTAGCTCACCTTTCTTCATTTCTTCTAGTCCAAAATAGTTTTTACTTCTTGCTTTGTAAAAGGGAATATTTGGGACTTTTAGTTTATCAAAGGAGATAGCTTTTATATAATCAGATAGATTAAATTTATCGAGGTTAATTAAGAAATTTTTTATGTTATTATCATATGATGGAGGACTGTTTGTTAGAAAGTCAAATATGATTTTAAACATTTCATTATTATTTATTTTTTTTGTAATACTTATCCCAAGTGAGGTGAAAAGATAGTATTTATCTATATTGTTATATTTAGATACCACAAAGAAGGAAACTTTTTCACAGAATGAGACTGGATCTGATGGTTTTGTTTTGCCATATCTTATACGTGATATGTGTGATGGATCGAAAACTATGTATTTTGACATTTCATTGATATTTATTTTAAGACTAGTAATTAGTTTATTTAGATTAGTGCTGAAATTATCGTAATTAAATTTATCTTTTTCTTTAATGGCTTTAGAGAGTTCATTATATATATTAATATTTATATAGTTTGTTATGTCTTTTTCTTTGATAATATCTTCGATAGAGTTACTAATTTTTTTAAGCTGGATGCTATCTATTTTAGGAGTTCTTTCTCCACTTCTATATCTGCTTATGACTGCTTCTGAAATAGAGGATTTTTTAGAAAGTTCTTTTGAAGAACAGTTGCAAATTTTTAAATATTTGTTAAGAGTATCTTTAAAGTTCATATTAATCACCAAGGATATTGTATCATATAGAAAGTAGAATAGCACTAAAACTTGTCGGTTAAAACATTGTTTTTTATGACAAGATAATTGTTAATGATATGAAATTACACTATACTGAATTATAAGAAAAGTAAAGGAGTGGTAATATGGCAATGATAAAATGTCCAGAGTGTAAGAATAATATAAGTGATAAGGCTGAGGTTTGTCCTAAGTGTGGATATGAACTTAATAAGAAGAATAATAATCAAAAGGAGAAAAAGGAAAAGAAGAAAGTTGATTACAAGTACATAATTTTAGGTCTTTTGATAATAGTAGTGGGGTTTTATATGTTAAATCAAAATAATGAAAGGAACAAGGAGCAAAATCCAAGTGCCCCTGTAACTTCGGATAAACAAAGTAAACAGGTAACACCTGGTACTTATACAGGTTATGTTGTTTATAATGATCAAACTTTAAAGATGAGTTATGAAATACCAAGTAAT